>Ga0210059_1004760_pt1 | contig 21863 bp, 7 predicted proteins | sample Ectturendosymbi2_FD_188042 | JGI IMG/M metagenome (GOLD analysis project Ga0210059, IMG submission 188042) | Ecteinascidia turbinata endosymbiont from Florida, USA - Sample 2 (SPAdes) (version 2) | ecosystem: Host-associated > Tunicates > Ascidians > Unclassified | place: Key West, Florida...
ATTTGTAAAGCCACAACAGTGACCCACACCAAGCGAATCTATCGCAATTTATTGCGTAAGGAAACTAGTTTCGTGTATTACACATCTTCAGTCCTTATTGAATAAGGACTGAAGATGTGTAATACACGAAACTAGTTTCCTTACGCAATAAATTGCGATAGATTCGCTTGGTGTGGGTCACTGTTGTGGCTTTACAAATATTGCTGAATAACCAAGTATTGTAACAAAATAGTATATTAGAGGTTTCAGCTATTAATTTCACAATGTAAGAACAATTAAGGTTCCTGTGTTTGCCTCTACCATCTTTTTTAACACTTTAAGAGCCAGGGTACAATATATTCGTACTTCACAGCCTAAAACCAGCAGTTGTCAGTTGCCTTACTAACACCATAGCTACTCCGCCGATTGTGCTAGACAGCTGTTCAAGGGCTCAAACGAATCAGACAGTCTTCTAGTCTGCACTGGAAAAAAAATTTTTGGTTGGGGGTTGCAGATTTTTTGTGAGTGAAGTAATAACTAAAGTTGCTTTTAGGTTATTTGGGCTCATGTTACTTGACCTAGGGCCCAACCACTTGGCAGAAGTATTTTGCTGAAGTTTTCATTGGAAACTAGACTCGAGTCCAAGTGTTTTGAGCCTTTGATCAACTTTCTAGCGTTTCTGGTTCAAAAGTTATGATCTAAAATAAACAAATTAATTAATTATCTAATTTACTAATTAGTTAAATATTTTTATTACTTCAGATCGTAACTTTTCAACCTGAAACCCTAGCAAGTTGTCAAAAGTATCAAAAGATTCGAATTGTAGTCTAGTTTCCAATAAAAACTTCAGCCAAATACTACCATCTAGCGGTTTGGCCCAAGGTCAGATGAAGTTGGCCAAGGTGGCCTAAAAACCCTCCACTTATAACATCACTCACAAAAACCTGCACCCCACAACCAAAAAATTTTTTTCGAGTGCGAACTACAAGACTTGCTGAGTCTTTTGAGCTTTTGACCGGGTCTGTAGCACTTACTGGACCGGAAAAATTCCCACTCAAAGCCACGTGCGATCCAGCTCTTTTTTTGCAAACCGCTTAACCTGGGTGCGAAAGTGTTAATCTAATTAATGATTCTCAACATGGGGTTAGCACAAAGGTTTTACAGCAGGGGTGTCTAACTCATTTTAGCTCAGGGCCCACATGGAATAAAAATCGAGTCGGATGACATCTAGCCTTGCAACATCCAATGGGTCACATATTTAGAACTGCACGTGCTTTCATTGACATATTTAGGGTCATTTTTCAAATACTTCTCTCAAAAATGTCTTGTGGGCTGGATTAAACCTGCTGACAGGCCTGATTCGGTCTGTAGGCTGCATGTGTAACACCCCTGCTTTACAGGGTCTGCAAATCTTTATATTTTGCAATGATGGATGTGACATCACACTATATAACACCTTCGATGCCGGTGTATGAAACATTTGTATTTTGAGCTTCCACATTAGCAGCTATTTTCATGCCACTATGCAACTCCATAACTTGCCAGTCAATTGTGCTAGAGAGCTGTGCAAACCTTAGAGAACTTGGCAAGTGTTTGAGTCTGTAATGTAAAAAAAATTGTTCTTGGGCTTTGATAAATGGCATCGTAAGTGGGGTTTGGCCATTTTGGCTCAGGTTAACTGGCCCTGAGCAAAATACTTGCATCTAGCAGTTTGGGCCCTGAGCAAAATACTTGCATCTAGCAGAAATCTGTGCAGTAATACTCAAAACTTTTGAATGGATGTTTAATAAGGGAATGTAGAATCTTAGAAAATCAAGATTTTCTATGGTTCTACATTTCCTCATTAAACATCCAGCTTTTAACCAATTTAAGTTAGTGATGATTTTGCTTTTAGTGTATGGTGAATCGACACTGTCTTTATAGCTGCAGTTCAATGAAAAAAGTGAGTGTAGGTTTGATCAATGTCCATTGACAAGATATTGCTTGATATCCATGCAACTGCATTGAAAGTGATGAAAATAATATAAGAATCATGAGAGATGTTGAAGATCATAATAAAACAAGATGAAAAAGTCCTGTACCTTAATCCTTGTCCAATTTCAAAAATTGCTCCAACCAGAAAAAAAGAAATAAAATCCTGGTTGGAAATGGTACTAAAGCACAAACTAATTCTCATCTCCAAGTGATATGAAAACCTTTCAGAATAGTAATGTACTACAATTAAACAAACTAGGAGACATCTTAAATATTGACGTTTGCTTATGAATTGGTGATCTAAAGATCAGCTACGGGACATAATGAAATGTTAACAGCTTCATCCTTGGCAAAGATTAATTTTGGCATATGTCTGTTTCGAAAAATCAGCAACTCTATGTGAGATGTGTGTTCTTGTAATTGAAGTTGAACAGTTTCTATTAATTTGATTTTTGCAATGAAGTAGACATGAAGATATCTTTGCCTGAAACTGATAAAGCAATGCCTTGCTAATACAGATGGAGAAAATCAAATTGAGCCAGTATCAGAGAAGACAAATCAGCACTGGTGACCAAACACCTTTGAACAATAACAAGCAATCAAACCTGCTCTTTCCAAGTAGGATTGGTGGTGTCTTCAACTTGCTTTGTGTGGTAGACTTGTTTATGATGAGCTAATTTCTTGCAATTATGACCTGGCAAAATGCGTAACTTAATGTATGGATCAGGATTGAAAAACACTCCTCTTTTTAGGTTGTATCCACTTATTCCTGAAAAGAATCATATTTTTGCATTTTGCATTTCAGCACAACAGTAATCAACTAAAACTACAAATTTCATATATATATAAGGAAATGTTTTGATGCTTATTTCTATCGGTTGTCAAATGCTAGATTTCATAGTTTGAAGCAATAGAACAAAAAATGTGCCACGACATATTGAAATGATTCCTCAATTGACTTTCGAATCTGAGTAATTGGCCAGAAGATCCTAAAAGACATCATGTAACTGATGAACTGCTTTTTACAAATGAAATTGCCATCTTAACTTGGGTTAAAGAATCATTTTAACATGTTACCAACATCACTTCAACAAGCTGAGAGCTTGAGTTTTTAACAGATTGCATCAGGACATGTATGGTGGCCCATGCATGCTACCCTAAAAAAATTTTTTGTTTCTGTTTTTTTTTTCAAAACATATGGTGGCCCATGTGTGCCACCCTAAAAAATTTTGTTTCTGTTTTATTTCGTTTTTTTTCAAAAAGAATTTTTTTGAAAAATAAAAAAACGTTTCAAAAACTAAAACAATTTTACTTTCATTTCGCAAATGTTTTCGAAAACATTTTCGTTTTTAAAAAATTGTATTTTCATTTCGGAAACACTTTTACTTTTGTTTGCAAATTAAAATCTTTTCGTTTAAAAAACAAAAACAATTTTACTTTCATTTCAAAAACACTTTAATTTCACAAATGTTTTCTAAATGAAAACATTTTCATTTTAAAAAAAATTATTTTCGTTTCAGAAACACTTTGCAAAACAAATTTTACAAAATCGCATTAGTTTTGTGGTCATGGCCCACGCGTGCCACCCTCCATTGAGGGCCAGTGTTTTCACTTGACAAGGCTTGATTTGCAGATTCTCCTATGTCGATGTCTGGCTCCAGTAGCTTGCGATCATATTGTGCGTACATGCAGAATAGTCTTTGTCTTTCCTTGTGTTAACCAATGGTTGGAGAAATGTCTTCAGGGGATTTGTGACATAAGATGTGTAACTTGTGGCTTAGAGTAAGTGGATGGTATCGTTTTGGCCAAGAGAAGCGGATGCATTGTGCACATGGGGAGTGGTGGTTGTGATGCAGTCAGTCAATACTGGATTATGCTGGCCTGTAGCCTTGTTAAAAAGTTGAAACCTCCTTCATGATTTTAGGTAGCCTGAATAATTTTATTGGGATCATTTGTCAAAGTTGCAATGTGTGCCTGCCAAATTTTAACACTTTTGGCAATTTAGGCAGAAATTTCATAACTGAAAAATTGAAGGGTAGCCTAATTGCTCCAGTTTTGATGACCTCCAAAAGTGTAACATGCCCCATGCATTTACTTGGACAGTGTCACTGCCAATCAGTATCACAGAACTGTGTCGAAAACTGTCGCAGGGAGGAGTTACACAGTTCCAGAGTTACACTCACGTAAAGCCACGGGTCTATCCATTTTTTGGCGCAAAATACTCTAAACCTCTTGGACATGAAAGTGTTAAGTTACTTATTCGTTGTGAGTGTTGCACTTCCTATTTAAGTTGACATTGGCTTATTCAATGAGTTATATCATGTCATGTTTATAAGTTATTTGGTACACTATTTAACATTTTTGTTGACAAACTTTAGTGCCAGTATTTCGCAACAAAGTTTTTGTCCCACTTTTATTCATCAAGTTATTGTCTCCAATAAAGACCATTGTTCCAATTGTTGCAGTTGTAGTAACCTACAAACCCAAACAGGGGAAGAATGAAAGCCAAAAAGGGGAGGAATGAAAGCCCAAAAGGGGAGGAATGAAAAGTTCCAAAATGAGCAAAGGGAGGAATGTATCAAAGAAGGCTGGGGACTACTGCTTTAATAATTTTGTTGACCCAAGTAATCCAAAATCAAATTAATTCAAATAGAAGCAAGCAGCAAAAATTCATTGTAGTACTTTTGCATGACCACATTTACAAATGTATTAGCTGTTTTACTGTATTATGCACTATAAATGACAAGTATATAGCTGTGATAGTCAGTATGAGCACTTAATAATAATATTCTGATGACTTGAAATGAAGATTGTTACAGATTACTAAAAATTAACTTAGACCAAACTAGATTGTGTTTGTTAAAAACAAAAAATGTATTGTGAAATAATAAGATTGTTATTTCCCTTTTTTGTGATAAAATCTGGTAGCTAGCTCTACTTTAGGAAAGTATAAGTGGGCTACTATGTAGCTGCAGTACACAACATTTCCTACACTTTGGCCAAGATGACACTAGCAAAGTGAAAGCAGAACCCCTTGAAAAAAACTAACCATTCACACTTTATCAACCTACATAACTGTACATACTTGGTATTTATGGGTCCGATACCAGGCTACATTCCAATACAGATCCAGTATCTATTGAATACTAGCTGTAATCTATTTCTCTTGAAATTTTGTATTTTATGTTTAAAAACTATGAAGTGAAATAGTGGATTTAGCAATTTTAGGTCTTGCTTGAGCTTCAATTCCAAGGTGTTTTATGAAACTTGCATAATAATAATGGGAAACTCTCAAAAACTGCTCAGGATACCTTTTATTTTTGGGAAATACACCTGGTAAGCGTTGAAGATTGAACTATGATTACAGGTGCTAAGTTTTTACAAAATTCCTACACAAAACAACACTAAAAAAAATTAAATGAACAAGGAATAGTTACACAATTTCATGCTGTTTTCGCTGAGGAAAAGTTATCCTTCCACCAAAAGTCAGAATTTGTTTTTACAGATACTACATGCAAACAAGTATGTTATGTTATCAAAATACAGTTTGAACAAAAAAAATCTCATACACATAGGGAAACTCAAATAAAGCCCCACACTCACAGGGTACAGAAATCTGTAATTACCATAATACTGGGTGAATAAGTAGAACTCATGAACACAGGGTGACATGAAAAACATAAACACAGAGTCACTCATGCACATTAGAGTTCAACTTAGTACATACAACAAACCATCAACTTTAAAATTGCAATCAGCTTATTTAACTTTTGAGCTAGTTGAAAACAGCATTTTGGAATTACTTTAACAATTCAACACTGAATAAACAGTTACATGTAACCATGGACAAACCACTCAACGAACAAACTATGACATCGTCAAATATAAGTCAGTGCACCTATTATTGATATGGACCATTTTTTTATAATTATGCTGTTTCCTGAACAAATTCAAGTAACTTCACTAGATAGGTGAAAGAAGCAAGGAATTAACCACAAATTTAGGAAATAAATTTCACATAATAGTGTGCATAGTCAGTCATTACATCCGCAAGCAATGCTAGCAGGTAAAACACTGAAAGGGTAAAACAAGATCCGAGAAAGTGAACAACATCAAGACTGTAGTGAAAAATTGCACAACACCAATTGCAACAAATAAATATAGAAATTATGTCTTACTCAACTAAATGCATTCACTGCAGCTTCAAAACTTACTGCAAAAGTAACAAGAGAGTTCAATGAAAAAAATTTTTTTTGGTTTTGGGTTTCAGTTTTTTTTTCTGAATGACGTCATAAGTGAGTAGTTTTAGCCCTTATTGGCCCACTTCATCTGGCGCTAGGCCCAAACTGTTAGATGGTAGTATTTCTCTGAAGTTTTTATTGGAAACTAGACTAAAATCCAAGAGTCAAAATTTATCTTTAGGTCAAAATATTTCTTGAAGCCAGAGTTTTTTCTCGTTATCAATATTTTGTTAAGTTACAAAGTTGTAAGTTTAGTTGCAATTCTGAAATACTAATGGGTTTGTTGCAACTTCTGACGCAATAATGTTGTTTAGCCCACTACTGGACGATCGAATATCACTGACTAGGCAATGCAAGAAAAGTGGTCTTACAGTACTTGGTTTGGCAAATGCTGAATTCATTAAATGCATATAATATAGTGTTTTAACCTCATGATATTCTAAGATTTGGTTCTATGATGTTTATCAACATGTTGGCTGCCAGGGTATGATATATTCATGCTTTTTCGGCCTAAAACAGCAGTTTTTGGTTGCCTTACCAACGCCATGGCTCCTTTGCCGATTGTTCTAGAGAGCTGTTCAAACCCTCAAAAGATTCGGTAAGTCTTCTAGTCTGCAATGAAAAAGTAGTTTCAATTATGGGTTTCGGGTTTTTGTTATGATCTTAAATAAACAAATTAATTAATTATCTAATTTACTAATTAGTCAAAAATTTTTACTAACTTAGATCATAACTTTTGAACCCGAAACCCCAGCAGGTCATCCAAAGTATCAAAAGACTCGGAATGTAGCTTAGAATCCACTAAAAACTTCAGCGAAATACTACAATCTAACAGTTGGCGCCCAGGGCCAGGTGAAGTTGGCCAAGGTGGCCAAAAAGTCATCCAATTACGACATCACTCATAAAAAACCCGCATCCCCAAGCAAAAAAATTTTTTTGAGTGCAAACTACAAGACTTGCCGCGTCTTTTATTACTTCAACCAGGTCCGTAACCTGTACAGGAGTGTAGATATTCCCGCACAAAGCCACGTGCAATCCAGCTGTTTTTTTCGCGAACCGCTTCAATTAACCCGGACGTCAAAGTGTTAAGCAGAACAAACCTATCCATTTGTTTTCTAATACTATATATGGATATGCTTTACATTCCGCATTTCAATTGAAAATGCAGAAAAATGCTAGTTCAAAATAAAGTCAAAATTTATTAATTACGAAGTTAAAATTTATTTTTTCAGGTCAAAAAATTGATTGCTCTAGTTACAACCTACAAGCAACAAAATTAGCAATTAATCCACTAATTAGAAAATTATGTATTATTTTTATTTTAGGCTATAACATTCGAACCAGAATGATAGTAAGTCAATCAAGGGCTCAAAAGACTTGGATTCTAGCCTAGTTTCTCATGAAAACTTGAGGGAAATATTTCCATCTTACGCTTGGGTCCTTGGTCAGGTAAGATGAGCCAATATGGCCAAAAACCTACCTCACTTATGACATCACTCACAATAAAAGCCTAAATTAAAATTTTTTTTCATTGCAGACTAAAAGACTTGCCGCCGCATTTTTTGAGAGTTTGAACAGCTCTCTAATGCAATCCACTGAGTTTTGCGGCTGATAAGACAACTGATATATGCTTGATTTTAGCCTGATTTTCAAATGCAATATATTCATTCATCAGCAGCGAATGCGTTAACGTTTCAGGTGTTAGCATTGCTTGCAGATGTAAGGACTTCCAAAGCGTAGTCTTGCGTGAAATCAATTTCTATTAAAATTGTGATTGATTCCTTGCTTGTTTCACCTGTGAAGTTACTTGAATACGGATATGTGCAAGTTTGAATTATCACAAAAAGATAAAAATAGATCCCAGCCGGCTGATTCCTCCAAAGCCTACAGAAAACCTACAGCCTTCTTCATCTCCTGAACAAATTTTACTAAAATTAAAACACATACCACACCTGTTATGAGAAATGATAAATAACTTTCAACATCTCTGTGGTTGTCCTGAGACATTTCCCAACGTGCTTGAACTGTTATATCGGTATTGTGGAACTCATTTGTTGCCAGGCAATTTCATTAGAACGTAATCACAAAATGACTATTGATTCACAATATGTCAAAATAACATTGATGCAAGTTCATGCCAAATGCTATACACTACCACTTTTGATATGTGCTTGGTACCTACAGAAACAAAACATTTGACAGATACCAACAAGAGCAATGATAACCAAAGGTAGCAAATGCTGAAGAAACTATACATATGTATATTGAAATTGACCAGGAAAGTTATAGCATACATGCATATTCAAACTCAGTTGTGGTAGATATCTGATATCAGCACATGAGAGGCTTTAAATGTGAACCTGATATTTAGTTGTAAAATTAAAAGTAGGGATCAACTGATTTGTCTTTTTTGGAGCCGATACCAATATATCGGCCATTCATGGACCGATAGCCGATACTTCTAAAAATTTTAAATCTTGTTTTTTGCTTCATTGTCAAAAATATAATGTATTATGTGCTGTACCTTCTTTTTAAAAACTTCAAAAATCAGGATTTATGAGCCAACTTTTTTTAAATTGCAGCAGTTTCAATATATTGCTGATTTTTAATTAATCTGATTAATGCCTTTGTTTCAGCTATGACGGCTCGCATGTGCTCCACGGTTCATCTTGTCTGCTTGTTTGTGAAAACGTACCTGCTAGCATTGTTGCAAGATAACTGTTTTGACTTGGTTTGTTGTGCTTTCTTGTGTAAGTTGTCTGCATGGGTGAGAAATATAACGACTTTTGTCAACATCTACTAAGATAAAATCAGCCGTTTTGGCCGATACTGATATATCGGTAAAACTCAAATATTGGTGGTTATACTAGCTGTGGCCGATATATCGGTCTATCTCTAATTAAAAGGCTATCAACTGGCTAAACCGCAGGAGCCCTGCAACTGCTACTTTATTTGCAGAAATAAACCAAGAAAAACCTAAAAGCAAGAAATATGTCAAAATATCCTGATGACAACTGCAATTTCTGAATTTTGATCACCTTATCTAATTACAACACTTTTGAGGAACACATTTTTACAGGTGAAGTGCTTTTGTATATACTGTGTGTTATGCCAGAGACTTAGGAACACTGCTGTCAGATCCAACTCTGCTTGGCTTTGATATCATAAACCTCCTCCATATTATATTTGTTGTAGACTGTTTCATAACACCATTTGAAGGTTGTGCTGCGTCAATCCTTTCAAAAACACCTAGTAAGCTTTATCTAATCTTATTTCAATTATGGAGGAAGCAGAATAATAATAATTTTATGCAAATAGAGACTGATTCATATAAACCCACATAAATCAGATGGCTCAGTGTTCACTTTCAGTTTAAGATAGAATGCACACCAGTTTAATTTGTGGAGACCCGTTTGTTTATTAACCATGCATGCCAGATCAATTTAAAATAAACCATCTGTTCACTTAAGACTAGTTCATCTGACACCATTTTATTAATTTTTCAAAGTTCACTGAAATATATGGGCCAAAATCTGGTTAGGTGCATAGAGATCCACACGCACACAAAAAATAATGTTATTTCATTAGCAGATACATAACATAACCCAGTGATTCTTAACACGAGTCTGCAGAAGGCTCTGGATGAGTCCGCAGGCACTAGGGGCAAACAATTTTGGTGTAATGCTATCATACAATAATAACTTTATCAACTTTATACCATCAATATTTTTGTTCATACAGGGATTAAAATGAATTTAAACCAGCGTGCAAAAGTAAAAAATTTTGTTCCACATGGCACTTATACTTTGAGGTAGTGTGGTCAGCAGCTTAAGCTTAAAGTTGTTATCTAAACTGCAGTTTGCTTTTCCCATCTTAGTCTATAATTGCTTAATGAAAGCAAGCGTTTGCATATAACAACAACTACTTTAAAATCTGATTTACTTCAGTTGCGGTTAACAGTGTGATTTACTTCAGTTGTGGTAAACAATTCAGCCACAGTTTGTGTTATGCTTAAAAGTCCTTGGTCACGGATCTCTCAAAGAAGCTTAACTATCAAGGAAAATATGTAACAAAAAGTTGACAAAATCCTTAAGCTTTTTAAAGACGAAATACAGCAGGAGAGCTTGGTCAAACTAGCAGCTGTGAAAATAGCCATGATAATGTGCAGTAATGTTGTAGCTCAGGGATGTGCAACCAGGCAGCACTACTGGGCCAAATACACACAACCAGAATGGTCCATGGGCCACAGCTGTCTGTGTAAAGCTCTGGGGGTTAGACAAATCGCTGGCCACCCACTGAGGATTGGCAATACCCTTAACCTACATTCTCTGTGTGTTTGTTTGATTATATCGCCATTGTTCCACAAGGTGTGGACAGCACAGCGGTTGAGGCTTAGACAAAGTTGCGGTTGGGAGCTGGGTCTGAACAGTTCTGTCGTTATTTTGGTAGTTACGGTTAGTTGGGTTTTCCTAACTTAAGCAGGCAGCAGTGCAACCTCGCACAGGGCCACGATCTGCCAACATGATAAGATAACACACCTGATACTTCCTTCAGGTCATTGGTCTGACATTAAGATTTACAACCGTAATGCTTGCTTGTGGAACAATGTGATCTGGATGAAGTGAATACTAGGTGCGGGTGAACTGCTGTGGTCATAAGACTAAGTAAACAGCCTGTGGACCACACTCTATTTAAAATCTGGACCTTTTTGCAGACCGATCCAATTTTGGCCCACGGGTCATGGGTTCCACACTCCTGCCATCTTTTTTAAAACACCACCAAGCGGTGTATCCAAGACTTCTCAGTCAATATTCTGAAACAAAATATTGCTGCTGCGAAGTGGAAATATTATTTCAGATTTGGGATAGACTATAGATTTAGGAAACGGTGCACAGTTCACGGTGTTCATGTGATACTGTGCAACTGAGGACATTGTGGTACAATTTCTCTTTTGCTATCCACTTGCCAAACATACAATACTACAGGAAAAGAAATGTTTAAGGAAGTATATTCCTTTGTTAACACTTTGGCGTCTGGCTGGTTTTGGCAATTTTCGCAAAAAAAAACAGCAGTTTTTGGTTTCCTTACCGACGCCCTAGCTCCTCCACCGATTGCCCTAGATAGCTGTTCAACAGCTCAAACGGATCAGCCTGTCTAGTAGATTGCACTCGAAAAAAAAATTTTTGCCAAAGGGGTGCATTTTTTTGTGAATGACGTCATAAGTGGAGGACTTTTAGGCCACCTTGGCCCACTTTGTCTCGCCCTGGGCGCCAACCGTTAGGTGGTAGTATTTCGCTGAAGTTTTTACTGGAAACTAGGTTACAATCCGAGTCTTTTGATACTTTGGATGACATGCTGGGGTTTCGGGTTCAAAAGTTGTGATGTAAGTTAAGTAAAAATATTTGGCTAATTAGCTAATTAGTTAATTAATTAATTTGTTTATTTTAGATCATAACTTTTGAACCAGAAACGGTAGAAAGTCGATCAAAAGCTTAAAAGACTCGTACTCGAGTCTAGTTTCCAATGAAAACTTCAGCGAAACACTTTGGCCTAGTGGTTGAGCTCTAGGCCAGGCAACATGAGCCAAAATGACCCTAAAATTACTTCACTTATGACGTCACTCACAAACAAACTGCAACCCCCAACCAAACAAATTTTTTTGAGTGCAATCTACTAGACTGGCCGATCCGTTTGAGCTGTTGAACAGCTCTCTAGCGCAATTGGCGGAGGAGTTAGGGCGTTGGTAAGGCAACTGAAAACTGCTGTTTTTTAGGCCGAAATCGAAGTACGAATATATCGTAGGCCGGCAACCAACGAGTTAAGGAACATTAGCTTCGCGGACTCACTGCGAGTCTGTTTGTGCCAATGGTGCTTATTTGGTCATAAGAATCAAAAAGATGTTATGAATTTATTAAAAACGAAAACAAAAACAATTAGGTAGTTAGTATCTTCTTTGCCGAGAAAAAATCAGACAACTTTTATGAACTCACTACATGTCTGTTTGTGCTGTTGGTGCTTATTTGGCCGCGATATGAATCAAAAAGACATTATGAATTTATGAAAAACAAAAGCAAAACTAATTAGGTACTTCGTGTCTTCTTCGCTGAAAAAAAATCAGACAGCGAAGAAATGTAGGAAGATCTGACCGTTTTTAAATATATTTAATCTGCTGTTAATAAACATCAAATGTATAATTTGGTGCTTTGAGTGGCGGCAGAATACAGTGGGCATTTGTTTCATTTGAACATCCATTGGCTCATGGGAAAAGATGTTGGAGAGAGTGGCCCAAGCAATGACACTGGTGTCTTATTAGAAGAATAGAATCGTAACTTTGCTGAACGATTCACCAACAGCAAGTTGATTGCCAAATATTCTTTGGTGATTTTTTTATACGTTTGAATCAGCTAAACATCTCCGTGCAGGGAAAAGGTAAAATACCTTTAGATGTGTCTGAGACACCATCGTGTTTTAAAGTAAACTACAGTAGTGGATCCATCGATTGAAAGTCGAAGAATATCTGCATTTTTATCATTAAAGGCATTTGCACACGAGGTAGAAATTGATTTGCACTGCATTTGTCAAATCTTTCTTGAGCGCCTTACTACATCTTTGAGATGGATAGATATATCCCTTCTCACAATTACATCAAAAATAGTTAACTAGGTACGAAGCTCTTTTGAGGTGCCAGAGCTGCAGGTTCAGTGGATTGCATTACTGAACAGCAGATTGAGCTGCAATGTCAACAGCTGTACAGTCTGACTCAATTTTGAATGGATGTCCAGAAAATGGAACCATATCTCTCTGATCGGCAGGAGACAAAAGCTTTTTTATCTTGTTTTCCAACTACATACCATTGTAAAGCTGTTTTGAAATGATATGACTATTTTTAAAACCAAGCACCAATACTACCTTCAACTAGAAGATGACATCAGGAGTGCGTTGACAACCACAGGCCCTTATTTCGACAAACTTATGAAACGATACACACTTGCTAAAACAAGTGTTTGTATCATTCTTGTAGTCTTAGTCTTTTTTTTAGTCGGCTAAGATTTATACTGGTCTGAAGATAGTCCGTGTCTTAATAAGGTTTGGAAACACTGACCTAACCCTTCATCAAAATGTAAAAATTACTCAGGATTGTGCTGAGTAACTCAAGATGATTTAACCTTTTGGGCAAAATCTCAGTCAAGCCAAAGTTGTGGATTCTAGGCAGTTTCTAAGCTTAAAAGTCGCAAAGTAACCAGTCAGCACTATGAAAATAAAACAGCTATAGCAAAACATTGATCACAGTATTTAAGTTTGAGTTTCGTGGCAGACCTACACCAACCACAATTGGGTTGCTTAATGGATTTTACCAGCACATGCAGGAAAGAGTGAAAGATCCAGGTGAAGTTCAAGACAATGCCACAGAAAAAATGAGTGAATGTCGCAACAGGAGGAAATACAGTGGATAACTTGTTACGGCATAATAACTTAGAGAGCATATTGTATGTCTTCACTCCCGCATGCAACACACTAGACTTAAAGTATGCATTGCAGTAAGAAGGAACACACAAGTACAAGAAAGAACGTAATATATATGTGGTGTTATAGAAAGGTATACACTTGATGTTGCCAATACTGTTACCTTTGAATTATAACGAAACATACAGCATGTTACCAACTAAACAAAAATCTATTAAGATCTTCACTACCTGCCAATGTATATATACAATGTTTGAATTTGTTATTAACTTTTTAGGGTTCCAGGTGGTTCAACAGTTATGGGCTTAAATAAACAATTACTTAACACATTTGCTGCTGGCAGGGGCAAATCCAAGGGGTCTGTTTGGCTGTCATGACAAGCCCCTCATCATAAAAGTCAATAAACTATCAAATGCTGTCACACAGGTCTCTAATCAGGCAACAGCATTTCACGTCTAATGTTGCATAGCATTATTATGAAACAACAACATCCTGCTATGTCTAAATAGTGCCTGTGCGATGAAATGAAACATTCCAAGTTTTTTAACACTCTAAATTGATATTGCATCAAATGAATGTGTTTCAGATTTTCCTACTCTAGCAGTGCCAGTTCAAATGCAAGCAAATCTGTCAGAAGCTTGTACACTGCCATGCACATGCAGAGCTGTTGTGTAATATTTTGCTTCATGGCGAGAGGACAGTCTCCAATCGCGATTGTTTCGTTTTACAGTTCTGGCCTAAATTTTACCTGCTGTGTTTACCTACTAGATTATGGCAAAATTAAATAAGTTTAGGTCTTCTTCATGGTCACGCCAAGTAACGCCGGTTTGTTTCCACTGAAGCTATATTTTTGGGAGAATTTCTCATATTGAAAGACGTAACATCTCACCTCAGAAATTGTGGTCACATTATGTGAACAAAATATCAGTAAGTATTGTATTTTGAAAAATAACCTTTTTAGAATTGAGGAGTTGACAATGTTGTTTGCTATGCAAAAAGTCCTATATTGATTTCGATTAATTCCCTTCTACATTACAATTTAAAATCAGAGCAATTGCAACTCAATCGTTCTTCTCTGCATCATTTTGCAAGTATCTTTACACATCGTTGATAAGCAGCGCTCCAGACTCAGTTGTGCAGGTGATTGTCAGCATCAGTTTTATAAGTGTGTGCATGTACGGATAAATGAACAGCTGTCATTGGTGTATGGCTAACATTAGCTGAATGTTCAACAACCTAAGTATCTTTTCAGTACTATGTTCGTTGTAACAAACAACGATTGTGTTGTAATAAATGCACTGTGACTGAAAGAAATGATGACTTGGAAATCTTTCCTAAGTGTGTTTTGACAATGAGATCAATACCACTATCTATTCTAAATGGTTAGATGCGCCAGGCTACTAGACAAGTTTGATTGGATTTTAGATAGAGCTTAACCTGTAAGACTTGTTTGGGCTGATGCCATTAAGTGATGCTGATAATTTGCAACACTCAAACTGTAGTTGAAAGACAATACTGAAGTGTGATGAAGAAGTGTATAACATCGAATTCTGCACAAACCTAGGTCACTAATATAGTCATTCACCATGGCAAGTAATCTGCTTTGATTTGTTCACAGGTACCCATCTGCTTACTGTGCAAAAACCTGTGAGCGAATTTTACGCCATAGACCTGTTTATTGGGCGATTGCGGAGTGGTCTGAATATTGCACACTACTTGATGCAGTCAGAAGGCTACATGTTATAAGGAACAGTACTGAGAAATTGCATTAATTAATCAAAGACAAGCAGCAACATGTCCGAACACTTCGTGCAGAAAACTAGTGTAGCAACTTCTATGAGCAAATATTGCCGATATACTGTATATTGCTGATATGATACTTTGGCAACATCGCAAAATACATTGGTCAATTTCTAGTCTTCAGGGAAAATGTGGTCTTATGCTGATAAGTGATATCAAAAGCTATCCTTCCATGACAGACCCCTTTTTTGGAGGCTAGATATGCCACTGGCTGCTAGGGTACAACATATTTGTACTTTGAAATCAGCCTAAAACGGGCAGTTTTTAGTACCCTTACCAACTGCACACCTCCTTTGCTGACTGCGCTAGAGAGAGTTGTTCAAACCCTCAAAAGATTCGACAAGTATTCTAGTCTTCTGCAATGAAACAAAAGTCTTCTGCAATGAAACAAAAATTTAGTTTTGGGCTTCAGGTTTTTTTTGAGTGACGTCATAAGTGTAGTAGGTTTTTGGGTCATGTTGCACGGCCTAAGGCCCAACTACTAGATGGAAGTATTTCGCTGAAGTTTTCATTGGAAACTAGGCTAGAATCCAAGTATTTTAAGTCTTTGATTGACTTTCTAGCATTTCTGGTTCAAAGATCATGAGCTAAAACCAACAAATTAATTAATTATGTAATCATGTATAGGATTAATCAATTATGTTGTTTGTTTTAGATCATAACTTTTAAACCCAAAACCTTAGCAAATCATCCAAAGTATCAAAAGACTCAGATTTTAGCTTAGTTTCAAACAAAAACTTGAGTGAAATACTATTATCTAGCAGTTTGGGCTAGGGCCATATGAAGTGGGCCAAAGAGGCCTAGAAGTACTGTACTTGTAACGTCACTCATAAAAAACTGAAACCCATAATCAAAAAAAAACTTTTTCATTGCACTCGAAGACTTGCTGATTCTTTTAAGGGTTTGAACAGATCTCTAGCACATTGGGTGCCGGAGTTATGCCCGCACATAGACATGTGCAAACTCGAACTGCTGGATTTCATGTCAACTGCTTGAATTAACCCAGCAGTGGAGGTGTTAATCCCAGAATTAGATAATTAATTAATGTGTCTTTTAAGTCGTAACTTTTGAACCAAAAATGCTAGAAAAAAATATTTGTTTTTTTTCATTGCAGACATGAAGACAAGTATTTTGAGGGTTTCAACAACTCTTTAGCGCAATTGGCGGCGGAGTTATGCCCGCATAAAGACACGTGCAAACTGCTGGATTTAGGCTGAAATCATGTGGACTGGTGTTAAGTTTCTTCTTTTGTTCTATTTTCGATTATATCCATGTGTTTGATAGGTCTTTCCTCCCTCAATTATATGCGGTTTCTTTTTTTTGTTATTGCAAAAGCAACACAATAGAATGCTTCCAATCCTAGCGTGTCTTTAGAAATGAATATAGGCAGAGTTCCTACAGCATGAAATTGAGCGTAATTGATGTGCGAAAACATGTGGCTGTCATGAACGCGTATGGGATAGAGTGAAGTGAGCTCACCAAATTGATGACTTCATCGAACGATTATCAGGCACTTTGGAAGAGAAAAGACATTGAAGTTTTGAACATCGTCTATTATGAAGCTGACCTGAAATCCACGTACAATTCTAGATAACTTTTCTTCTTCGACATAACTGAGAATGTTGAAATCTGCATTTCTTAACTCATTCACTAAAAAGACCAAAAGGTCTGTTCACTGTCCACTCTATAGCATGCCTTGAAAAGATGAAAAAAATAGTGTTAGAGTCAGACCATTTTGAAAGAACAGAAATTTATTGCACAATTGAACAGAGTATTTTTCATTCTGAAAGAGCTGCATTCTCCTTTTACTTAGTAAATTTACCCCTTGGAAAGATGAAATTTATCCTAGGTTAAAATCACTGCCCTAGACATAGCGTTCTAAACACAAGCAAGTGTTTATGTTGGTATGAATGCAACAAGGTCAATATTGGTCAGTATCACAACAATCATGTAACATTGTACTTGTTGTGGTTAGTGATTATTATCATTTGATAGCTCACGCAGTTGCAGACATCCTAGTTAACAACTGACCGTGTGAACCACGGTATTACCCCTAACAATGTGGTAGAAATAAATTCAATGCAGGCCTACTTCCTGTTTTCTTGCAAAGTTTGCTAAAACATGTATATCTGATTTGCCAAGCCATCTGTTTTGTGACCACAAATGGGGTTGCAACCCTGAATTTGAGAAGCCCTGAATTTGACTACAATTTCAAATGCAAATTGGGCAGATAGACATCATTGAAGTGCAACTCAACAGTTTCATTCCATCTTGAATTACCTGTGGTCTAGTTTTTGTTTTGCTTCAACTGTTGGCATGTGGAAAGATAAAGAGCTCTTTCATTTTATAAAATTTCTCGGTCAAGTAGATATATTGCATTGTCATAAAGTTTCTGCAGCTGAATAAAGTTTTTAATCTTACGTAAGTGCTTTTTCCTCTCATAAGTCCACCCCTTAAGGTACGGACATTTATGATTCAAATGTTGAATATTTTTTAAGTGATAAAGAATTCAAATATCATACTTGAAACACTGTTGTGATTCCTTCATAATAAAAACTGCAATTTTTTATTTTAATTTTGTTCTAATTTACTCGTAAAATTATATTGCTTATTTAACCTCTACACACATGAAAACATTTTGATTTGTTTCAACATTATCTATATCTTAAATACCATGAAACAACACAACGGTTATGTCTATTTTAAACGTAAACACAAAATTTAAGTTTTTACAAAGTGAAGTCATGTACCTTTATGAAAGAATATCAGGTAGAGTTTAATTACTGCTAGTCTTTCAATGACATCTTTTTGTGTTGTAAATTCCTAATTATTACCTAATAAATTCAACGAAACTTCGGCTGTTAGTGTAATGCTTAAACTTTGTTTATACATATCACTGAAAGGCTGTTTGACACAACTTTTTCAATAGGGATTTTCATATTAAAAATGCTGTTGAAGCAGAAAGAAACTTTATTGACAGAAATAAGGTCTTATAAAAAGATTGGTAGAGCTTAAATCTTCAGCAACCACTAGCTGACCAAATTCTGAATTTTTTTCAATTGGTAGTGTCTGTTTTGCCACCAACAGCAAAAGCTTTGCTGGCACTATTTCGCCATTCAAACCATAGCCAGCTTTGTCCACATATAACACTGAGTTCGTCACACTATCAGTACAGTCCACATATAACGCTGAGTTCATGACACTAGCAGTATGGTGACTGAACCCAGTCGAGTGGGAAATATCGATTAATTACTATTTCTATGCGAGTGGTGATTGGTTCGGCTCACCATTAGTGTTTTAGCTTTGTTATTAGCTATGCAATTTTTATGAGAGCACTTTTTGTGTGCTTGTTTAAAAAGTTTTGAAAACAGGACATGGGTTTATATTTTGGCTCAGGGTTTTATTAGGTCACATGACAAGGACGATACACTTGGATTAGTGTACCATACTTGTCATGTGACTAATTCAAATAATTGGGTTCAGCTAATTGATAGCAAAATAGATCCAGCAGTGCTTTTACCACTGTGACAGCAAAATAGACACTTTTTTTTATTTCAAGGATTTTCACAATAGTATCAGTTGTATAAGATTTATCAAATGGATAACAATTCTTTGACAGTCACAAGAATAGAACTACACAAGTGATTTCTGCACAGCGCTACAATTCCCAGTACCACATCATTTCATTATCATACCATCATTATGTACCAGGGGTGGCCAAATCTGCTCTATAATGCATGAGCCACATATCTTAAAACCCAAGTTGCAAAGAGCTACAAACATAAATATCTAAAAACACAAATTTATTTGGAATCTACGCTTCTGTGACATCATAATTCTTTTTGTAACGACTTGCAAAAGTAATACTGTACAGTAGTAACATTGTACAATATTTCTAAACTTTGTAATAAAAATAAAAAAACAAATATATAATTTTTCGAAAAGATCAAACAGCCGCATGCTGAGGTTCAAAGAGCCACATACGGCTCGCAAGCTGGAGTTTGGCAAACCCTGTTATATACCTTTAGCTTCAAATCAACTTGGATGCAAAATATCAATGCAAATGCTACCTTCAGATCAACTTCACATTTTTGGTGTGCTACGCTAAAGCTATACAAAGATTAAACCAATATACTTTGCATCTCACCTTTGTTTACAATTCACAAAGATGGGTTAGCAAAAAGTGAGAGAACAGCATTGTGATCAGTGATGTTGCAAAATAGTAACACTAACAGTAACTAACTTATTGCTCACTGAGTAAGCAATAATGCATGATCGATAGCAATAGCTAGCACATTACTGTTTGCAAACAAACACACTCACAGTGTGTAGCAAAAGATATAGCAATAATGTGATGAAATGAATAGAACAATACGGTACAAAACACATTATGATTATATCCCAAATGAAAATAAAAAAAAAACAAATGAAAGCGGTACATCCATGGCAAAAATGAACGAAATAATATAATCCCATGACATTTCATTTCAACAACACACATCACAAAAACATAAATGCTAGATCATATACATAACAAACATTTCAACATAACACAGATGATGGTGGGCAAGCAATGGGTGAAGAGTTGAAACATGCACAGATGAATCAAACCAAGGTAAAATTACTGTAGTAAGTTACCCGTTAGCTCGACTTTTTCATTGGATACGAGGAAGATTCAATTTTTTAAAGTCAAAACAACACCAGACTTTTCAGATCAAAAAACTTACGCACAAAATAAAACAAGGCCGGTGTCAAGCAGAGGTGAGTGGATATTGATTTTTTAACTCCTGATCCACATCAGATAAATTTTTTGAATATCCATATCCAATCATTATCCAAAAATTTCTGAAATTTGGTATCCGATATCCATATGTATCCGATTGCGACACTGGTTATACACATCATACTTCCCTGCTTTCACTAAGGTATAACAAACTTGCAAGGTTTGAGAATTAGTCAACATGGATTTTTTAACACAAAAATGTTGCGATAGAACTTCCAAGTGAATCCGATTAGAATTGTACGACAAAAGAACTGAAATTCATTTGCGCGTTTTAGGGAACATTTGTTTGTTTTAAGAAACTTATTTGTCTGTTTAATGTTTTAAAGAAGTTTACTACTGTACGTAGAAGACCAAGCGAATCTGCTGTGTTGTCTTCAACTAATTGGATCAAATCGTTGCGAAACAGCAGGAGAAGTATTACCAGAAACAATATGTCGGGATTATCGTTAGCGATCAGACAGTCATCGTGCTTCGCCGATTCCGCGCAATAAAGTGCAAGGCTACCTGACAACGCAACGAAATCCGAGTGTCTATTTTACTGGGGATTAAGGTCACAGTGCGTTTTTTTTAGTTGCCGCTTACTCATTCAAATCAAGTCGGTCTGTGGAATGCCGAGTGTTGACAAGTTAACCAACACCGGCACGTGTTTGCGGGGGAAAGTCTTCGTGCAAAAACATTTAAATCGTGTGTCCAGCAATAGGGATCAACCTGAGCCTTCGACTATGCTTTATATTGTAGAACGCGAGCTTGCATGCTTTGCATGTTTGTGCTACCCAGGTTGTTAACTCTGGCTCTTTCCATTGGGTATTGTAAGTGTTCATATATTTTCGTTTCATGCTGGGCTTCCGCGTTCAATTTGCAGGTGACGTGAATCAAAAAATATTGTTCGCAACAATGGCTCTCTCGAATACGTTCGCTCGCTCTTTACTCGGGCTCATCCATTGGAGCCCGAGCTGCCCTCTGCAATTAAGTATTTTTTCAATTTAATTCATGTCAGATTGAATGTTTTTTTGAAGCAATGGGTTTGCATAGAACAGTGGGTTTGAATTCCAATCCAATGGACAGTACCCATTCGAGAATAATTTCAAACGAACGATAAACTGTCTGGTAACTCGGGCTAATATGAATGAGCCTAAGACGTGGAGGATTAGCAGGCGTTATCATTGTTCTGTGACGTGGGATACGTAACAGTAGACGAGCTCCCATGAGAACTCTCATTCATTGTTGCGTAGCCAATGTCACGGAGCAAAGATAGTGCCAACCAGAATGAGCAAATGGAAATTTCAGTGGTACAAGCCCCGAACGGTTGCATTCACAAAATGTAGGCTGCGTGATGAGCCCAAGGGACGCTGCTGATTTGGAATGGCCCCTGAGTGAAGGTATGCAAGTTAGTGCGCTGCTGCCTGTCTGAATAGCCATGATTATCTGTTGTTGAAGCGTCAAACAGCTAAAATCGCCAAGTGTGACCAGAGCCGGATTAAAGGGTAGGGAGGCCCGGGGCAATTTTTACCGATGGGCCCCTATGACGTAATTCATGACGTCATCGTTTGTAAAAGTTTGTTTTCGCTGATTCGCAAGGTTCCCGTTTGTTTTCCGGTAGTGGAGAATGTGCTTAATAAATG
>Ga0210059_1004761_pt1 | contig 21857 bp, 12 predicted proteins | sample Ectturendosymbi2_FD_188042 | JGI IMG/M metagenome (GOLD analysis project Ga0210059, IMG submission 188042) | Ecteinascidia turbinata endosymbiont from Florida, USA - Sample 2 (SPAdes) (version 2) | ecosystem: Host-associated > Tunicates > Ascidians > Unclassified | place: Key West, Florida...
ACCGTAAAAAGTTGTTTCAATGAAGTCATTTGAGAGAGTATGCCCGAGCGAGTTTATCAACCGCGTTGCGCAATATGTGCACATGCTCACCGGTAGAATGCATACATTTTTCAATTTTACTTGTTTACTGATATCGTTTGCAAGGTATCTGCTTTAAAATCGATTATTTATCAGCCTTCTCTAATAATTTTTATTGTGTTTTTTTTAGATGAGTACTTTTTTCTGTAAAATTAAAAGACTAACTTCTGCTTGATCGTATTTTGCAAAAGTGAGAGATGAACGTGCATTTACATCGATTTAAAACAAGTTTCCGTATTCCTGGAAAGTGCAAGTAGGGTTTATGAATTCATCTGAAAAGAATTATCACTTTAAGTAACTAATACAGCCGAAGGTCGGAGTCGGTCCGGAGTCGGAGTCGGAGAATCGAAATTGCCAGGAGTCGGAGTCAGAGTCGGATGACGGGACTTCCAACTCTACAGCTCTGGTTGTGGCATGTCTACGCATCGCTTAGCACTTCTGAGGCCTTTTAAGAAAAATAGATTTTAAGAATCACGCAGACACCTCCTATAGGTAAAAATCAAAGTGAATCTAGCTGCTTATTTTGTCTCCGGCTTTGAAAAAACAAACTCCTGCCCTCTTAACTCGGGCACTCCGGCTTCGGGACGACTTCTAAAGTGAGAAAAAGTGATTGCAAAAATGAAAAAGTTGCTCATAAAGAGATGTTGGCTATTCAGAGCATAACTCACCGAGAGCACGTGTCTGCAAAGATGTCGCTTGAATTACACAAAGTATTGAATGATGGTGTGTAGATTGTAAATGAAATTGGCAGTTTAGCTTTGAAATCCAGATTGTTTACAGCGCTATGTGAAAGCATGGGCTCCCACAATCAATATCTCTTCTTTCATGCAGAAATAAGGTGGCTGTGGAGAATGCGTGTTCTATCGAGCCTTTTTGAACTCAAGGAAGATGCAAACAGTTTTTGCAAGAGACAGACTCTTCATTTAACGGAACTTTTGTTTGTTAAGATGTGGATGAGTAAGCTTGCTTACTTAGCAGATATATTTTGCCGTTTGAATGAGCTGAATATTTCTTTTTCAGAGGTTTAATACTAACATTTTCATGCTGAGAAGCAAAACGAATACATTCAAATGGAAACTGGCTCTCTTGTATAGTCGTAAGCAAAAGGGGGTCTTAGAGATGTTTCCAAATTTGCGCGAATTTTTGACAAGTGCTGATTTGAATAGGAAGGAGTTATTTTGTATCACAGATATTAACGTAAAGGAATTAGCTGAAAACCTTTATCGTTACTTCCCTCCGCCTGAGGATCCTCGGAAAGGAAACCTGTGGATCAGCAATCCCTTCGAAGCAGATATCCATTCATGCAATCATAATTCCTGTGAAAAAGAATGTCTGATTAAACTCTGTTGCGACACTACTCTGTTGTCTGAGTAAAAAATACAATCACTGGCACAGTTTTGGATTTGACTTGAAAGTGAGTATCCATCTCTCAGTGAAAAAGCAGTCAAGCTGTTGATGATTTTTTCAACTACATACTTATGCGAGAAGAGTTTTTCAGCGATATATCTTATCAAAACAAAACAGAGAAATGGATCTCAGCACTTCGTCTCTCCGAAACCAAGTTACAGTCCCGATTATCTCGCATATTGTCAATGAAGTAAGAGGAAATTTCCCACTGGTGTTTTAAATAAAATTGAATAACGCTTATGTGCATCTTATTGCTCGTAATTTCATTACCGAATTAGGCTTACCCCTGTTGTATTATCACAAAAAAGCTGTAGTAGTGGTGTTGCAGCAAGCAGGGTTTGTTGATTCTGAGATCATTCTTGTGGTAGATAAATGCTTTTGCTAAAAGACGTAACTTGCTAGCAAAGAATAGAGGGAGAATCGGCATGAAAACCAATGTGGTTCACTATTCATTATTGGTTTGACCCACTTCTTGCTCGAACGATAACGAAAAGTTAACAACTTTTGAACAGTGGAAGAAAAATTTCCCATCTTCTCTCATGCACCTCGAAAGTACAGTATATAGAGATCTCCCCTTCATTTACTTCCCTGATTTTTTGATGTTCGCTGTGATTGTGTGTCGCCGTCTTGTCTACTCTTAATTTCGGTTTTGTTTATTGCTAATCATAATCACGTTTTATGTCATCGGTCCACAAAACATTTTTCTCAACTTGTACCTGTCCGCAAGCAAGAAAAGGTTGAGAAACACTCATCTAGTCAGACAACCGCGTTTATCACTTTTTGACAAGTGTTGACGAAGAACAGTTGGGAATAAAAACAAGCACAGCTAGAAAGACAAACAAGCAAATATAAGAGATGGTGAAGTAAATGTACAGCTGAGAGGAGCAAGCCTGTGTACATAAAAGCTTGGATCTAATTTAATTGAAGATTTTGTGCGGTCAAAATGTTTAAACATGGGATGAAAATGAAAAATTAAAAAATAGAAACCTAGTAATTAATGACGTAAAAAAGAAAAACAAAACAAAAAACTACCCACTGTAGTTTCATGCGGAAAACATGGGATGTGCACAGAAAAGAACAAGAAACAAAAAGTAACGATACGTAAATAACAGAGTTACATTATCTAAATCACTGAAGCTATCAATATTCAAACTCCAACGAGCCATTCTGAACTTGCAGTTGCCTTGCATGATTGGTCAGGAACAGGCGTGGTGGGAGCGGGATGCGTCATGATTGGTCAGGAACAGGTGTGGTGGGAGTGGGATACGTCAAACATCTGTAGTGAGGCAATGTACGAAACCCTGCTCGCTACAGATAGCAAAGCGTACAAAACTGTTCCCTTTACACTGAAAGCAGCTTCGTTTATGGGAGGTCTGCAGCTTAGATGACCTTTGGTCCTTCGCAGCCTCCAACTCCCTCATGCATTCTATACAGCACATCAATGTACATGGAAGTCATTGCAGTTCTTCATTATAATAATCATGATGGCGTCATTCATGCGTGTGTCTTAATAAGGTTGTATTTCATCAAAGTACAGTAAATGCTACAGCGCCATCAAGCGTATACTGTACACTAACACAATGTATACATCTTCGTCTTCTTTCGTGTATTTGCGTTTTTCTTTTTCTCTTTACTGCGATGCATGTTAAAAATCTAGCGTTTTGGGTGTGGGAGTGAAGACGTTACACACAAAATAAAGAATAAAATACAACATCCAGTACTCAGCACGCGAAGTCATGTAGCAGCTGATTTTATGCAACGCAATTCGGGAAACGTATTGATCTGAAACAATTTTTATTTGTAGATTATGCACTATTCCATTATTTATTACGGTATTCTTTGATTAGACGATGGTAGCAAAGCACATTTGGAAAACAAATGCTGTAAAAACAAAAGTTGCAGCGTGGATACGGATTATTATAAAAACAATTATTTTTTCCTGTATTTTATCTACTTCCAACCAGTGATTGCGTGATCCGAGTCACTATGTGTAGTAACACGATTCGAGCCACGTTGTGCAACATTTAAGGCAAAGACATGATTTAAGTGATATATTTTGCAAAAAGACTCGATCTTGGTCACAGCCACTAGCGTACTGAGGGGGGTGGCCACTGTGCCATGGCCACCCCCTCAGATCTTAAAAATTTAAAAATTTAAAAACAGTATTGTCTAAAATTTGCTTCCAGAATGCAAAAAATTGCGTATTTTTGGGTGCAATTTCAAAAATTTCCCCGGGGGGGTGCCCCCGGACACCCCTAGAGTTGTCGTACCTTCGGCACATCCCCTAAAGTTGATTCATGACATCACATGGTTATGACGTCACACGACTGTGGCGAAAACTTGCTCCCCCTCGAAAATTTTGTGCGTACGTCACTGGCCATAGTGTTTTAATATATGGCTGGAGTCAACACGAAACTTGAGTATTTACATCTCTAATGAACGATTTCATAAAAATTGTTAACTTTCCTACCTCAGGCTTCATACATTAGCCTAGGCAACAGAGACGAGCGGACTGTCATATTTTGCGATTCGGATCCAGTCCTGATTTTTAAAAACTCAGTCCAAGTCCAACCACAGTCCAAGATATGTTTCAAATGTGAAGTCCAAGTCCAGATGAAGTCCAAAATATTTTTAAAATTCTGCCTTTTAACAAAAAATGCCTCATTCCTTTTCCATAAGCTCAGTCTAAATCCGGTCCGGTTCCTAAATTTCGAAGTGATTTGCAGTCCGGATCCAATCCAAATTCAACAAAATTTGCTATAGTCCGGATCCAGTCCAATCCAAGTCCAGTCCAAAGATAATCTTTGCTAGGCAAGGAAATGGTTTCATTAAAAAATTGTTAACTTTCTGACCTTAGGCTTCATACATTAGCCTAGGCAAGGAACCATTGCCAAAGCTGGTCGGCCATGGAATTACGACCTGGGAGACAAAGTTAAAACACGGCGTGCACCTTCTCTTTCCGAACAAGACGGTAATAAAACACACTTGGAAGACAAATGCTGTAAAAACAAAAGTTGCAGCCCGGATACGGATTATTATAAAAACAATTATATTTTCCTGTATTTTATCTACTTCCAACCAGCGATTGCGTGACTCGATTCAATGACTCGATCCGAGTCACTATGTGCAGCAAGACCATTCGAGCCACGTTGTGCAACATTTAATGCAATGACATGATTAAAGTCACATATTTTGCGAAAAGACTCGATTTTGATCACAACGTTTTAATTCGTGGCTGGAGTCAACACGAAACTTAAGTATTTACATCTCTAACGAATGGTTTCACAAAAATTGTTAACTTTCTGACCTTAGGCTTCATACATTAGCCTAGGCAAGGAAACATTGCCAAAGCTGGTCGGCCATAGAGATTACGACCTGGGAGACAAAGTTAAAACACGGCGTGGACCTTATCCCTCCGAACTAGAACTTAATGTCAAAGTAGCAAAGCTAACACAGGCACCGAGTAAAGTGCCTCTCGTCAGTGACAGCACAGGTGAGACGCACCGAAATGCCACATCCAGAGAAATCTCCAGCTTTTTGGCCTTTCACACACACCGTGCATGAAGCAAACATGGACAGCGTAGTTGCTAACAGGACAATGAAACTTGGGCTCCATTCAGCAGAATAGTACAACCTACACCTATACTCAACAGCAAGACGAGGTGGAGGCACATGCCATTATTTAATCTGTTGAAGCTCTCAGATCTTCTACACAAGAAGCCTGAAAAAATACAAACTCAGTGAAGTAAAGCTAAACTCAACCAGCATGTATACTGTAAATCAGCGTTTCCCTACCGGGGTGCCGCGGCACCTTAGGGTGCCATTTACAATACTCAGGGGTGGCGCGAGCTCATGCGTTTTTCAATGTAACATAAAAAAAAACATTTTCCAAGTGCCATCAAACCTTAAAGCTAATTGATATGAGTTTGCCACTGGGTGCCGCAAATCATATTTATTTTCTTTAGGGTGCTGCAAGCCTAAAAAGGTTGGGAAACACTGCTGTAAATGTAACCTTCGCTACATCTACCATAATTTTCACCCAAAAGAGAACATCTTTCAACGGAAGTTACTCTCTGTATCAAAACTGTGGTCAACGCTTGTTGATTGGTGTCCACAGCGCTATTCACCTTGGAATAATACCAGTGCACGTCAGCAAAAGTACTTCAACAAATTACCCTAATCAGAAAACTGTCTTAATTTCTTGGAAACAGCTCGCTCAAGAACAGAACTTACTCAAAATATACGAAAGGTTCAAAAATATTAATTAAACAAGTTTTAGCATCCACGGAGGATATTTCAATGCTTTGTTTTAGCTAAAGGAGGACATACGTTGATGCGTTGGTCACTTTGAGCGGCCGCCAATGGAATCCTTTGATGACGAGGCTGATCGTTTCAGTAACGAAACATGTCTCATAAGCAGGCCAACAGGAACACTTCCGGTTACTTTAAATAATAGTAACCTCTCATTTGTGCAACTTTCCACGCAACAGCTCTGGCTTCAGAAAATCCTTTACTGAGGAAATGAATTAAACTTGTCGGCTTTTCCTGCTTCAACTGCAACGAAATATTTTGATAAATTATATATGGCAGTTTTATACTGGCGTAAAGCATCGCGAGAAATATAAACAATTGGGTTTAGTGTACCAGTAAACTTAAGTTAAGTACTAAAACTAACTAACAATGGGATTCAGAAGTAGCTTGCAAACAATATTTGGTGATGTATTAAGATATAATTATTAAAATTGGCCCATAAAAATAAGGGAAGATGGGGGCAAACGGATCAATTTTCAGTCTGGAAAATCTTGTTTGTTTTACTGGATGAAAACACGTCGTACTTACAGAACAATTTTATAATTGTTTTAGAAAAAGTTATTGAATTACGTCTGAAGCAAATACCAAGACATTTGGGTTCCAATGTGGTTTGCTGTTCGCCCAATCAGGCAAAATTGCTCGATTATTACCCATAAGAATATCCTAAATGTGTGAAAGTTTGCGACAGGGATATCTAGAACTCCTGAGCTGTCTGTGTTTTACCTTCATTCCTGTCTGAAATTTCTTCACGACGTATTGCAGTAACGATCAAGTGTTAACTTCTTGTAGACCATGACATGTCCGTGTAACCATTCTTGTCTATCGTTACATGGTAAGTGGTATTGTGGAATGCACAAGCGCTGTAATCATTTTTTTACTTTGTATCTGAATCGGAATTTCATGCCTGTCCTGTGCATATTTTTTCATTTGTGTTTTGGTGTCATTTCCGTGAACTTTTTGCGCTTTGGAGTTGACTATATTGGAGGAAATCTGTAACAATTTGTCATATGACAATATATTATATTGCAGGTATTTCACCCCTAGTTCTCCTGTGTGCACATTTGCTCAATTGTACAGGTATTCATCTTTAGCCAGAATCGCAGTTTGAAATCTTAAACCAAGCAATGTTCTGTACGCTGTTTCAGCAGCTGGCTCAAGTATGGCTTTATAAACGGAAGCGTATCCAAAAAAGCAATTGATGACTTGTGGCAGAATCCTGACATACAGTGGGTTCCTTTACACACAGTCATCGTATATTTGCCATAATTAATTTTTTTTCGATTTTCGCCAAAGGTCTAAGCAGCAACGTCCCTGTCAAAAGGCCTGACCAAAATCACAATAGGGGTAACTTTTCCCCCACCCCAATTTGGTTCCCCCGGTTTCCCCTGTTGCGGACCTAAGTGTGTGATGAGCACTGGTTGGGCGTTTTCCAATACTTTGCATGCCCGTTGAAATCCTACAGGCCAGAGGGGCTCATTTAATGCCAAACTCCAGTAACCTTTCTGTTGTACACTTTCAGGAGTTCCCATTCCCGGAGTTCTAGATATACCCGATTTGCATTTCAATCAAAACTGAATTCTTTGGTTAATACGCAAATTTTGACTGAATCTATGTAAGCAAGCACTAGAGGCTTTGTTTTTTGCGAGTTGCAAGATTTACAGTATGAAGTTTTTGTACCGTTTGTGAGAGTTTAGAAACATTACTGTTTGAACGTACATATGCTTTCAAAAATGTTTCCATGAAAGGGCAAACCTGCAAAATAAAGTCTGCTGAATGAGCACATGGCTTTTATTAAAGCACTACTTTGTGTTAATTAAACATAACACCTAAAAGTTTTCGAAAGCTTAAGTGGTATCCGTTTGGGTAGTTTCTAGAAAGCGGAACAAAATAATAATTTGTTGCTTGTTAAAGAAATAGTTGCAACATTCATTCCCAAACTAGTTCAGGTTCATTCTACTCGGAGTTTTACTTCTTTTGTAGCGTCACGTATGGTCAGCGGCGCCATCTCTGCTCTCGCCGAGGAAGAACGTGGTTACTTTTACAGAGAATGCTGCATCGGTAGCAGGTCCAATGGCCGCTCCGCGCGTAACCTTTCCACAGTGTGTAAATAAATGCTGTATAAATATTTTCCTTCAGAAGTTGAAAAATATTAATAAAAAGAGAAGTGCACACTTGTTTTGTGTCAAGACTGTCTTTTGTCACCCGATCAATGGTTGCAGAATATTTCACTGCATTGCTCAGAAAAGAAATAAATCTCGTTGCAGATGAGTACAGCATCTTTACAAAATTCGCCAGCATACTGCATTGAATGGAAAGACATTTGCATTCTACAGTTTAATATTTCAAACGACGTATTGTTCGAAAAAAACAAAAAATTCCAATTAAAACTGTTTCTGTTTGAAAGTAAACGGTTTTACTGCTTATCGGTGCAAATGTTTTGCATCACTTGAATGACACAATGTGATGTTATAATATAAAAGGTGGGAGTAGTGAACCTACATGCATATAAATGGTTATTGCGTATTCACGCACCCACTGACATACATCATAATGATAGCAAGCGATTATATGATCGTGTTCATGTTTTTAATCTTTTCAGTTCTTTTCCCCACGCAAATGCTCGTCACATGATGCTCATCACATGACAGGCAAACATTTTAAATTAACGCTTACGACAATGTGGTCATCACCTTCAACCAAACTTTTATTTTGCGTTTCAACGTTAAAAACATACCAAGTTTTCTACGTTTTTAACCTCATTTTACTGTGGTTTAGCCACTATCTTTTGATTTTTTGGATTTTCAATGCACGAGACAACCCTCTTGCGAATTAGTTAAGAAAGGGGCGGATTTTGCGTTAGGTTCAGCGTTATTTTTTCATTTTACTGTAGATAAAGCTTTACTCTTTTTATACTGTTATGTTAGCATATGGTAAATAAGCGAATGGCCATCGTTACATTTATGATATGGAAAGGTTATTTTCTTGTCTGACTTGTGTGCAAGAATGATTGTCTGCATTTAGTTTAGTGTCTGTGTTATGTATTGTTTCTTTTTGTATGTTAATTTATTTTTCGAGTATCGATGTCAGCAAGTTTAACACATGATAGAATAGCAGGAACGGTGCAGTTAGACCAGGTAATTTCTATTTGAATAAGACAAAAGGACTGACGATGCGTATGTGTCAAGTGAAATCGATTTCCTATCAAAAATTTGTGATTGATTCCTTGCTTGCTTCACCTGTGGAGTGAAGTTACTTGAAGACTTTAGGTTCGTGGGTTTCTACAGAAAAAAAACAAATCTTTGCATTCGAAGCAATTGTTAGTGTCCATGTTTTGTGTCAGTCATTTTGTAAAGTGAACAAAGTGCTTTGCCAACAAGTTTCTGCCATTGTTATAAATTTTAGAATGATAATAAAGCTTAGACGTATGATATCAGATCAAGAACAACAGTTTTTGTTCCGTTTTGAAGACGCTAGTCAATAAAATGTCGCTATTGTTTTTTTCTGGCATTTCATCAATATTAATCAACGCAACTAGAGTTGATTTAAGCATAAGTGATTACCAAAACGCTAAATAGCTGATTGTTTTTGGAACCTATAGGATATATCCTTTCGTGAATAAGACCTAAGCATAGGCAAACTTTGTTCAACCCGTTTTTGAAAGAAATTTCAAATATTCAACAAAAATAAAGGTATTGCACCATTTCCATACGTTCTTATTTTTGTATAGCCCACTTGGTAATACAAACTCACTGCGAACCAATTTTGTCGAAATAAAGAAGTTCTGTTGTCTAAGAATGAAAAATGCAATTATGGAATCACCAACGGATGAGTATTGTTACGGTTTTATGTTTTTGTGTTCTTTAACCTAATATCTTTTAGTTGAGGTTCATCTATACTCATGAACGTAATGAGGGAATTAACATAGTGACCATCTGATTAGATGTTGACTACTTCGCATGGTCAGCTGAAACGCGTGGTTATGCGTAGTCGGTTTTCAAACGTACATCCACGTCAACAGCAGTGGCTTGTGAGGGGGTGGAATGATATTTCCTCCTACTTGTTAGCATAAAATAATACGCAGTTTGCACTTCTGCACTATATCGTTGCTTCCTCCTCAGTCAGCAGTTAAAACGTTTTGATGGACGTGAAGTATTTAAGCGAGCAGGAGCGGTGGAAGTATAAATACTTTAGTAAATAAATGTAACTTTTTTAATTAACATGTGCTATACAGACATAGAGTGTTAAATACTTAACTTGATTACGTTGTGTGCTGACTGTTGATTTGGAATGTTATGGTTCCAAGTAAGACCACTTAAAATTTTAATTTTTTATGACTTTTGGCAATGGATCAAACTCAGTTACAGTCGCTAGTTGAATAGCATTTTTCTGCTGAACACCAGAAGTACCAAGTAAAGTATAGCACCTATGTTTTAAATTCGCATCGTTTGTTGAATCAAAATAAAGTTTCAAAAACTTTACTGCTATGCTGTATTGCTATATATTTCTATGCTGCGTTGCTCATATCATTTCAGACAGTTCATGTTGTAATGGCAGTTTTAAAGCTAAAGATTGCACATTTCAATTCACATCTAAATTTCAATATTCCTCAAACTGGTCGCAGTTTATGATGGCTGGTTTCCAAAATCTAAATTTGGAAAGCTGTTATCGATTTCAGCAACTTTTCCTGAAGATCTTTCCTTTTACAGTGCTTAGAATACTTACCTTGAGTCAGAGTTCAAAATTTTTGAATTTGGACTCCAGAGTATCAGAATCAATCAACAAGCAACAATCATCAAACCTAAGATAAACAGGCGGTGGTATTTGCTATCACTTTTATTTAATGGGCGTGGAGAGGTGATATTTTGTTATTGTCTATTACATAACCTAATAAATATCTACTGCTGAATATAATTCAATGTGCATTTCCAGAAGACATGCATTCTTGCACTTCGGCTTGTTTTACGGGTGGAGTTTCAAAGCCTTCTTAAATTCGAAATAGTGAAATGAGAATCATGTGAGTCATCAGAGCAGCCCTTATGTTCCACATTTCTACAGGAAGAAGCGTTGATTGGCTGATCAATCCAGCATAACTTGTTATTGGATCAAATTGAAGCAAACAGTATCATATTAAATGCACAAGACGCAATTTAAAAAATGTTTCTGAATATCCTGTACCTTCAAGATCGTATTTTCTTTTCCTGTTCTGTTCCATTTGAAGCTTTGCAAAGCTTTTGATAATTCAATTATATAAGGTCTATCATGGAATTTACTAAAGCAGCCAAACGTTACGAGCTAGATGAAGAAATTATAAAAAGATTGAAAGGTAAGAATTACATTATCAACATGAAACATCAATGCGTTAAATAAAACTTTCATTTTAATGTTCAGATTAAAGACAAATGTCCACATGGAAGTGCCTGAAAAACTTGAACTCAGGTCTACTTGTCAATTCAATTTCACTGGGAGTGGAAACATTCCTAAATGCATAAATCGCAGCATAGTTTCAATTTCAAACAAACATTCTTTAGTTGTCATATAACATTATTCATTTGCAATTGTAATGGAACATGTACCATCACATGACTACCGCCAGTGCTTAGGGCAGAACGGCGGAGACTGACGCACATCCCAGGCGGAATGCGCAGGAGTATGTGCGGCAGTCGCCACAAAAAAAAAATCTCGGGCTAGCTTGAAAAGAATATAATCCCAGCGGGCCCTAAGCAGAAATAGAGTGATCATGGCATGTGATCTCTATTGCTTCTTAACCCTCTAGCATTGAATGCTTTCCCTGTGTAGCGAAAAGCGCCATGCGAAACAATTATTTGAATAATCTTACATTCCTAGGTATTTTCTATCACGCAGCGGTCACTGTTACCTCATAAACCGCAATAATATGTATTTCGCATGAAATCACAGACAGTCAAAATTGTTCCACTTCCACATTTACGACACCAAGCAGTTTCCAACCAGTGTCCCCAGAAATCGCACAAAGTTTCGCACTGATCAAATTGTTGTTTTAGTAAGCATATATATTTTAAGGATGAATTAGCAAAATTGTAACGTAATTACAAACTGTGAATTGTTACAATGTGTATATATCGTGTCAAAATACGAACAAAGCACAGTTTTACTTCAAATAATTCGCAAAAGAGCTATGCGAAATGCTCAGAACCGTTCTGCCTCTAGACAGAATGTTAATGATATTTTACTGTTAAATTTGACATGCTGCAAGAGCGCCAGAATGAGATTTCAATGCGCAAAAGATTTGTGCATCTGCGCACTTTCAAATGCTTCCCACACATTTTTCGTTCAGGCAGTTTGCAATAAACATTTACCAATAACTGTGAAAAAAACAAAACAGGTATAACTCTTCTTTAATGGAGAAAGATAAGTTCTATTCTGCTAAAAACTGTCAATCTGCCATGTCAGTAATTCCTTATTCATTTTACCGCGTTTTCTCTCAACCTTGGACGTACGCGACCCAGATGGGGCGTTAAAACGTTTCGGTGACAAAAGATTACATAAATCGGAATGTCATAACCGCCTTAACTTTGTCCCTTCAAACGGCGCCACACTACGCAGTCCAACCATATGAATGTATTAATAAACATGTGATGATCACAAGTGATCTTCCATTTTGTTTAATTTTTTGTTTGGAAGTACGTTAATAACACATGATTTTAAAAACATTTAATTTGCTCATGCGCCACTTTCTTGCATCAACTGGTGCCAGCTTGTTCGGCCATAACTCGCCAGCAGATTGTGCTAAAGAGCTGTTCAAACCTATAACGATGCGGAAAGTCTCCTTGGTTAAATTTTAAAAAATTGGGTAGTTTTGATTTCGAACGTTTTGTGGGTGTCGTCATAATTGTGATAGGTTTAGGTTTTATTGGATGAAGTCCTCGGACCCTAGGTCTCAAACTCAAAAATCAATTCTTTGTTTCTTAAAAAAAATTAGGCGAAAGTTCACGTCTTTAGAAAACTTGATTGGCCTTCCAGCTTCTGTGCTTGGCAAGTTGTGGCCAAAAAATCGATAATCAATTAATAAATTCCCTAGGGGATTAATTAATTAGTTTTGTTGTTTTTAAGGTGCACGTTAAGGACATTTTTAGGCTTCGGTCTGCTTTCATTGGCCGTTGAACGAAACAAATGAAAATAAATAAATTAACAACTATTCATCCAGCAACAGTGTTATTCTCTCTTACATGTGGTATTGGTAGTCACAAGGCTGCGCACAATGACAAAATACACAAAATAAGTATTCAAAAACAGCGTTATTATTTTCAATCCCTGCGAAACAAACAAATTAGTCAGATTCCCAATTAAATATACAGTTCTTTCTCAACTATAGGAAACGCTACCCAAGGTTGTTCAGAAGCATCAACTGTGGGTACGTCATAGCCTGTAGCAGACCGGAGTTTAAAATCATCACATTTTAAATCATTTTTTCGTACGCTTTTATGCATGGTAAAGTTTAACTCAAAACTAAGGCGAAATCTTTGTAACTTCAATGAGGTCTCTTTTTCAGAGAAAACCAGAAAATGCTGATTCAGGGGGTAAAATGAGGTTTTTGGGCCATAACTTTGGTTCCAGACATGCTAGAAGGTCAAGCAAGGCCTCTATCGACGCGGGAGATCATCTAGTTTTCAAAAAACGTTTGAGCCAAAATTTTGGCCCATTGAATTGGCGTCCAGAGCCTGTCAAAGTTGGTCAAAAAAAACGAATCACCCCAATTTGCGAGCCTCTGCCAGGCGAACCCCTCACCCAAATCCAAAATGTTTTTTATAATAGAACCAAGAAGTCTTGCCGCATCCGTAGAGGGTTTGAACAACTCTCTAGCTATAGCGATTGGCGAGTTATAACCAAAAAACTAGAGCCAATTTATTGGCTCGCGCGGTCGTTAGAGGGTTGCCAGACAGCGCTCTTCGTTTATCCGCTGCGACACCTGTGTAACGCGACGCGGGGCAATTCATTGTCAGATGCGCATCAAGTATTCGGAATAGATACGAAATTGTCGTTCATTGTTCGCCAACACCAGCGCCGTTCACTTAGTGTAATGAAGCGATCAGCAATAATGAAGCTACGATCAAACCACGAAAGAACAGGCGGTGTAGTTCGTTATCACTTTTATTGATTGAACAAGGATTAGACGAAATGTTGATATTGCCTGCTTCATAACCCGGTGTCTATCTATAGCTGGTTATAATTCAATTCGAATCTCCAGACGATTATATGAATTCTTGTACCTTGGCTTGTTTTATGGGTGGTATTTCAAAGCCTTCATAAACTCAAAATCGTAAAATGAGAATCATGTCGCTTATTGGAGTACCGTTTTCGTTCCAAAAAAGTCAATTCTGCACGAAAAATGCATTTGTGTGCTGGTCACTCAAGCATGGATTGTTAGGAATCGAAGCAAACAATAGCGTATTGTATGCACAAGACGCAATCAAAAAGAAAAAGCAAAGGTTGTGTTGCGTTTGAAGCTATGCTTCTTACGTTTATTGTTGTCATCATCCTGAAAAGCGCTTCCTGCTTTTTTCAAATTTCAACACGTTACGGAAAAACTTTAACGCATCAGCTTCGAAAATTTCCACTGCTTTACTGCCCATGTCGTTTAACTGATTGTGACAAGGCCGTCTGGATGTGTAAAAAATCCATTAGGAATAATTTAGTTCATACAGCTACATTCGTAAAAGAAGAGTGCTCGCATTCCTGCTTGCATCACAAAAAAATTGTGGTTTCCTGAGAAATTTTTAAAAACATTGTGTTTCTGAACATCCAACGCTGTCAATATCGTCTAACTTTTGTCAGGTTTGTTGCATTATAGCTGTGGAATGCTGGTGATAATCCTTAATTTATAAAAAAAGGTCTATCATGGGACTTCGCGAAGCAGCCAGAAGTTACGGGCTAAAAGAAGAAATTATAACCAGATTGAATGGTAAGAATTCATTTATCAATTTAAAGTATCAATGCGGTAAACAAAACATTTCATATTAAATGTTCACATTAAAGCCAAAATGCCCACGTTTGAAGTGCCTGACAAAATTGGCCTCGGGTCTATTTGACATAACAATTGCACTGGAAGAGGGCAAATGCCTAAACAGATGATTTGCAGCATAGTTTCAAACAAATTTCGTTAAGTTGTCATACAGCATACCATCATTGATTTGCAATCAGTAAATAATCCACCACGACGCGGCATTTTCAATCATAAAACGGCCACCGCTACCTCTGAAAACCGCAATGCAGTATATGTTTTGTCATAAATTGCGGCCAGTCGAAAATTTGTTTCCTCGAAATACATCATCCCAAGCAATTTCCAGCAAATTTTTCGTTCAGAATTTCGCACTTTTCCCAACAGCATATTGTTTTTCACCCCATCAGTTTAAAATGATACAACCAAACAGGTATAGCTCTTGCTTAATCTAAGAATAACGCTATTCTGCTAAAAACCTGCTGTTCTGTCAAGTCAATACATCTTTATTTGGTTTATCGCATTGTTTCTCAACCTTGGACTGACGTGCCTCAGATATGACGTAATATTCTTTTGATGACAAAAGATAAATTGAATCAGAGGTTCTAAACTGCCATATATTTGCCCCTTCAAATTGCGTGGAACCATGCAATTCAAAGAAACTAACAACACAAGCATCTTTATATGTACCTTAAATGAAATACCTACACTGCAGCCTAATTCCGGATTTAAAAAAGACCAGTCCACAATGTCCAATTTCTTGGAAGCAACCCAAAATCTTACTTAGCAAAGACAATGCCTTCTTTTCACAATTTGTTTTTCTCGATATATTCCAAAGCGTTTGAGAAAGAAGTTGATTCAGCTCTCCTTTTCAAACTGCATAGGTGTTACTCTCTCCCATATCTCTCTTCTTCAGTCTAACATAACAGGTAGAACCCAATTTGTTATTCTGGGTAATTCCCATTCTAACTTGCTAAACACTAATTATGGTTTACCACAAGGTTCAATGCTGAGTCAGCTGGTCCTTGTACTAGTTCATATTAATAGCAACGCCATCAATAAAATATCCTCCATTTCTATATTCGCTGATGCCGCCATCCTACTGTGTTTATCCACACTGGAAATTGTTGCATCTACTGACTTCAAATATCTGTAAAAATAGGCTGAACTATTGCAAGTAACATGTAATGCTTGAACAAACCAAGTAATTACTACGTCAATCAACCTTCCGTGTCCGCCGATGCAATTTGCAACCAAACTTTAACAGAGGAAACTTCTCGCAAGCGTCTGTGTTCACAATTTTCATTGCTCGTCACAAATTGTTTTCCTCGATATTTCCATGGCGCCTGGGATATGGATCCCTTCTGCGGCCTATAAGGATGGCGCAGAAGAACAAACCGTCGACCATGTTGTACTCCAATGTCCAATCCATCGACCTTCTCATGGACTGCACGGCCTGACGGTTATGGACGATGAGCCAATCGAATTGCTGCTCAACACCTGCCTCGAGATCTCGTGCGGCCAAGCAGTGGTTTGAAAGAACTCGCTTTAACGATGACGACGACGACGACGACGATCGCTCCTCGACTTGACACCTACATACCTCTTCACTTCGCTGCCGAACTTTATCAAGAATAAATGTGTTGAAATAATTTCAGTCCCTCTTACCGAGATATACTGCACGTTACTAGTCACTTTATATGATTATTGCTCAAGTCAGACAGCTGTAATTTCATCGAAAGTATGGAATCTCTCCAGCAAAGCTTGTTGTCAGTGCCTCAAAACCACGTCACGCGAACAAATATGACATGATTATATTTAACACCGATGCATGGCCGCCATCCATTTTTTAAGTTAATTGCGTTTTGCGTCACTATTCCCAAGCCTTGCCCCTCTACTAATTTCTGGAGGCCTTGGCCTTAATATTTATTCAAAAACATATCCACTTATATCGCTGTTTGAATTTGATGTTCAACTTCCTTCAAAACGAATATTTCACGACTCATTTCTTCACAAACATCCCTACCAAACTATGAAACTCTCTCTATTAATTTTTGCGGAATCTTTAGTCCCCAACAGGTCAGTTGTAAAGTTTCAAACTTAGTTTGGGGCAACTTACGTTTTGAATGACATTTACGCAATTCCAATGATGGAGCGACTTCTTGGCTGTACATAATTTGTCTAGGTGACATCACTGCCAACTCTGATGTTATTTACAACTGTCTGTGTTTGTGTGGCGGGAATTACAGTAAACTTGTGAAATATATCTTTTTTGAACTTCACTTAATTCAAATTCCCTTAAAGCCTGATATCCGATATTTGCCAACCATGATTAAAGAACTCTTTTTTTTCTTATTTGCTTCAACGTTGGGTACAAACTGATTTGATCCATTTGCTTTTATTTGACCACCCTGAGCTGTATATGGCCCTTTCTGTACGTGCTGCATTTGAATTGAACAACGTGGTCGAATTAATTCCGGTGAGGAATAGTTTTTGTGAGATGTTCAGCGAAACGTTTGCTGACGTTGTTCTCAGTAATGCAATTTTTATAAAAAATATTTTCAACCACAGGGCTGTATTTTCACGAAGATTGAAAATAACAACGTTAATAATACATTCAGTAGTTATTTTATGTATTTTGTTGCTGTGTGCAGCCCTGTGGTTGTCAAAAATAAATACAGGAGAGAATGGCTCTGCTGATTAGGAAAAGTTGCTTATTTACTGTATTTGGTTTAACTTTCTTCGTCCGAGGGTAAATGAAGACCCTAGCCTGGAAATGACATTAGCTTGTTCCTTAACAGCGCGTAAGCGGTCAAGTGTCAAGGTGCAAAGCGAAAAGAAACATTTTTGAAAAACAAGCATGAAAGATGTATCTCAAACAAAATATTTCCGGAGAGAAAACAAAGGAAAATTAAATAAACCAAGTCATAAGTTCTGCGAGAGTGCATAATTAAATATAATCATGTTATTGCAATGATAAAGCGTATGAAAACAGCGTGTCACAATACTGACAACATTAGTTTTACATGAGCAAAGTGATATTTTAAAGTAAATGTATAATTTCACAAAAGAAAATTGATTGGCGCAGATTTTTCTAGGAATCAGATTTCAGCTCAACCAACCTGTCCCGTGGGTACCGGTCCATCACGCAAAGCAATAGTGTCGAAGAACAGTAAAATATTTTGCAACCCATCTTCAACCGGAATTTCGTCCTTCGGAATTAGTAGCTTTAGTAGTTCTAACAATTTGCTGCAAATAATCCCCTGAAAAAATTCAACTACACAGAAACATTTTCTGATAACAAGACAAGTACCATATCTTTTTGCCGTTTTGTCCAACCCACTTAAAGGTGAAGCTTTGTATAGAAAACAAACAGAAACGTTCAGCTTCCATTATTCTAAAGGAAGGTTGCCATATTTGATAAGAATGTACAAGTGCAAAACATTTGTCACGCTAAAAATCCATGCGCTGTTTTAAAAAAATATACGTTTTGCTTGTAGTCGTCGAGCACTCTGCCACAACAGGTGTTTGACATCATTTAAAAAATTGTCGTCCTAAAATTGAGTGAACGCATGTGAAAGGTAATGAAAATAACCTGAACATATCAATAGGATCACTGTTTGTAATTTTTTACGGTTTGACTTACTGTTACACTAGACTTAAAACTATTCTGCCTAACGGGTTGTTTTGTATCTGATAGGCTTACAAAATATATCCCCGTAATCGTATTAGCTTTACACATTTTTTATATAACCTTCAGTGCTTTTAACAAAGGCGATTTTCTGCTCGTTGAAATTTCAAACTCGACTTAATTCTTCAAAAACTTTCAGAACTTTTGAAAACATCGGTAATTGCACAAGTTGGTTTGAAAGGGTGTCTTCTGTACAAAAAAACTGAGAACGCTGTCGAAATTAACATTGTTCAGACTCAAGATAGCCTTTCGGCTAACGGGTTAAACATTTTTCTGTAAATATGCATTCGTAATTTTTATGATCTGCAGCTGCTAATAAAAGTTATGTCTGTTGTTGAGACCATTTCACCTACTTTTGTTTATGAATTGGAACAGTAACAGTGTTCACCAAAACGTTCACATTATGTGGTAATACCTTCATTTTAGCCGTTAGTGTTGTTATGAAGCTGTTCAAAACAGGAGTGGATCTAGAGGGGCGATTGGGGAGATTGCTTCCCTAAAACCTAAGAAAGTAACTTTGTTCACCATAAATTTGTAAAATTTGGAAAGCAACATTCTGCCATTCTGTCGTCCATTCTTTTCAGTAATAATTCAGGCCATTCTGTCGTCCATTCTTGTGTTGCAGCAGTGTTGTGAAATACACTTCACCTCTCTTACAGTAGCGACTCTGTTATGAGGCTTGACTACGAATTATTACTGAAATCGCTCCCTAACCTTACTGGCTACATCCTCCCCTTGTTTAAAACTCCTTTTTTGTGTACCAAATGCAAATTGAATGTTTTAGTGTTTGAAGCGGTTTCTAAAACTTTGATAGGTTTTGTACTTTTAGGCACTTATGCCTCAAGTCTGGTGATAGCAATCTGTGCAGTATGTCAATTGATTCAAGAATAGAGCAAGCCCAAAAATATATTTTGTTTTGTATGTAACTAACATCCTGTTTGAAAAAGCTGTCTTTCTGTATTCCTAGTGGATCATCCAACATGCTTAATGTGATCAGTTTTCCATTTTTTGCAGAAATTGGATCCGAAATGTTTTCAGTTTTTACTCGCGAACAAGTAAATGAAACGTTTTCGCATTTGCCGTTCGGTGATAGAAAAATAATATGGAACTTTCGGAACGAATGCACAAATCCCCAAGGGACAAGGCAAACAGTAAGAACAAATTGTTTATAGTATGAAATTGAAAAAGACAAACCTGTTGTATTTCCGATTAAACTTGTTTTTCTTATGAATGGGATGTTAGAAGCAAACATACTAAAGGTCAAGAGGTTTGAAAAAGGTCTTTAACAATGCACATGATGCTTAGTAAATGCATGTTAAGGACACAAGTTATCTTTTCTTCGAATTGTTTTTTTTTCTGTTCGTATATTTGAAAAATTTAAAGAGAATTAACTGATATTACACACGTTTGATCTTTACGTTTGTGACTTCGTTTCATTGAATGCGTCAGTTTCTTCTTACATCAGTTTTTGAAGTAATACTAAGTAATTTTACAGTAATTATATTTCATGTTGAATTGCAGTGAAAACCAACAATTGATTTGTTATCATTGAATAAAAGGCTTTCGCTTATTATAAAAACTACTCCGTGTTGTGATAGTTTTAGGCTGCAATATTTTTCGTAATCAGCAGATAAATTAAGTGCAAAAGAAAACATATTTCGGTTCAAAACACAATGAAAAACTGCCATTTCAAAACCGCTGTACATAAACCGTTCCAATGCAAGCTGATAGCAACCATCAGTATTGAATGGTAAGGATTACTGTGCATGAAGCATGCCATTGAATCATATTGAACATGTTCTGTGCTTCAGCAACTTTTACTGGTTTAAAACGAACTCTAACAACTTCCGCGAAGATTATTTCATAAAATGTTTTCGGAAAAAATCAGTGCAGGACGACATTGCTTTCAATAAATAGAAACTGTCAGTAAATATTGCCGAAATGTTTGGAGCTTATGGATATCTCAAAGTTCCGGATAGATTTTCATTAGAAAATGTTTACCTATTGAAGCTGCTCTGATCTGAAAAGTGTTGCATTAGTAGGTGCAAATGTCTGAAAGATGAAAAAGATCCATTTACATTTATAGCTGTTTTCCAAATTAGCCTGTTCTGCGAAGCAACTACATGGCTGTGAAACAAAAAAAGCGAAACGCAGCTCAAAATTGTTAGAAAATAACATTCAACAATGACCAAAAATTTTATTCGGCACGACTGAAAGAATATTTCTTTTCAAAAAAGAATAAAAGAGTCATGAAAGACACAAACTTTATTCTCACAAACTTAATGCGTGTATAGCCACTGTCATTTCATTAACTTTCAAGCTCTTTCTAGTTCAAGCATTTTAACTCCATTTTCACAGATCACTCTGGCTGAAGAAGCCAGAAAATATGGTTTCAACGATGAAATCATTCGGAAAATAGAAGGTATTTTCTGATTTATAAATTAGCATTATAGACCTGTAATAGCAGATTAGTACATGACTAGCTTTCTTCTAAAACAAAATAAATTTATTCGTGAAAAATTTGAAACTAAATCTGGTGAATTATGCTGTTCGTGGGTTTTCTAATTGTGAGAAAGTTTTATTGATGCTTCAGTGTTTGCTATATACTTGATAAAGAATCCTTTTACCTACTTGCTGAAGTTTTTTCATTCATATTATATTTTTAGTCTCTTTTTAAATGAGAATGCGTTTAAATGCTAAATGCAAAATATCGATTAGAATATTCACAGTAGTTAAAATCTCTTTGGTGTTGCAAAAACCTCATTACTTATAAACCATCCTACAGCATAAAACATCATTTCAACAGATGCTCGTTTCACTATTGAGGATCTTCGTAATCTCGAACAATCTGACATTCAAGTAGAGTTTAAAGAATTTGACAACCAAACTAAAGAAAAACTATGGGCTTTTTTTCAACATTTTCTTTCAAAATCTGTTGAAGCGTCTGTGGAGGAATTTATTGCTGTGTCTTCCTCAAAAAATGCAAGTAAAAAGTCTTAAAATACATTTTTTTCTTTCAAAATATCAGCAATAGAAGTAGCAAAAACGCCACTTACCGGCATTAAGTTGCGAACATTTTTTTGGAAAGAGCAACAAGCCATTTTTTTATTCTGCGATGCTCTTTCATAAGTGCCTTTAATCCGGAGGGTCCTCTTCATTTCTGATATGTACAAAATTTGAATCACAGCCAGTTGATGCCGATTTAATTTAATTTAATTTAATTTAATTTATTTGTTTGTGAGCAGACACGAAGTCCATAGTATGAACACGCACACTCTGCAAAACGCAGGTTGATAAAAACAGACAATACAGAACGTAGTACAAGACATTGAAGCCGGCGAAATCACAGGGTTACAGACACTTTTTGCAACTGCATTGAAGACAGAACCATAGGGT
>Ga0210059_1004762_pt1 | contig 21857 bp, 18 predicted proteins | sample Ectturendosymbi2_FD_188042 | JGI IMG/M metagenome (GOLD analysis project Ga0210059, IMG submission 188042) | Ecteinascidia turbinata endosymbiont from Florida, USA - Sample 2 (SPAdes) (version 2) | ecosystem: Host-associated > Tunicates > Ascidians > Unclassified | place: Key West, Florida...
CTCCGAACGCCCGTGGTCCTCCGCGTGCTCCAAGCAACGTTCCGCCTCCACCACCGCCACTACCAGCTGGTGTGCCTCCCCCACCACCGGTCCCAGCTAATGTCCCCCCACCCCCTCCAGTCGTCGACGTGGGTGCGCCCGCTCCTTTGACAGGTGGAGGCCGGGGCAATCTTCTCGCTCAAATCAGACAAGGGGTTAGTTCCTGGTATTCAGATGTCGATGTCATAAAAACTTTGTTGTTTAGCAAGTCTTGAAAAGAGCATGCTGTGCTTAGTGGCCGCTGCAACCGGAACCGGTTTTTGCCTTGATTGATGCGATTCAACAGCATTCTTTTTTCAGAACCCAGGACTGAAGCCGGTTGGTGAGCGCAGCGCCCCCCCATCTGGTGGCGGGGGCGGTGGCAGGGGCGCGCTGTTGGATCAGATACGACAAGGAGCGTCTCTTAGAAAGCCTGTAAGTTTTTGAAAGATTTGCATTTTTGCCGCTGTTACGGGACGCGCCTGCTGCATTTTGGCCACAACGAGCAAAACGTCGCTGCGAGATCCTAGCTTCTCCCGCACAAATGCTTCCACGTAAATAAGTAGCATACTTCGCGACTGTCCAGATAAGTATGTGTAGATGCCACGAATCGATCCTGTAGGCTGAGGCTGGTTTTCAAGCCGAAGAGACGTTCGGGGTTATTCTGGAGTCTGGAAAATTTTTTTAGTGTGTTAGCATGAAAAATGAAAGTAATTTTACAGACTTGATCTTTTCACATGCATTTTCATGACATTTTGTTCGAGGTTGATAATTTTACTTCCATTATCTTAGCTATTATAGGGCCTGTATCTGACCTGGGTATGTCATTCCGAAAAGTTTAAGTCTGGAAAAAGTACGGAAATTTATTTCCAAAATTGTGTAGGAACCCTGGCGGTTTACAAATTGGCCGCCGAAATATCTTGGCTAAGCAGGGAACTGAAGGATAAAAAAACGATCACCTGTGAGACGTCGATCTCATGTTTAGGGTTCATACGATGCCGGCGACTCTGCGCCACCGACTCAAGCTCCTGCCGAGGAAGAAGGCCTGGCCGGCGCGTTGGCGCGCGCACTGCAGAAAAGAGAGAACGCTATACAATCAGGTGCGATGTTCATGCTGGCAATTGGCTTGTATTGTACCAATTATTGCTGCAATAGACTAATATGAACGTTTGCAATGTGCTTGTGATCAGAAGTTAGCCAAACTAGGTTTATTTGACTTCCCATGTAAGATTTTTGTTGCTTGTTTCGTCGACCCAGCAAAGAACAGAACCTTTGATGATGCTCCGGTTCAGTCGCGATTCTCTACCTGCCTGTTTAGCTCTGAACTGACACTTGTTGGGATTAAGATCATGGCACTGATTCAGTGAGAGATCCGGGCTTGCTTTGTCGCAATAAGATGCTCCGACCTGTAGGGATTATGGTAGTCAATGACACCCACAGTGTGTTCCTTATGTCAGTCGTTCCAGTCACTTTTGGACCAATTTGGCCTTGGTTTCGCACGGCCCCGATAACAATTTCTTCACGTACCGGCACCGGGCCGCGGTTTGCCGACCCTTGGTGTAGAGCGCTGCGGCAAATTACTCATTCTCAGCTGGTGACCACCTGGAGGAAGGACTGTATAACTGATGCTGGTGATATCTGTGGTATCGCTCTCTATCCATGTGGCCATTTGGTGATGTGGAAACAAACAGGTTGTGACGCAAAAGTGTGGCAGCTTAAAACGTTACTTTTCTTCTTAACAGACTCCGACTCCGATTTTGAGAACGAGGACTCCGAAGATGAATGGAGCGATTAAAACAAACATTGTCCACCTCTTCCTTGTATCTTTCAGGAGAGACTGTATTTAAACCTCGCTATAGAGCCTCTCCAACGTGAACCGTTATTTACCCGACGAAGCTGGCCGCGTTCATTGTTTCTTTAAGTTACTTTGTGATATAATCGGGAAAGAACATTGCGTTGCTACGTAACAGCGTGAATTCAGTTCATGTTAACTGCTGCAACCTGCGTTGCAGTATTTCAAGAAGCGGGTTAAATGGTTCGATAGAGCGTTGTTGACGGCGAGCACGCTAGCGATCGAGCTCACGCCGAGGTTCGATGTTATTTTATGAGCGGCGTTCAACTCTCGCTGCGTCGCGCTTCCACGCCACCCTACTGGCAGTGCTCGTATTGCGTGCGGCAGCAGAGGAACTAACCAACGCCCACGAAACCAAAGTCAAATATAATAGTAGTGAGCCACATTGCCCGGGAGTTGTGCAAAAACTGTTCCTTCTCACACGCAAAAGTTCGTCGCGTTCGTATGTCCGACGCCAGTCAGTCTTGCACTGCAGGTTTGCCTGAATTGCGACCGACCGGGGATTGCTGATCAAGACACGTTTCGTTGCGTTGAAACGGATGCGATGTAGTGGTCATGGTGCTGCGCGTTGTTTCAATGAGCTTGTACTTGGTAACTTTTTCGGTCATACGCACGCTACGTGAACATCAAATCTCTATTTCACCTAAATTTGAGATTAGCTGCAAGTTGCTATAGTTAATAGGCTTATTACAGATGACAATTATCTCACTGAAATCAAGGGATATGTCTGCCTTCTAAGTAAGCGTAAACACCTTTCCTGCAGTTCCCCGTTTACAGAAATAGTGATGACTGACATTTTAGTCCCTACTGCCGTTTATGACCAAATATGGCTTTCAGGGGTGGCGGAACCGGGAGCCGCATAGCCCTAAGCCCCCACTTTTACGTAAGTTCAAGCAACCCAATTAATATTGGGTCTATTGTTAAAGCAAATTGCTTGATGGAAAAAATTGTCCATAGTTTTTTTGACGTGCACTTGTGCCCCCCACTTCGAAAAAGGTTCCTCCACCACTGATGTCTTTCTACCTTTCCTGTCTTAAGCATTTATTTTCTCTAAATTAACAGACGTTATATCGCAACCGCACCAGCGCTTCTGTGCAACGGCGATGGCGCATGGACCGTGCGTCGTTGCTGACATAATGAGCCTCTACAATTTCTTGTCATGTTATTTCTTTGTGCGGAAGCTGCCGAATTAATTTGTGTTCTTTAATTATCCCAAGTTTGCGTTGATGTAAATAAACTTTTATTTCGATTAAACTGCGTCGCGATGATCCAGTGCATCGTATCCTGTTCTTTCTCATTTATCTTGATTGAATTGTTCCGGGGTTTATGCGAATTTTCAAGAGAATCCGGTTCTCATGTGATCAACATAAACGTAAGGGCTGTTCGCGGTCGTGGTTGCATGTGTAATTTTATTTAGAAAAAGGTGCTTAGCTTCACACGACTCACGACAGACATCATGCATAAGAGAACGACTGTAAATGCATCAACAAGCACAGTGATCTTGCGAGGTGGGTGTAATAGAACACTGGATGTTTTGTTGTTCCCGTAAACGTGTCGTTACGACAAAATGTAATCTCACACGTACAGCTGAATGCGCGAAGAATTAGGTAAATCGGCGCTGTCGCGTTAAACACACACAACATTGCACAACGATGATGGACAACTTGCCCGTAGCACGCGTGGGCAAGCGACTCTGAACCAACCACCACACATAGCTTTGGCACAATCACCACACCAACGAAAAAAGGGGCGTTTTCTTCACAGTGCATAAGGGAGGAGGGTCAAGATCAACGTATCGAAAGTGCTTTGAGCATAGTATCTTTCACAGTACACCGCAGTTGTCACGTCTTGTTATTGGCACTCGTAAAGAAGTTTGTGTCTTCCCCCCATCAGCGATGACGAAATAACATCGAGATTACGTCATGACCGCACGAAGTCTACGCGAACACAGCACTCTCTTCCGGCATGTTCATAAGGAATCCATCCGTCACGGGCGCGCCGCAGTACACTGCTGTCAGTTGCTGAAAACCGCACATTAGCGAACAATTCCCCTTTCCAACACCACACGCAACACACTTCACGATGAAAATTTTACTACGGTCGATTTTCTCTTCAGCTTTTTGACAGGGGCAGTGCGGCGGGCAGCAGGTGGAGCGAGCCTCTTGATAATTTCATCACTGCTTATTGGTGCGCCCGCTCGAACGCTCAGCATGGCAGCGCATCGATCGGCCTCGAGCTGCAGCGGAAAAAAAACATATATGGTGAGGTTCATAGTTCCAAACAAATCTCGGCGCGGACGTGCACTCCAACGGCACCTCCCCATCAACCAATCAAATATGATTTGGTTTCCCGATGACAGCGCAAGGGATTCACAAACCCAGATCGTAATATCCTTTCCATTGCATGATCAGTGTTCATCAAGTAAAAGTAACCCGCCTAAAGTAATTCTAAAACCAGCAACTTAAAATATCAGCCACGGCAAACGCTGACAATCTGCCGCATATCATGTAGCAGGGGCGTAGCGTCAATGAATGCAAGCCTTACTTTCAGTGAACAAAACTTCATTACTTCAAAATTTAAATTAGATTTCAAATCATAAACCAGACATAAAATAAAAAACAAAAACTTCTCGTAAGCCTGCGTTGTTAAAGCTTTTTTACAATTCAGGTTAGTTCTCATAAAGCATTTCAATCGTGTTGGGTTCTGCTATTGATTTCAGTAAAAAAACTGGGGAAACGCGCATATAAATTGTGCGATTGCTTGCGTGTTTCCAAAATTTTTAAGTTCTTGGAAGAAATACGCAAAACGGATGAAGCTGGCCAACCTTGTTGCTAGTGTGGTTTACTGCGAAATTTATTCTATTGAAAAGTGTCTGTTTATCAGCGCAAGCGCAATTTCTTGTTTTTGATAACGGCAAAATCACTTCGTAAACACTGCAAAATTGTTATTGAAATCAAGGCATGCAACTTTCAGTTTCGCTTTCGCTCCCTGTGACGCAATCGGGCTGCGCACCTGAGTCAAATCACATGACCTGCTGCAGCCCCGTGTTGTATTTGCAGACTTCAGAGTTGCGTTTCGAGTTGCAAAATTTATTATATTAAAACAAAATTGGAGGTATGCTGTGGAAAGTAGCTGCTGGATATGGCGTAGTACAGGTAATTACGCTTTCAGCAACAAGCTTTAGCTCATTTTCTGATGAGCAGAGGCGAAACGTGCTCGATGTTGGTAGGCAACACCAGACTTTTATACTTGTACAGTAGGCTAAAGCCAGACAACGTCTTTTTAGGAAATTCAACCTACACCTATTTGTCAAATTCAAATGGGTATATCGAAGCAGTTCAACAAACAAGTTTATTGCTGACTGTGTCTATTTTTTCTAACAAAGGTACTTCAATCTAGAGATCAGCACAATGCGGATATGACAATGCGAATAACTTGCAGAGCACAGGTGCTCGTTGCCATGATAAGACCGTTTTGCATTTTACAGCTTTTGTACCTCAATACACATTTGGATAAACCAGATTCTGCTCCTGGACAATCAAAAAAGTATGATACTAGGCTTTCAACTACAGCTTTGAAAAAATAGTTTGGTCATGGGCTATGTCCTAAGTGCCTGTTTTGGTAATTTTGGCATATCGTTTAAAATTTCGCTTGCCAAAGTTTGTCTTTTGTTATGGGCAAGCTTTGAGAATTGACTGTTGGTATTGCCACTAAGGTTGCCACACGTCCTTGAGCACCAAGCACTGTCCTTGAATTTGCTATCAAAACTGGTTATGCCCTTGATCCTTGAAAAATATTTTGTTGTCCTTGAAAATCCTTGAATAGTTTTTAAATTGTTCAATACTGAAATATTGATTAAATTCATGAATCAAAATTAAACAAAGTAACTCAACAGAATAACGTGTGGATTTGTTCCCCCTACAGCTGTGTAATAAAAAGTACCCATTGTTATTCAGCAATGTTTGTTTGAAAAAATGTGCTACATCACTATATCTAACAATAGGGTTTTTTTTAAGGAAAATGTTAGGAACCCGGTTTGGATTTGTAGGGACCCGATTTTCTGATTTTAAGGACCCGATGATAATTTTCTCTGATTCTAGGGACCCGATTTGAAATTCTAGGGAACCGAATCGGGTCCGTAAAACGCCTTAAAAAAGCCCTGTCTAAGCAGTATTCAAAGTAGTTGTGAAGCAAAATTTCAATGGTCACAAATCGAGAAAATGTCCTTGAAAAATTTTCCAGTGATTTAGCAACCCTATACTACAGATGTGTACCATAACCGTAATGAAAAACATTTTTTATCTTCTGCATCCTAAGTTTTGTGCAGTTTACCTCCTTAACTGAATGCTACAGTGATGCCAATATTTGCTGAGACAAATGTCATGTGATGTATTGCAGTTAGTGTTTCCACCTCTGGGCTAACCTAAACTGTTTAGTGTTATGAGAGTTCAACTATTCAAGGTGTGCAAATGCAAATTGATAAGTACTGTTATTTGTGTTGTGATCCTGAACCTTTCATATGTGCATACATCCGAATTACTTGTAGTGTTTCTGTGTTTGTATACTTCTTATGCTTTGATCTCCTCATGGTGAATGTTGGTGTGAACAATGTCTTTTTATATAGAAAATGTTCATTTACCACTAAGGTTTACGCAATTCAGCTATCTTAATAAGTGCTGTGGTGGTTACTTCCTGGTAACTTGCTGTTCTGCTGTCAGTGCCATGGTACACCTATGTTTAGCCATAATGTTCTTAACACCTTGTAACGTATCATTGAAACTCCAGAACAAGAGTTAAAAAATATGGTTATTAATCTGCTGCTTCATTGTGTGGTTATCACAGTGAATAACACGAAAAGCACCTTTTTTTAAGTCCAAGTGAACTTCATGGCATTGCCATGTCAAAAAAACTGAGGCAAACACAGGCCCGTAACCAGTTTGGGACACCAAGGGCGGCGGAGAGTTTTCTAGGGCCCAAATTTTTAAAATATGTCCAATAGTTTGTCCAAGGGGCTCTCGCGCCCCACTAGTTACGGTCCTGTGCAAACATGTGTTGCAGTGAGAAATTCCGAGCGGCAAGCGAGCAAAAGCTGAAATTCCAAGATATAAGGCATCGTGTTTGAATCACATTGCTTGGAAAGCTTTAGCAAAAATATCGTACCGCCGTTAACTGAGCATCATGCCGTCATCGAGACACAAACCAAAAATTGCATGCGTAGTCAAATCGTCCACGCTACGTCACTGTCATGTACCTACTGTATTTCATATTTTCATTGGTGACTGGGACAAGATTAGAATTTACTTTTGCATTTCGGATACAAGTTCGTTTCAATACCGCTAGGGGGTATTGACATTGGCATGATTAGATTTTGGGGGTTTTGAGTGTTTCAGAATAAGAAATGCATTGTACAGTGAAACCTCATTATATCGCGATCGTTAAAGGTGCAAATAATGTAATCCCCAACCAGAAACACTTCTCTACGGTGAAACCACAAAAGAGGTAAGTACGCCCGAATTGGGCCCATCTTTTTAACTGTTTCGTGTAGTGTCAAAGTTAGGACCACAGGTCCAGATGCTCAATATACGATAGAGTCGCGACAAACGTCAGTATGAAACCCATGGCTGAACTTTCGGGATATTCAGCACTGCACACAATTTTCGACAACTTCATCAACGCTTATTTGACATGCAACAAATTCTCTTGGCGGAGCCAAACTCTCTTGACTGTTGCTCGATGGACTTCAAAAAAATACTATCGACCATTATTTTCATATCGCTGAACGTCGGTCTCATCACAAGCAATACATACCTCGCTCACGTGTTTGAACTCACGCATGGCAGTCAGCATCGTGCTAGGGGGCAACGCGCCCGTCGGGCTGAGAGATGAAAGGTACGTGGAGACCTGCACGCGGTTCTTGATGCACACACGCTGGAGCATGGCCACCACCGACTGCATGGCACATTCCTGCCACCAAACGACACGATTACTCGCAGTGTAGAAAATATGACGCTAGGCGACATCGAATTAAACGCTGGGTGAAATAGGCAGCCGCCTCGAGCGAACTTTTAAAGAAATGGGTGAGCAGTTATTGGCTGGAAACCGCATCTGGAGATCAGGGCTTCTTCACTAAATCACATGATCCGGTAACTTTTGGCCTCGTAACAGCAGTGGCGCAAATATTTGAAAATCAACAGCAGCCCGTGACAGGCAAATATTCAGTAATACAGCGCCTGGACAATTATGTTGTGCTGTGAAGAGAACCGGACCCCCCACAACTCAGCTCCACTACTCGTCAAGTACACGACGCGGTGTCAAGCAAAATTTCTGACCTATTATTGTTTGTCGGTTATTTTGCTTCTCTGAGCAACGGAATAAACTTTGGCGATTACTTTTTTGAGGGGTGGTGTCTGATTAAAACTCTTTGGCTAGATATGTCAGATAGCCACAACAAGCTACAATACGCGAATAACTATAACCACTGAAAAATATTGGACTTAGTCTTAGACTTCAATTATTTTTATTTTTCTAACTTAACATAAACTCTAACCCGACACACTTACCTGAACACCAAACCCTCAGCCCTAATCGTCAGTTTTCTCAGCGTATATGATATGTAGAATATTACTCTGCATGCGCACATGGTGTGGAATCAGAAATTTCGCTTGACACCGGGACAAACTCATAAGTCTTAACGTAGGCCGACCATGGGTGGGCGCAACAAGACAAATGCCAAAATGCAACAAGACATGGAAGTGAAGCTTAAAGGAACTTGTTGATTGTACAATCACCAGAAGCAGACATTGCTGATCCACAAACCTGTTTTTCGTCTTGGGTTTGTCCTTCGAAGAAGATCGATATTCGCCGGGACTTGAGCAACGCGCGCACTGATGACAGCAACTCGGCGGTGAGAACGACCTCCTTGATGCTCAAGTCCACAAGTTTCTGACTGGTTTCCAGATGTTTCACGAACATCTGTGGTACATTTTAAGACGATGAGCTCTGGTCCATAGTGGCCCGTTTGCACCATGTAAAAGTTTTGTTGTATTTGAATAAATCACTGTAAACATTCTTTCAGATAAAATATAAGCTTAAAAAACGTTTTCAAGAAATTAATTTAACTGACTAATTCCCTAAAACTGTACATATTCCTTTTTTTTAAAAGAAATTCTAGAACAAATTTCATTTCGATTTTTTTTCGTTGCCGAGCCCAACTCCGCCAACGAAGTATTTCTCCAATCACAAGGAGATCAGGAATTTCAGACTTCGTTGGTTCATCCCGGTATTGTAGGCGATGACGGTCAGCTCGCCTTTACATACATAGAAAATGCAGCAGCATATTAAGCGGCTGAGAAACGGAGAAGCTCCCAGTAGATTCATAAATTTCTGTTCACACCAGTTTGGCGAGTCCGAGTATACGGCAATGAAATTACTGTCCGAGTCCAGACTGGAGTCGAATCCGGACTTGAAACTACCCGACATTGCTCAAAACGACTAGCGATCCTCGTGCTTTGCCACTGAGACGAACAATACTGTGTACAAGGCTAGTTTCAACTTGTTCAAAAATAGCTTATCGCAAGATTCAGTTCCTCTACAATTATTTGTCGACAGTATTTTTTAAATGGATTACTTGTAAACACATCAGATTTTTTTAATGTTTCAGGATTATTTATTAAGTGTTTCAAGATTATTTGTAAGCAAAGATCAGAAGTCACGGAGTTTTCGCACATCCTTCTAACGTTCCGGGAGGTTTGTTGCATTACTTTGAAAACCAATGTTAACACGCTTCCGCGCCCTCTTCAGACAAACGCAAAAACAATTAAACGCAAATTTTAAAGCATTCCTTTTGCCATCAGGTCATGCGACAACTCACAGCAAGTCCCTTGCGCCCCAGAGGATTCCTGTCGAGTATCAACGTGTGCAGACCGCTACTCGACTTCTTGACTCGCTTCCCGACGCGTCCGCCGCAAACGCACGCCGCCAACCGCTCGGCCCCGAAAGGTCCGATGTGGTTCACGGCGAGGTTGAGCAACTTGAGCGTGCTGTTGGTGCGCAGCGGTCGCGCGAGCAGCGCGGCGCCGTCGTCGCCGACGCCGTTCCAGGATAGGTCGAGGCTCCGCAGCGTCTTGTTCACCTGAAAAGATGAATCTCTTCACGATCTTTGAAGCAGCGCGGCGACAATTCAGAGTTTTTTGTTAGTTTTTTTGCTGAAAGGTGAGTTTTACTACATTTCTTTGAAGCGTAAACGGTTAAATTCGCAATCCACTCCTGTCACGACCAAGCGAAGTGAGAACTTTTAACGCAGAAGCCTCGCCTTGATCGCCTTCCCGATAGCGGCGGCCGCGAGCTTTCCCATGCAGTTCCAGGATAAGTTAAGACTGGTCAAAGCTCGGTTGTCCATCAACGCTGCAGCAAACGCTTCACCTGCGAAAACAACGAAACCTGACCCAGGTCTATTCCACAAGCGTTCACAGACGCATCGGGCAATTCTGCTTGGGACGACGAATGCGAGCTTTTAAACAGGACGCACTAAGAAGTCTCAATGTAAGAATTTGTGTCGCTAACGGCAGGCAGCGGCAATCCGGCCTGCATGCGTCTATGATGGAAAGGGGCCACAGACTTGCCATGTTGCCAGTACATTCGGTTCGCAATTGAGTTAATGCCCGGCCATGTCCACCCAGCTGGTCCGCGCTAGCTGTGTGCTCGCCGCAAACTAAATCTGCACGCAAGGCAACAAGTCTGCTGGCAGTCTGCAAAACCAGAGGTCGCACAGGCACACTGGGAGCAACACAGCAAAACATCGTGAAAATCATTTTCTTTTTGTTGTTTTTTGTTTTCATCTCGCTCAGCATGATTTCGTCCATCGTACTGAAACTTCAAAAGACGCACCTGTTTCGTCGAAGAACGAGTTGCGACTGACGTCGAGCGCCATCAACGTTACGTTGTTGCGGAGAGCTTCGCACAGAAGCAACGCCTCCTGAGCTTGGCAAAAAAATAACAATAATTAAGCTGCATGTCATACTTTGCGTAAAAACAACGGCTGCGCCTAAAAGTGGTAATTTTGTGCAGTTGGGCTGAGGAAGCGAAACGGTTTACACGACGTCCGTGTTCATGCACGGAAATAGATGGCGTGGTGTTCTGTGAATCAACGATTTTTACTGTATCGATAAGTTTCCAAGAAACCTAAGTTCACGCCCACAGTACTGCCGCGTACCACAGAAGTGACACGATCTCAGGTAATATATTTGTTGAATGTCTTCGATCGGGGGCTGACAACACAGAAGACAGCAAACTTTGCTGCGCGCCCGATCTACGCAATATTGTTCTTTTCGATGTGATTTTTTCTGGTGTCTTTCTGAAGTAAAAACAACTGAAAACATGGAAACGCTAACCTTCGGCTTTCGTCATTCAAACCTCAAACAATTGCAGAGTGTATCAACCAGGCTGGTCAACTTTTTGCTTGCTAGCAAAAGCTTACGGTTCAGCTACAACAGACACATAAGAAAAGGTCAAAAAGAGAAACTACCATTAAATTTCCCGAAATTGAACTGACGACATCAGGTTTGACTGTTCCTTCATATTGAAAAAGATCCATCAATAAATGGGGCCATGAACCTTGCAGTTTTTGTCAAGGTTTGGTTTCGGAACTCCAGAACACCTAAACAACTTCAGTTGTTCGTGTCTTTTTTAAACCGTTTGTATCTATGCCGGTTAACTGATGCAGCGCAGATAAATTTTTTGAAGTAGACGCTTGCAAACGCTTTTTTCTTTTGTTTCCAGAAGTTCGAACTGTTGCTACCTCTTAAAAGCTGTCGTTCCGAGCGTCACACAAAGCGCTTCCCCCGTTGTCCCAACTTTAACGTCGCGACGTTGTTCCACAACGAAATCCTTTTCCGACTTATCCTTCTCGAGAAGTGGAACTCACACAATTACCAAAAAAACAAACGTTTTTTGAACTTTTTTAGATCTTAAAGTTGGTATCCAAATGTTTTTTTCACTATCTCTTCCTCTCGAACTGGACTTTTGCGATCAGCCTCAATACGAAATACACTTTGCGGAAGGCTTTCTGTATTTGTGTACATACATCTTCTCCAAGACTTTCCAACAATTTATCTTCCACCGGTTGAAATTCCCCGGTCTTCCCAGAAGCAATCTCAGAAAATGTTTCGAATTAGGCTAAACAGCAGTCCTGATTGTAGGTACCGAGCTACTTGAACACCTGATTTTACTTTTTTAAACAGGACCTTCCGCAACTTTTAAGAATCTGCATCAACCCTGTCCGCTCCAGCTTATAGTTTTGATCAATCTTAGATAGAAATATCTTTACGTAAAGACCGTGAGACCTGTTCAGTTTTTATCAAAAAGACCAGTATATTTGCCTGGACTAATATTCGTCTTCAAAACTGGATCAACCCGGCTACAAGAAACGGGCCCAGAACTCACGCAGGCATTGAGTGAGCTGCTAGTTCTCGGAAATTTACCTGGTCTCTCAGTTTGTTGTTGCTGACGCACAGGTGCGTCAGGGACGAGCTGGTGCGCAGTGTATCACCCAAGTACAGACCAGCGTTGTACCCGAGGTAGTTGTTGCTGAGGTCGACTTTTTTAATGCTGGTATTTTTTCTGCATGCAACAAAGCCATCTGTCACCGCAGTCAGTCAGAGCAGACACACAAAACCGTATCTCGTGTGCAGTTTTGGGTCAGGAGGAAGCGATATGTTAACAAGGTCTTGATCGCGTCAATCCTGTTGAGTGGCTCGCGATGCGCACCGGCTAAAATAACAAAGCGAATTGCTAGAAAGGTCAGCAAGTACCTCACCTACACGACCTTTTGACTTCCACCTGATGCGCCGCTGACATTATTTTAACGTTTCATAAGCTTCTAAGCATCCACTCCTATTGCTTCCACATCAGGCAATAATTCTTAGGAACAAACAAATCATCGCGTTTCCTCTCTTAGAACTGCTTTATTTAGGTCGAGCATAAATGGGGCCAATACGCTATAAGAGAAACGGAAATCATAGGCCTTTGTCGAAAAATATTGTGTTCCACGTCTATTGTGCTTTTTTTCATAATTTTTTTTCATCAGAAACAGAAGCACTGACGCGGTGGGAGAATACGTTTCAAAAAATTGAAAAGTGGCAATGCATTTGAAGATTTAAATACCTGGTTACCGCTATCTACAATGAAGTGTTGCATTTTTGATTGTGCGAAAAAAACACTTAAGTTGTTGGGAAGTCCGGGGCAGAGTTGCCCTCTGATCTGAATGCAAGCATTCTATGAGTTCTAGTGGATTTCGCGCAAAGAAAAGTTTCTTCTCGTGCAAAAAGAGCAATTTTAACCGCAACACTAATTCAGCATGTTTTTCGCTGGAATACTGTGCAAGGAAAAGCGTCATGTATTTAACTTTCTAGTGAAACTTTTACAAAAATTATATCAAGAGCAATATTCACGGCCTGCGTTGTTGGCCAGCTACAGATATAAAATCATTCGGAGTACAACCTAACCACACACAAATAATTATGCCAACACAATGCCTGGCTAAGCGAAGCTCTATCTTTTGTGACAATAAAAACGGTCGTGACATTTGCGCCACGTTTGGAGCGGGGCACAGTCATTCGATACGGATGTCACAACAAAAGTAGGAGTTTGATTGTCAATACATAACTATAGCCTTCGTGTGGGTAGGGCGGAGAAATGGTTTGTTTTTATAAAACAATAGACATTGTTCTAGGACAAGATGATCACGACCGACACAAGAAAGGTCGTTGCCCTGCTGCGCACAACACAAGGCCAAGAAATACTTGTGACAAGAGGTCATATTTATGCCGCATAATAATTTCATTGCTGCACCAGTGCACCACATGTGGAGTTCGATAATGAAGGAGCAAAAAAAAGTTACTAAACTTGACAAGGGGATGTACTTCAAAAACATCTGTAACTCAACTAGCTCAGAAGAACAAATAAAAAATTCACTTGAAAACTAGGAAACTGTCATCAGTTAAACGAAAAATGAAATCGCATTAAAACGACGTTTTCAGCTTCTACTTCGGTTGTGCTACATTTTGAACGTCTTTCTGCCAGCAGCTGCACACTTACCTAAGCATATTGGAAATGTGACGAGCACTAGCATCATCGATCGAGTTGCCTGACAAGTTGAGACTCTTAACAAAAGCGTTGTGGCCTAATCCGTTTGTCAATGCTTGCGTGTCCGTAACACTCAAACACCTGAGAGGAAAAAATGGCAAGATCAGCAACATGTGCAATTTCCAGAAAATGGCAAAAACTACATTGAGATTCAAAAGACTTAAGAAAATTGAAAACGTTTAGCGGAATCAGTTCTTTGATATGTCAGCGAGTCAACAATCTAGAAAACTCATGCACTTCTTATGTCATATATTTTGTAGTTACATTTCTGCGTAAAAGAAAGGCTATGACAGGCTTCAGAACAATGACAGAAGAAAGCTTTCGATCAAGACTCAAAAACACATTGACAATTTTACACTCAAATATTGTAACTGACAGCGACATATTTGGGCAAAATGAGAAAGTCCTGAGGAACGGTGATTCATCACAAACACACCAGTACTAGTACTAGTACACTCAGTAAGGCCTATATACCAACTCAGCACGGCTGAACCTTGGAGTTGGGAAAAGTTCACTTACTGCCTCGCTGTTTTTGCCAAGCTTTTTACAGGCAGATGCATCGAGGCAAAAATCAACGAAAAGCTCTGTAAGACATCATACCGGAATATCGAGAAGTTGACCAAATGCCTTTATAGCTTTACTTTTCTACGACTATGATTTCATATATTCAGACCAACATGAAGATTGCAATACCACCTAAACTTTGAAAAAAATTTTGCGCATGGTCTTTTGTATTTGACATGGAAAAGAAAGTTTTCTTAAAAACGCTATTACTATGTATCTACATGTATATTTCATTGATCAGATTCTACTCTGGCTGCTTGCCGGTATCTTTTTCCTCACATTATTTTCTTGATATTCCTTTGCATATTCTTTCCGTAAAAGCTAATAGAATTTTCAATTTGTTGGTAAGATCTTATAAATTTTCATGCATTCATATAGCTGAGTGCAGCAGCAGAAAAAAATTGCAGAACATTAAGGAACCAACTAACTGCAATACAAAACTGCATCCGACCAGGCCTTGAATTTCTGGCGCCTCTTGAATTCACGGTAGTAACATTTCTGGTAGTCGTTTTGTTCAATTAAAAAATAAAACAATCGTTTGAGTTTGGTGTATGACCAAAATGGAAACTTTCCTTTGCAAACTGTGAGCAGGAAACATTTGAAAATCACTCTTAGATTCGTGGTTTCCTTAGGTCAGGATCACGAAAGCTACCGGCGATTCAAATCAGACATTGGAACGATTTTCCCAACAGCCTGCTACTCGAAACATCACTAAGTCTGTTGTTAACTAAGTTCTGCCAACACGTTGCTTTTTCCCCAAATCCAATTTGATTTATCGCCAAACAATAGGAGTTCATGATCCCTTGTTAAATACCAAGACCTCTTATCGAAAATACCTTTAATTCACACTTCAAAGAAATCTGAGATTTTTTCCGATGTATACAAGAGACGTGATCCGTTTGTTAACGCTTTCATAATTAGTATATTTGAGAGAAAGCTGAAGTACTTCGAGAATATCAACTGTGGCAAGAAACATTTGATCACAGCAAACGCAGTTTAAAAATTTTATATAACCTGGAGATAGATTCCTGCTACGAAATCCAATGCCGACAAAATAACTGAGCATTTTGTTCTTGTCTCACCTGCCATCTTTCTGTAAATGTGACTTTATCGGCTGTTATTCCAAAAAATTGTTACCAAAGTTAAACAAATTCAATCAAGATGTAAATAGAAAGAAAATTTTAAAATGCGAAGTGCAAAAACACACATGCAAACCAGTGTCCATCCCAAGACGCGTGGAATAAATCAAAGTGAATTAAGCAATGCCTAGCAAAAGCTATAGCATTCGATACAGAGCTTTGCACGATGTTTACCGTAGCTACAAGTAAACGAAGAAACAAATCATGAACTGTGCGTCAAAAAAGAGTATTTGAAACTTAAAATCGCAGCATACACTTTAAACAAAACGACACAACTAGCTTATGCTAGTATAAAAATCAGCGCAACACAAAACTAACTCCAAATGTTACCTGTGATTCAACTGAAAGTTGACACTTTCTTTGGATAATTTCCGAATAACCTGCTGAGCAGGAGTAATGCCTGTTGAAATAAAAGCAAAACACCACAAGTTAGTGCAACGAGAATTGAAAAATAGACGTAGCTTCAAACCAGTCTTATATACTTGGCGTTCTAACGCACAAACCCAACTTAGCCATGCTTCTTTTCAACACATAGATTGCTTACTTTCACCCAGTAACAAAAGCGCAACAAAACTGTAGGAAACTTTGCGCCTGTCGTGTTTGCTTTTCTGCTTCGTACGGAATAATGGAAACGTCTAAGTAAAAATTGAAGATTTTTACCATAACACTGCCTACTTGTTTTTCTGCTGAAAAACCACGCTAGCTTGTTTTAGTTCTTTCAACCAAATACTCTCAATCAGAGTTCACTTCACCATAAGAAAAACCGGGTCTTACGCAAATTAACTAAGCAGCCATCTACGGCGCGTTATTTCAAACAGAGCAAAGTTCAACTTGATGCGTAAGATATAGGCGAAAATCAACTCTATCGGATATAACCTCGGTATCTGGTTGTGCATAAGTTCTGAACAGTCTATTTCCACGTGCGATCTTAGGTACTGCATTCCACACAGGGATGGACGCAATTGCAATTTTTCTCGAATGTGACAACACTTAGGCAAAACTGGCGTCCGGCCAAAAGACTGCAAGTCAGCCCACGTTTCTGCACTGGCAATCACCACACACGTTTAGCAAAAAATTGTATGGCACGTGAGCGCTACAAGCACACTTTGCAAATTTTAAAATAAAAAAACAAATATTTTCAAATGGTTATTTAAAAATTTTTCGCCAAAGGGTTCACACACTTGAACATTAACGTTTAAAGTATTGGTACTGTACTTTCGCACGACTCAAAAACGCTGTAAAATGACGCTACACATTCCCTAAGATAATTCCCATTTTTCAAAAGAAACTTCAACTCCATCAGAAATAGTGCTCTCAAATGCTGCAAATATTTTGGCACTGAGTAATTTGTTCTTGCAAGACTTTGTTAACACTTATTCATGCTCTTCAAATGCACTGCTATACGTCTGGACAATTTCATTGGCGTTAAAATACGTTACTAATCACTAATTTCTCGACTGCAACCATCCTACCTTCTACAGGATCTAGTAAAGCTTTTTCCAACACGTAGCTAAATCCTACCCTTCGAAATTGCAAATTGCAATGCAAACGTCTTCTGACCTTTCGTAAAAAATGTTTCAAAATCACTAGTAAAGCTTTTTCCAACACGTAACTAAATCCTGCCCTTCGAAATTGCAAATTGCAATGCAAACTTCTTCTGACCTTTCGTAAAAAAAGTTTACAAACTGTTGTTTTTTTCTGTTTTGATAGATGTAATCGAAATGTAATTGACAAATCAAGTAATTGTAATTTAACTAAACAAATCAAGAAGTACTTATAATTGTTTTATTTACGATGAAAACCTTTCATGAAAAAAACTTTCAATAAATATAAAACCTTTAATATATTGGGTAATTGCAGTTGAAAAAGTAGCTCACTCTGCCACTGATTTTATAATTGTTTTCCAAAAAAGGCGACGTAATTTCTCAGTTCAGGACGTAATTTTTGGTTTTGTGAAATTGGATATGTATAAAATGCAGATTTCAATAACAATATAATCTTGTCACTTTGGCAATAAATAAGTAATACTAAAAACTGGATTTACAACATCTGGATGCAAATTATAATAAAACAATAAGTTATCAGTTATCATCTCAGCGTGTTAGTCTGTGGCATACCACGCTGCTAAAGCTGACATTCTTTCTGTGTCGTTAGAAAATCCTTGCACTTGCATTTAGGATTTTTATAACGCCTGGGTGCAAAATTTTCTGTGAATGTTGGAAGCGGGCAGAAACTTTTAGTTATAAAAGCTTGACAATTCCCTAAACTGACTGTTCATCAGTCAAAAACTGAGGTTATCTTATACACAATGTTACACTTGTCTTTTTTTCGTGGCGTCAATACGTCATTTCGCTTAACCCAAAGCATAGTACGGGAAATGGGATAGGACTAGGCAGCGAAAGAAATGCCAGAGGCGAAACTGCGAAAAACTGCGAAAACTGCGAAAAAATATATTTCCGCGCGCAGCGTTTCATTATCACCACAATAAATAGAACTCTAAGAATAATATTGTACTTAAAATTAAGCACTAGGCACTGCTACGTCGCTGCAAATCCCGGTCGCGCACTCCTAGTTCTTGGTCGCGCGGCGCGACGGCATTTTTGCACCCCCATTGTAACGTGAAACTGCCTGGATCAGAAATCAAACTGTTCAGTGTGTGACACAGTAATTAATATAAACCTACCTGGCACAGCCCTGTTTCATAAACGCCATTTTTGAGCAAAACCCATAATTATTATTGGCACGTACTGACTGCATAGATAAAAACTGCAGTGAATTTTTGTACGCAAATCCATAACTTCTAATAAACCATTCTAGATAAAAGAGGAACTATTTTTGCCACTATCGTAAATGCAGAGATTGGGAAATCAAACACATATTTTTAAATGCCACCAACGACACATCACAAACAATAGAAAAAGATGCATTTTTGTGTACTTAGAGATTATAATGTTTACTAAGGTTATAGAAAAACTAGCATTTGCAGCAGTATTAGCAGTTTTTTCATATCCATGTCAACCAAAAATTATATAAACTGGAGATGAAGTTTTGAATGCCTCTGTTCTAACAAAAAGCAGAAAAACTTTGATTCAGATTTTTTTATACAATGTGCACCATCCATTAAACATTGTCTCCGATCTAATATTATAAAAACTGCAAAATGCTCTGAAGTTTAGTGACAACAACATACAGGTGTTAATCCAGACTGCTGCAGTCATTGCCTTATTAAGCCTGAAAACAATTTTTTAAAAGTGAGATTCAGGTCATGTCAAAGCAAAGTCTGCTAAAATCTTGAATGTGGTATTTACTAAAATAACTTTTAAAAAATATTTTCTGTAGAAACTTTTAAGCACAATACAGCAGAGTATTGCAAAACTGGATTCAAAACTGTGGTTAAACATGTCTAACAGAGAATTTTGATAAAAAAGAAGCTAAAATTTGAATTGGTACTAGTAAACTCCTGTGTCACAAGTAAATTGACAAGATTAGATAGCATTTGTTGAAACCAAGTTGAAATGTCAAGTAATCTTACATCATTACTGTAAACTTGTGCTGATCCTATGACACATTTCTGCTCACAACCAACCTCGTATATGACACATTCTTCTGTAATGCCAAATTCCGGTTGGGTCATCATCATTGGTATCATAATCATTGAATTCTTCTTCAAGGTCAGTGTCATATTCATCTGAGTCAAGATTTAAGCAATCAAGAAAGTCAGCAAATGTCATGGAAGAGTCTGGTCTTGTTGCACCTGATTCTCTGCTAGCCAGTCTTTCACGAACCCAAGCCCAATCTGAACCAGTAGTCACAGATCCTGTAAAGTGTTTACATAAATCATGTGAAACCACTTTGGTTCTTTGATGGAAGTATGGACTTAATCAAGGCACTAGATTTTCAGTGAACAGTAATAAGTTACTAGCTTAATATTCAGAGAAATTAAAGGAACAAATCTATTCAATTTTGAACAATGCCTTGAATTAAAAAACAATAAAAAAGTTTATTACTTGGAGTGTCCAGGTAATGCTTCTGTTTTCCCTCTGGAGATATTTGTTTGGAATCATCCAGCTCTCTAACATCCTTTCTGTCTTCATATGGATTAAAATCAACTCCCACATCATGATTGACTTCTGAAACAGCTGCCTCATACCCTTGCAACAACTCTTCATTCATGTATGCATGTTCACCATCTTGATTTGCTTTAAACACTGAAATCTTGGGAGGTGGACGAAATCTTGAAGGACCTCTGAAAGAGTATGCAAATGAATTTATAAGGGGATGCACCACCGGAGGAGCTGATTGAGTATGTGATCGTGCAGTGGCAAAAAACGATTTTCTTTGGTGATCACCACTTGACTTTAATTGTCTTTTAAAAATAGACTTGTCTTGCTGTAGAATCTGAATCTGCTGTCTTTGCACATGGTGTTTTGCAGCCTTTGAAAGAACAGCCATAGCTTGAGCAGATATTGGCAAATCAATTTCTGAGTCATTGTGGACTTCCATATTTCACCATAAACAAAATTAACAGAAACCATCGTAGCAGGTCACTTAGGCATTATGGCAAAGATATTTGCAACATTAGCATTTTTTCACCTCATCTATAACACAATTAACATCAGCAGGTTAGTAGCATAATGTGGATATGCTTTAGTTTAACAATGCTCTACGACTGTACTTTTCAACAACGTGGTTTATAAAATATGAATGCATTTGCTTCATGTGCAATTCACACATGAATATCCTGCACACTTCATCAATCCATTTAACAAATCCCATTTCTATAATCTGATTATTTCTACTTGTCAAATGTTATTCTTCAACTTCCTTAAAATGTTCTTTACTGACCGAAGTATCTTTACATGCTTGGTAATTACAGGAGAGACACTAGACTATGTACCAATATGGATATTGAATCTATTGGATATATACTGGCTGTGATCTTTTTCTCTTGAAATTGCATATATTTATGCAGGTATTTTTGTATATTTATGAAAACTATGAAACAAAATAGCAGATTTAGCTATTTAAACCCTTGTTTGGGCTTCAACTGAAGGGTGTTTTCTGAAACCGGCTTAAACATGAACTGTCAAAAACTGCCTGGTAACCACACTATTTTTTCAGAAAAACTACATGGTATCAAAAATGTTAAAATGTAATACACATTCATAAAACAGTAGCCCATTGATTTTAACATGAATAAGCAGGTGCAAATGTCAAATAAAAGAAACAAGATAAAGCTTCAAGCATTACGCACAATGGATTTTTTAACATCAATGCAGTGGGTCATGCAAAGGTCCTCTGAAAGCTCAATTTTTAAAGGATGGTGAAGTTGTGTGAGTATCACATGACAATTTCTAAATCGCTAGTAAAACACTTAGAAATGGTTCATCATAGATTAAATAACCTTTTGCTTGTTCTATCATAAATGACACGACCATCCTTAGCATGTCATGACATGGCTTGCACGAAGACCTTAACTTGCTCAAAAAGCTAACATTATTTAGTCACTAGTCATAATACAAGATAATTAAATAATTTCTTAAGCATAATTTCAGGTGTTTACTGCAGCACATGCTACTGAATTGTTGTCAACTAATAACTAATCATGCCTATACAGCTTAGCTTAGATACACCGCAGGCAATAACTCGCCGTCAGATTGAGCTAGAGAGCTGTTGAAACCCTCTAAAGACACGTGAAGGTATGTAGTTTGCAATTAAAAAAAACGACCATACCACGTTGAGTACACCCCTCCCCGTTTCAGTTTAGGATGTCTGTTTTTTTTTAATGCTTATATAATGATAGGATGTTTATGTTATTTTTTGCTGATGACAGCATTTTTTGTCAGACCTCCTATTAAGACCCGCAGGAGCCATTTAAATGACACAAAATTTTTTTTTAGTTTAGCTGGTTTTTTGTTCCTATTTGGGACTTTGAAGGGTGCGAACAGGTTTTTAACTTTCCTGGCTCCAAGATTAGGGTAAAAAAAACGTAAAATTAATTTGGGAAATCCCAGAAAAGTATCAAGAAAAACCCCTTACCAATTAGCTGTTTTTTGGCCTAACTTTTGAACCAGAAACGCTACTAACTCAATCAAGGGCTCTAAAAACGCGTATTACGGCCTAGAATCCAAAAATACTGCGAG
>Ga0210059_1004763_pt1 | contig 21856 bp, 13 predicted proteins | sample Ectturendosymbi2_FD_188042 | JGI IMG/M metagenome (GOLD analysis project Ga0210059, IMG submission 188042) | Ecteinascidia turbinata endosymbiont from Florida, USA - Sample 2 (SPAdes) (version 2) | ecosystem: Host-associated > Tunicates > Ascidians > Unclassified | place: Key West, Florida...
CCCCCCGCCACCCGCCTCGTACGCCTATGGTTCTATGGTATAGAGCACGGGTGACCTAACTTGCTCTATGTATGAGCCGCATATCGTAAAACCCAAGTTACAAACAGCCGCAACATAAAAATCTAAAAACACGATATTATTTCCAAACTACGCTTCTGTGACATCATAATTCTTTTTGGAACGACTTGCAAAAGTAATACTGTAAGAGTACGCCACGCTAGCTACCACAGTACCGTTTTACAATATTTCTACACTTTGCAATATAAAAAATAAAAAACAAATATATAGCCTAATCTTCCGGAAAGCTCAAAGAGTCGCATGCAAAGGTTCGAAGAGCCGCATGCGACTCGTGAGCCACAGTTTGGCCACTCGTGGTATAGACGTTGAAAACACTATATTTTATATCGCTTGGAAAATGACAATTTCAAAACGGCATGAATAAGCCATGTGTCCACTGAATGGATTGTGCTTGTTTGGTTCAAAAATTAGCGGTTACTGTTACTACAAAAAAGGAGTTTACGTACAGGTAATCAGATCGACAGCTGGACGATATTTTCGAGGGAGGCAACACGGTCCCACATGAAAATCTTTATATCCGAAAAACTAACCTACTAAAAACGCTAGCAATCGCGGAAATTTAACGAAGAGAACTTCTGAACTACACGAAAGAGCTATAAATTCCAAGAAAAGATCCCAATGCCATTTGTTCTTTAGACAAATGTAGGAAAGGCTTTAATTTCTGTTGATGTTCTCAGGCAATTGTGGAACCAAAGTCGGCACGACGAAAGATAGATTTTGAAGGGGCACTACACACAAGAGGGGCATACTTTCACACTTTTCACACAAACGGCCAAATAGGTCACACTTGCGTGGGGTCCCAAAAACTAAGATGGCTAGGACCCCGCGCTCCCTAAATCCGTCCCTGGATCTACCAAATATTTGTTAAAAACCACAAGTATGGAAGTTTTCTGACAATCAGATATAAAACACTGATATTTCGCGTATGCAAGTCGTCATTTTCTTGTCACAGCTTCAAAATAAGAATTTCACAAGAAACCAAAACTATTTTCGAAACAACTCGGTTTCTTATAAAATTTGGAAAAAACATACGCTAGTTTGGCGCAATTCTCTCAGTTGCAGACTGAGTCGAAATTCAACGCTGAAGAAATTTCCAAAGATAGGTTTGAGTAAAGAACTTGAAATGAAAGAAGAACACAAACTGAACATCTCCTTTAGGGAAGGTAAAAACTGTCTTCGCGAACATTTTTTAAAGTTTTCGCCTGTTCATAAAAAAAAACAGACCACACGTTATTTAAATCACCACACGTACAAATGTGCAAAGCGTAGAAAAAGATCGAGAAGCTGTTGAGATGCTTGGAGCTTGTGAGATATAACACGCGAACAGAGTTGGACTGCACTCACCTATACGAAACAGCGAACGTGTAAGAGAGGAATGTGGCATGGCGGCGTCTTCTTGTTAAACGGATCGCGTTAGCGGCTGATTGACGTCAAAACAAAATTGCAGCAATTAATAATACCTCGGACTCAGTCGTTATGACAATTTGTTCGCAGTGCCACTGGAGCGGGTTAAGCATCACAGGATGCCGCCTGTTTCCCTGAACGGGCAAAACCCCCCGGTTGTCGTCAGTAGTTGTCGTTGGGCAATTTGAAAACTAGAAGTGGAGATATTTATTTATTTAATTTCATGAAGCACGCTTTACACAGATGTGTTTTCATCTTTCAGAAAGTTTTTCAGAGGAATTTATTGTTGGGAAGACGTTTGAGGTCATCTTTCTTTGCATTTCAATAGTTTTGTCATTTTTGACGATGAGAACAATTGCGGACTGGTAAAACTAAACATACAATGCAGAAAAGTATTCATCATCGGTTAAATCAAAGTTTTATGTTACTTTTGTGGGTTGATTTTGCAGGGGAGAAGCTTTTCTAGAATTGGCACCTTTGATCCTTGTTTCGTTTTATGCAGACGCACTTTCAGCAGTAAAATACCTTGATCATTTTTGTGGTGTTTTTATTACTGAAAGCGAAAATATGCGGATTCAGCACACTCACACACAAGTATGTACGACAGAACTCACCGATTTTTAAATATTATAGCACAAAGGTTGACAAAAAAGGAAATCATTTTAAATTCAGCTAAATCACAACTGTGTACAATCCGCTGTCTTCACATTAACATGAAATGTTGTTTCTTTTCAAACGAAGTTAATTCGAAGTTCAAACAAGAGACAAAAAGAAACGACATGTTTGTAATACAAGGGAGAAACAGGTGTACATCAGTCAAACACTTGTTTATCATTCTACGCACAAGTAACCCTCGAATTAGTTTATGCTATGAGGTCTAGAAAAGACTTGGTTTCAAACCTAAGTTCCGACCACATTTTGGTCCCTGAGACAAACGCAGCCATCGCAACAATGTACATATACGCATTTCAATGTTCTAACGCCACATTTACGCCAATGTATTTCGCTTCGCATGAACTATAAACATATGTGTGATTTCAATAATGTGACGTCACGTCACACAGCACCAATAGGACGAAGTCTAGTTAAAAGGCAAAGTGCACCACAGGCAATAAAAAGTGAACCTGGTCGATCGGGGAATTTCTTATAGCTAGTGCTGCTGAAACATCACGGTTCCTGCATTCTGAGTTCGCGTCTCCAAAAAAGACCGTTACTGTAACTTTTGATTTTATATGAAGCTCACTTGCGTAACGAAGTACAAAATTGAAATTGTCACTTGGCTGAAGGCAACTGTGCCGTTGTAAATTGAGAGAAAACGCTGCTGTTCCGTGCTGCCTATCAAATTCATTCGACGATCTTCCAATGCAGTTGATGTTATAACAAAAATAAGGAATTCTTAAACTGAGAAATTGCAGCAGCTGTTTCTTTGCAATTCGTCCTATTAGAGCAACAACTTGAGTAAAATATTCACCCACTGACCAGTTTTGTGATTCCTTATGAAAGCAAGCTGCTTGCCTGTCGTAGGTTTCTTTAGTATTGTCAACAACATTTCCCGAATTGTATCTGCAAAAGCCTGGAATGTACATTAAAGAAACTGACTTAAACATACAGAAAAACGCAAAGAGGCATCGGTGGCGGAAACACAGTTTTAAATGTCAAGAACATCGTCCAGATTTTTCATGTGTGCAATTCAAAATTGTGGTTTTATTCCATTTTTGTTAAGTACACGTATTTTCATTTGCTAAGGCAGACTGGATAACGTCAGAACAAACCACAGTGAAATGTCAGAGGAAAGAGTTACGGACATAAAACCGTGTAGAACGAAATTTAGGAACTAAAAACGGCAACACAGTACCGCATGACTTGGAAAATTACCAAAACTGAATTTACCACTGATGCGCAAAGTAGAACATCGACGTTTAATTAAAAAGCCTCATTGAGCGAACACCGGCGCTTACATCTGTGTCGCCAGAAGAAAGATTGCCCTACAAGGTCTGAGCATTTTGCGTTGTGTAGCAACATTACACAAGAAAGCGACTGCTTTTTGCGAAAGTGTTTTCAACGAAGTTTCAGTGGACCGCAGTCGTATTCAAAAGTTAGTGCAATTTTCCAAAGCGGAGCACTTCAGTAACTATACTGTGCATACGCCAATTCATTCAATGGAAAATCATTTTTTTCTTTTCGCCAATCAACTCAGTAACGTCTAAGCCCATGAGCCCCTTTCTGCTCATTTTAGCCACTCTGGTACCTGTCCAAGTTGGAGAACTGGCTGTAAATTAGGTTAGGCATCATCAATCTCCCAGAGTCATTCCACTTTAAATATAAAACGTATGGCGTTCATCAGTAATTTAGAGGTTGTGGTTATTGCTTACTCAAGTGTCTTTCATTAAAAAACTTAAGACTTCTAATTCACAGACCTTAAACCTCATGATGGGGCAGTGAGGAAAAAGTGCCTCGTAACAGCGTCCTGGAGGCCCCAAAGTTTTACTATGAAGGTGAAAATTGCCAGAAGAATAAAAAACACTTCACTTTAGGTTTTTGGGACTCTCATGACGATGAAAAGGGAAAACTTGGGGATACCCAAAATAAGAACATCAACGCATGTTCAACTAGATTTAAAAGAAGACTTGCCCAACTTTTCACAAGTTTTTAGCCGAGGTGGTTTCGGCATATGACAGTAGACCTTGTGCCTCGGTGCTGAGAGCCAAGTATTCGAGAGTTTTTTAAACATCTACTGTACTGTGAATGCGATGTTCCAAGGCACTGTGGTCCCGCTACAGGCCCGCGCCCACATGTAGCCTGCCGCAGCGTTTTCAGTGGCCCGTGGAAGCATTCAGGGAAAATCTTCAAATATGAAATTTGTTGAAAAGCGTGTGACGTTACATTTGTCTCACTGAATTGCTTGCACTGGATAAAGTGCATTTGCACAAGAACAATGAATAGTACCTTTTCTCTGCACTATTATTGTTTTTGTTCTGTTTATTTATTTTGAGATCAAATTAGAAGGTGCGGTCTTCCCTAACCCTCCCCTGGGATCCCTGAACGGATAACCTCTGTGTTTTTAGGTGCCCAGCGTTCGTTGTATTGAATAGTACATCGGGCGCGATGAACTCAGTGCCGCCAAATAAATCCGTCTATCTATCCGCTAAACGCGGCCTTCTCAAAGTGTCCCCCCACAACAAAATTAATTGCTTGTTCCTGCAAACTGTAGAGAGACTCTGGAAATTAGTCATCAAAGATAGATTTCCCAAACTGAAAGATTTCGCGCTAAAAATTCACTCGATATTTGGAAGCACACATGTGCATGTGAACACATTTTCTATACTATCAAGCAAGTAAAATCTAAAATCGAATGGCAGACAAAACACTGGACGGCAGTCTCCGACTGCTACCACTAACATTGGTATTGATAAAGAAATAATATGTCAGAGAAGTCTCGACCACAAGGATCCCACTAACAGACATTTGCAAGAAATTGCTATTTGCTATTGTGTCTCTCTTTGTTGTCCGTCGGTTCGACGATGACGCTGCTCAACGCGTTTCCTTGTGTCCGCGCATGTCGCTCCTTAGTCCAAAGGTTGAGGCGCAAACACGGCCACATACTGTACAGGCGGCTGTTGTGTAACAATTACAATGACGCACTCACTTATCTTCCCTTTTTAGTTTTAAATCTTGTGAACATGTTGTTTTATACATCATTTTATTGGAAATGGCCGTCAAGTTGTCACGCTTTTGTAAAATGGCCCGCAGGTTAAAAGAAGTTGGACCACGCTGCTTTAAGCTATGATGCAAGCTGAATGAAAAGAAAATCAGAAAGTTCTAAATTTTCCTTTAGGAAACCTAATTTTGCTTCCTGAAACGTCATAGTCTTACACACCTATTGCATTTCAAATCCATGCACATTGTATTAAAGCAGTGCACAAGCTACGTTTTGTACTAAAGCAGTGCACACCTACACTTTTGCCGATAAGCTTTTCTATACGACCCTTCTTCATTTGCAAAACTGAGAAATACGATTGAGGAATTTGTGTTTTGCATCGCTATCGATGAAAGTAAGACTCGGTTGGGGATATTTCATATTGTCTGTAAAACGCATAAAATATTCGAAAATTGATGCTTTAGGTCACAGCCAGAATTTACTGTGTATTGAAAGTTAACCATTAGATGAGGCATGAAAAAATGCATCATGAACTGAGCTCAATGCACTTAAAGGCGCTTAAAATCGAACTGTCGCTGACTTTAGTCCGTTGTTGTTATTGGAAAGTGTCATAAGTGCCGGATGAGCATTTCTGACCGAGGATGCCTCTGTGGGTGGCCGTCTGTTTTGAAGTTGAGTGCGCTGATCGTGCTAATGGTTGGGTGGAGCGCGAAGAACGCAAAGTAATAAACAGTTCGTGAGTTTGCTTTGATGGCAAGCCGCGCCGCATTCCTTAGTCAAGATATGCAGTGGAAATATATCTGCTTGTTTTTATGATCATTCACATTTTTATAATGCTATGCGCGCGTTTCGGCACAAAAAGCAATCACTCGCTTGTATCAAAGTAGCTCGCAACATCAAGAGAGTATTGTTGGCAAAATCTGTCTTAAAATTTGTCACATTTTATTTGGTCAGCCTATTCATCAAAACTTGGAGCAATAGTTTTGCACTTGTTTTTGTTTCACTAAATCACAGGCTCAGTTTCGGAAAAGCATCATGCATATTGGCCCAACAACGCTGCATTGCAAGCGTTGTTAAAAGAGGGCTACATAAAGATAAAATATGAAAAATTGGCAAACCACCAGTATCGTCGAAATATTCGATGCAATAATTCTATTTTCAACTGTAAACGATCCAATGCAGAAATTTTAAATAAAATGAGACGAACCGAATCGCAAACGTGTGGCAAGCTGCGAGTGCCGTTGGGTACGCCATGTTTTGTTTCGACACTTTGCCTACAAGATCAGGTTCTTTAAATTAGCTTACTGAAATTTTTCCACAAAAGCAAACAAATAACTTGAATATGAAATTTTATTACTGCCGATCTTTTGCATTTTGGTTTTGATATTATTGTAGTTTTGGGCGGCTGTTACTTTCTGAGGAATACATTTTTTAATTCACAAATAATCGAACTTAAATATGATCATTTTGGTCGGTATAATAATTCTTAAGCGATTACATGTTTGGTGAGTTGTTTATGCAGAATTGCCTAATTGGAGGTCATTGGTGAAGAACATTCATTTCTGGAGTGCATGTTCTCCAAACAATACAAAACGTAGCGATAAACATAGTAATTTAAAACATTCCAAATAAATGTTCACGGTTGTGTTGAGAAACACTTGTCGCAAGACGGGCGGACTTCACTACATTGAAAATTTAGAACAATTACTGTAGAACAATTCGCTTTGAAACTGTAGGTGGCACAACCACAAACTACTAAAAAAACGAAACAAAGATGCTTAAAATTTTTCATCAAACCAACTTTGGCTCAAGTTTTATATATCCAACAAAGCTTTTATAACTTTCTGAATCAATCAATATTTACTTGTATTCCTCTCAGTCCAGCTGCGACTCATTGTCACTGCGGCTCAATTGCAGCACAAGTGCAGCTCAACATGTCGGAGGAGTATATCTAATTTTATTTCTGAAGCTGCCGCCGATAAATCATCCTCGTCCTACTTCAAAAGCTGTTACATCATAAACCTTGCGCAAGCAAAGCTCTTCGCGCGTCTGAAGTGCCCCGCTCAACCAAATGAACAGCGCAACGTTTATTTTGGGGGTGAATACGCAGTCCTGCATCAGACCAGGGGAGCAGCTGGGCAATTGCTCCTCTCCCCAGAAATTTTCAACAACGTGTTTAGACGTTTGGCACAACAACAAGTCACAATCATTTTTCTCCACGAAAATATCAGTTTGTTGCGGCCCTGGTGAGAACGCAAGTGGTGAAGGTACAACGTATTTTTCAGTGAAACAAGTATGGTATGTACAGTATATACTTTTTATCAAAACCTATGTTATCTTCATTAATGGAATAAACAAGTTGTTTGGCATGGTTTTCTCATCTCTAATAACCAGCAAAGCTTTCCGCTCAATTTGCACCACTTCATTGTTACCTAAAAGACTGATTGCTTGCTATTCCGAAACAATATGCAAACCAACAGCACCAAAACAGTATGCAGGGACATTTGAAACCCACTGGTGCTAGCATTTCTCAAAAATAAGAAATGTCTCTCATCTCCGGAGATTGATGTTCCGATATTCATCGTCTTTAAAAGCCATATAAGTTTGGAAAATTTACCTAGTATATATCTAAATAATGTTTAAAATTTGCGAAACTCTTCAAATGCCAACACGCCCGGTTCCTCTATTTACCTTATATTTTGCATCAAATATATCTTTAGTCAGCTAGGTGTAAACGCAGTACAAAGCGTTACAGTGCGTCGCACAACTATCTATATCAGTGGTGGGCAAACTTTTCAGACAAGGGACCACAAACAAGTTTTTTACAAAACCGAGGGCCAAATGAGTTTTAAACGAAACATGTCAAAGTCATTACAGAACACTACTGGTGTCACCAGCCGTCATAAAATGCGTTGTCCTGATGAGCCCAGCTATCTGTGAGGTAAGCACGAGGTAGAAGAATTCTGCCTGTAATTGGTCGATTGAAGTAGTGAACTGTAATTGGTCGATTGAAGTAGTACACTGGATAAACAATGGGAAAACCCGCCACGCCAAACTTTCTTGTGATCTTATTTCTCGATGCTGATTAAAGTATTGAAAAGATTTGGCGAGCCGAATGAAATGGCTTGGCGGGCCGGATGTGTCACGTGGGCCGTAGTGTGCTCACCATGGTCTATATTATTTATCCATACACTGCACTGCCAGTACGAAGAATCCATATACAACATCCTCAACTCTAAGAAATAAATTTATCTAATTCTGGAACGTCGAGTATTTTGTCCACTTTCTACCAAGATTTGCCTATTTCTTATTTTACAAAGTTGGCTCGCAAGTGGCGATTCATTTCTTTTTATTCTTGTCAAAGACCTAAAGCAATGGTCATGTTTTCTATTTTTTTGGTAAATCAATTTCCCGCCGTAATCACCAGAAAGCAAGTTTGTTTGCAGAAGTTCACAATAAAAACCTTCATTAATTTGCTGAAATAGTTTTGTTAATGGGGAAATGTAAGCAGAAAAATGATAACGCAGTCACTGCATGTTATATATCGCGACTTTTCAAATTGTGCTAAAAATGCAGATTGTTAATTAAGGAAATGTTGAGCAAGCAGCAATGAACCTAAGCATATCATTTCAGGCAGTTCTGATTTTAAGAATTTATTTTTCCTCTAAGCAGTCATGCGGTCGCAGCAACAGAAACTAAAATGTTTTGAAAGCAAACGCAACCCATCAAGTAAAATCTAGGAACTAACTTCCCGCAATGTGAGCAATTTGTATGTGACAAGGTTCCTGCTAAGCATGATGATTTCGCGACATGGACAAATGTTTTTCGTCACTGCGCCGAATTACAGCGTGTGCTTCCTTGTTAGCCTAGAAGAGGTTCGCGCGGACGAAATCGAGTAATGGAGAAGCAGATTATATTGTCAGGAACAGATGTCAAAATATAGCCTGCTGAGGCAGGCAGTGGTTCCTGTCGCGTCAAGTTCGTCTCTCAGCTGCAGCTTATTATGACTAGTTACGATTTACAACTTTAATTGTTTGATCTGCATCCGCCTCTTCGAGTTTTCGCACTCAGACAGCATCTTGAGATTTGTTTGCTTAATTAATGGAAGATGAAACTTTGTTCGCAGAACGTGCGAAAAAGCGGCAAAGCCTTTCGAGAGTCAATACCAGATGTTTGGCAAGGGGAATGCTGGCTATGTGGAAAGCCGCGTAGAAGACAAAAAAGTGATGGTGTAGACCTGAGTCAACCGCTGTACCGTGTACGGGACGGAACAGCGGAATTCGGCTGCCTGTCTTTAACGGACGAACAAGAAATCTCCGAAAAACATTCCGCATGGCGCCACAGTCGCCCATAAAGTGAACAAAACAATTTAAGTGTTTTCGAAGAATGATCTACGCTGAAACAGCTCTGGACTCAGATAAATTAAAGCAAGTTATGACTTTCTGAGAACCGGATTGACTTTTCCGCTTCCTTTAAATTAAAATATTTTAAGAGTGTTGCTGAGAGAAAGTTCACGAATCATACGTAAACACGATTTTTTTCACATAAACGTATTTTCTGACCCGATGCTTTTTGTCAGTATACGCAAATTTTGTGAACTATCTCAACCTGGAATATAAATTGACACAATCCCTTAACTAGCATTTATTTGTTTTGTGCTTAATTATTGCTAAAATCTTATAGAGTGTTTTTGTGACCAATAATGTATAGCAGATGACATATATTCTGTCAGATTTTCAATAACAACTCTTTGTGAAATTGTGTTTTGTTGTCAATTTCTTCTAGTAAATATGAAAACAATTTAGCTTTGCTATGAAGTTTTTTTTTAACAATAAAACATAAACAACCCTGTCAAGCTCACCATAAATATAGGTTGTTGTAGTAAATGACCATTAGTGGAATCAATATTTTCGACTAACTGTAACTTCAAATTCTTGCAGGACATTCCTAAGCGTCCTTTTGCAAAAGCAAGGTTCACAGTCTTACCTCGATTAAATCATTTGTTTTGCAGATAATAAAGTCAATCTTCAGTTTACGACATGCTTAGCCAAGGTGGTCAGCAGACAAAATTTTTTTGAATGCCCCTTAATGTAAAGATGAAAGGAAGGGACATTCAACAAAGTTAGCTGTCTGTCATCAACGTGTGAGTATTGCTTAAATTAACTGTAAAATTCAATTGAACTGACTGCAAATTTTTAGAATGGACAACATGACAGTATCAAGTTAACAACAGCGCCGGAAATGTTTTAATCTATACGTTTTCAGTTTATAAGCCAACCTAATTCAGAAGAGGCGCGAAACACCCTTTAAAGGTGTTTGTACATGCAGCAAGGTAAAGAGTTTTCATAAATACACATTTCCCTGTCAGCACATCGCCCACTGCAGTACTTCATCAGGCGTACAGTCTGTTTCTTCCTTGCAACAAATTTGGTAGTGACGATGCTTGCAAGAAACTTCACATACATTGCAACAAAATGCAATGATTCCACTATGCTTTTATTATTTGAAAATTGACAGAAAATGTAAGTGCCGGGCTCGCCATTTTGCTCGTGTTAACTACTTTGCTATTCGACGATAAGCCTTGTAAAGCGTAGCGCGAAGTAAGTAGCTTGCTCCAGCACAACAGTCTTCTAAAGTTGTTATTACGACCTGAACTCTCCGACGCACTGACCTTGCCACCCAACTGCTACATGTACTTTGATGTACAGTTGTCCGCTAAGACTATACGGCAATGGCCTGCTCCGTCCCATATGTCACGTATCAATTGCCAGCTGCAGATGATTTAAAGAATGGTGATAAATTCCCGTGACGCACATGGAGGACTAGAAATCACCAAGTATGGCAATTGGCAAAGTTTCCCGGACGTTAAGATGTGAAGCATGATGCTTTCTTGGTAATTTGCTAGGAAGAAATCTCATCCGTGTCAAGGGTAACTCCCAATCTTCATAGGACCTGCCGCATTGGCCGGACAGAATCATTGAACACCAAAAAACATCTGAAGCGGAAACGAAGTTTTTAAGAAATACAGAGCAGATTGTTTTAGGCAAAGCTTTTTTAACTGTTAGCGATGAAGCTCATAAAGCATAAAATTATCATGTGTTTAACTGGCAATTGTGTTAAACAGTGTAGGTTAGTTCATTGCACAAGTAATTTCAGCTGTATCTGAACTAGATCGAATTGAAAAACATTTTTGTGAATAGATAATAATTCTGTTATTTTTATTCGCATTCAAGTTGCCAAATTTTGCGTTATTTCGTTCATTACAACTGTTTTGGCCTGTACCTTTAATGTCAGTCATTTCAACACTTTCTTTGTGGATGTACTGAACTTCACAGTATATTGCATTATAAAAGAGAATATGCAGGCCATTGAGCAATGTCCTTGGAATGTTCAAGCAATGTCCTTGGAACTAAATTTATTGAATGAGTTGGTTCCGACATACTATGTGAAAGCAGGCTTCAAATGTCTTCACAGTTTTTCTTAATACAAACAATTTTCGAGTGAACAAGAAAAACAATCTTGCAAACACTATTTGTTTGCATTATTTAGGACACACTTCTGAGTATCACCTGAATATACCAACACCCACGAATTAAAAGATTTGTTTGAGGTGTACGAGTATATAAAAGTTGTTTCAAAAAAATTCAACACATCGTTGAAAAAATGTATATTAACCAATAAAGTTAAAATAGCGTTTTGTGAATTTTTTACAATCTAATCTTTCTATTGCTTTGTTTCTCAACTCCACGAACAGCTCTTAAACTAAACGTATTGTTTTACACAGATGTATTCTATCATATCAATCAAAATTGTTCTATCATTTGCTGAAGTTGTGCCATTCCCTCCTCATGTTCTGGATATCAGAGCACCCTTTAATAAAATTTTACACTGAGCAAATGTTTGTTTTAATGCGCATGCAACTGCGCAACAATGTAGACACAAACAGTGAAGCGTTTCAAGTGTTAATAGGGCTATGCACTATTTATACGATATTAAATTTGGAATGTTTCAAGTGCGCTGCAATGAGATTTCACTGCACAAATGGTCTGGATGTACTGCGGATTTGCGCAGTTGCATATCTTAGAGGGAACACTGCTGGAAATACCCTTGCATTGCTTATTAAAGTGTCCCCGCTTGTTAAATGCCAAATAATATCCGTAACCGCGCCTCATTTAAGTAAAGTTCGGAAAGCATTTAAAACATACAGCCTGGTGATCCATTTCAAAAATGGTGCGCAGGGTGCAAATTGAACTTCTATATTGCCCAGAGAAACCTTCAGCAACAGTAACCAAATTTACATCTTCGACTTGTACGCGACGCGAAGGGTTTCGTAATGATGAAACTTAAACTTCAAGCTTCCATTGTCACAAAAGTGAATTATTTGACGGTCACTAAAACGTAGCTTTAGTATTGCTTGCCTCAAGGTTCGATCGCAAACTCTGCGAACTTGTTGCCCAGAAGCATTTTAGCCTGCTCCAAAAAATGTTTTCATTAAATTCCTAACATTTTCGGAAGCATGCAACGCGTTCTAAGGTAATTACTAAATGTATACGGTTTTTAACGCTCGAAGTAGAATTACAAATGTGAACGTGATGCTGCCAGCTAATATTGCTGCTTTGATGAAAGAATAGCCCTGCGTGAACTGTTTCCACATGCACAGTCACAGCGGCAGCAGGAAAAAATCCTAGATGTCTGTAGCAATACATCTTTAACAGCCACAGCTCACATATAATTTCTGAGCTCGCCTTTAACAATGTTAGGAAAAAAACGCAACTACAGTAATATTGCTGTTACAACATCGGAAATGTTGATGGGGATTCCTGCCAAACATTCTCAACTATATTCATATAAGTTGGAGAAAATGTGAAAGTTAATCTGGTTTTGCAACAATTTGAAAATGCATACGATATTTTGAATCTCATTATACTCCTATGATGTGGATTGCGAAGAAATTGTAGAAATCGATGGTGCACTGAATGTACATTCTGCTCAGGCTTTTCCTCTTCGTCTGGAACCTTGCGGTCCATGACAATTAAACGTCGTGGCCATTTCTGCCCGACAAGAATAACCTTTTCACAATTTGGCCATTAATCCTACAACCTACACAACGGCCTGCGACAGCACGTTTTGCGGTGGGCACAACCTTCACTATGGAAAGCTTCATCAATCTCACCGAATTTATGGGGCACCTGACGAGATAACCTCTGTGTTTTTTCGGTGCCCCGACGTTTTTGCTGCTTTAGAGAGTACTACTAGCGCAAATAATTCAGTACCGCCAAATCTGTTTATCTATCTATGCGGGCATGAACTGCTGAAGCAAAACCAACGACGTACCTGTTTAGACAGGAGTGTAAAAGACAAAAAGTTAATATTAAGCATAAATTTGAATCGTAATCCAGTATAAAACTCATAGTTTTCAATTACTGAAAAAATATGCGTTTGCTGAAAAACATGATTTCGTGAATTTACCTTCGGAACAGGTGGCAATTTCCCCAGGAGGTAATTTATTCGCGTTAAGAGCCCCTGCTCTAAAAAGCATTACTATAGCAGCATTCCTATTGACGATATTATTGGCCCATAAATATACCATTTGTTTTCAAAATTTTTCAAAACGTTCTAGAAAGTTACTTTTGCTATATGTGCTTGCATTCGAGCACATCCAGCTGCAACAGCATAGCTGTGCATTGCATGCAGAACTTGAATTCGCCTGTTAAGTTAAAGAAGTTGTTGTCTAACCAAAATTGCGCGCACGTTTTCAGCACTAATCAAAGGAAAATTTTGTAACGTAACGCAGTGAGGCTGAATTTGTGTGAGTTTTAGCTGGGATAAAAGTGAAACATCTCAATTATTAACCAAATTATTTGCCTTTTTCGTACAAAATTTTGACCTCGTACATAATGCTGACCTCGTACATAATGCTGACCTCGTACATAATGCTGACCACAGGGCTTCTTTACTGACGTCAACCGTGAGTAACGTATTCTGTGCTACAGGTTCAAATTCTCTCCTCCACGCCTAAAAACAACCTCAAGTTTTCAAGTGCATGACACATTGCATCATACAGTTTAATTTATCTATTTCTACTTTGTTTTTGTGTTGTCCGGCAAGTGGAAAGTTCAGTGTTGCTGACAATCCTAGAAACTCTCTTTTTCTTCAGAATTTGTGACACGGACATTTTTCATCTTTTCTTTTGCTGCATGTAATCATGCACAAAGATGACCGCAGAAATATTGCACAAAGTTTTTTAAGTCTCGAAATGGCTTTTGCTAACTGACGTTATCCTTACCTTAGGGCGTGTATTGCATGAAAAAGTATTTGTACTGAGGTTAAGGAACTTTTGATTTACTTTGTAAACCGTTTGATAAGTGGTATCTGGCAAAATAAAAATCTAGCCACAGCCACGCAATTGTGTTTGGTACAATATCTGATGCCTTTGAGTAGAGTCTATGAACTGAAGTTTGCGTTGAGCAGGTGTTGTGTTGAAGAATGCGTCGTCACAGCAATTGGCTCTGATGGAAGATGAATTGCTTCAGTTTCATTTTCGGCACAAACGACTTCAAAATGAAATGAAAACAAACTTACTAAATTAAAGGAACGACATCAAAAACATATATTCCACACGTTCATAACAAAATAAGAAAAATGTTGATCTTTCCTTTCTTTGTTACTTGCACTAGAACAGGGGTTCCCAACCTTTTTCTAGCCATGTACCCCTTCAGCATTCTGACAAATGAGCATGTACCCCTGCAGCATTTCAAAAAATAAGGATGTACCCCTTAAGAATTTTCACAGATGAACATGTACCCCTAAAACTCTTTATGACATACTATTTTCTCATGATTTTTCACAGATATATTTAACAACAAACATATGACTTTTGAAAATAAGATTAAGTGATATATGTATGAATATTTGAAAATAGACAACGTGTAAATATATTTTTACCTTCTATTGCTAACCTTAAATGTACCCCTTCGGATAGGTAAATGTACCCCCAGGGGTACATGTACCCCAGGTTGGGAACCCCTGCACTAGAATGAAGTCATTAGTCGTTTGGCGATAGGAATATCTACAAACTCAAGCATCACAAAATCTTACAAATGCAACACGATCAAAAAATACCGTTAGCAATGTTAATTACGGTTAGAACAGACAAGTGAACAAACTAATTTTTCTAATCTCGTTCAATTGCGAACACGCCCAGCAACGGTAGCGACGAGAACCGGTATTTAGCAGGCCGACAATCTTTAAATGACAACCGATGCAACAAAATAATGAATGAAAGCGTCTGTCAACATTATTATAATCAACGCCTTCAGCAGTTCAGCCTATGATTATTAGTGCTGGAAGTGTTAAAACTGAAATTGTAACGCGTCCCATGTACGAAAAACCACAAGAGGCTTCCCTGATCTTTACCGCCACTTAGACTCACAACCAAGCTCGTTTTAATGAAAACGAAATCATTTTTGTCAAATTGTTCCATATTCCACAGCAAGGCTATGCATGATGTAAACTTTGTGATGATCAAGACTGAGCGTGTTGATAGTCAAAAACGTGTTTCACTCATACATGATTTTACGGTTTTCGTTTCACGACATTATGTACACGAAACGAAAGGAATCAGATTTGTTCGAACAACACATTTCTACTTACAAACTCTTAGATAACAAATTATACGCAATTTTCTTTAGCCAGAGACGGTGTTGTGTGGCAGCAGGCAGGAGTATTCTATCATTGTTTAGCTTCTCTGTCATAGCTTGGCGCCATAATTTAATGTGAAAGAATGTGCCCATATTTTCCATAAGATACCCTGTGGCTAATATGCCACCGAAACCGTTCATTAGTTTCTGATTTACGTGTTTGGCTCAGGAACAAGGTCGATATCACACTACTTAGAACAGCTATGTCCAACCCGTGACCCGCAGGCCGCATGCGGCCCAGTCGAAGGTTTCCTGCGACCCAGTTAAGGTTTTCGCTGTAGTAAAAGTATCCTTAATACTGACAACCTGTCGTTTTTGAAAATCTTAAATTTGACATTTTCGATGCAGGTGGTCCTCAGTGCCACTTTATCACGTCTGCCCCATTGCATTTATGATTCGAAGGCTTTCATTACATTAATCTAAGCTAAATTTATGTTGCTAAGATCAAAGTAAGCCATTCTATGTGCGGCCCTCATTAATATGTTATTCAAGGTGCGGCCCTGGTTAAGACAGTGACATAATTTTTGGCCTCAAGAAGCCATTTGGGTTGGACATGACTGACTTAGAATAACACGAGGGTACAAAGATGCCCATACACAACGCATCACAGGGCAGGTGTTGGTTGGTACACTTAAACCAGGGTCTCAAACACGCGGCCCACTAGCAGCATGTGACCCTCCAGGGCGTTATGTGCGGCCCGCGATGCTTTTTGGGAGTTTTCAATTAATTAATTAACATTTACGTTATTTAGTTTATTCACTGGTATTAAGTGCTCGGCAAGCGAGTGAACAAGTTCCTTTTAAACGAAGGTACAGACGGCTACAAATGATTTGCCTAAAACTCATGACACGTCAGCGTCAAAATGCGGCACGCGGGTAGTCTTAATGCGGCCATCGGGTTCCTTTGTTAGTTCTCATTCGGCCCTCGGAGCAATTTGAGTTTGAGATCCCTGTCGTAAACAATAGTGAAAAGGAACGAACACTGAAACAAAACACCAGCAAGTACTGCCTTCGAACATCGTCATACAGAAGCGTTGCATAGTGACAGAATGAGCTTCGTAAAATGCATCAGACATCTAACGTGAGCGTATAAACAAACATATTAGATGAAGATGCGCATCGTTGCACAAAAGCATACGAATTGTCTCTACTCCAGGTATTAAATGCATTGACAAAATACGTACCGAACACTTACTTTCCTGGGAATGCAATGCAAATATATTGCATAGTCTGTGTGTACTTGCACAACAATTGACACGCATAATTTGACATGCAATAAGCACGAAACATAGTTTTCTATTAGCAGATGAGCACTGAGAAAAGGTGCCTCTGAGCTTGTTTGCTGCACAGTGAAGTGATTTCACTTACCTGTCAGTATCATTGTCATCCTTCAGTCAGGCATAGTAGTACACAGAGATATTTGACTTGCGTGACAAATTTCACCCTCAACCATTCAGTGAAGCAACTCCTACTGCAGGTTGTTAACAACTTTAAGGGGAAAAAGTACACCAGCTGTCTTGTTACAATTAAAGACAACTTCAAGTTCATCAGCATAATCACAACAAATACTCAAAAGGCGATGAAGACCAATGAGGCTTGGACCAAACGCACACATATCATCAACAAACGGTAGGTATGAGTTACGACACGACCATATTTCCCACAGTGCATCCCGCTCAGCTGTGCCCAGCGGTACTGCAAGTTCATAAAAGTAAATATCGTGATATTTTGACTTCTGTTACTTTTGATTTTAATAGATAAGACGTATGACAAACCTACGTATCTTTCGCACTATAGCATCATATGTGTATCCTTGCTTAAAATCTTGGCGAATAGCCTGATGGGCATATTTTGTTTATCAAAAAGCATTCGTACTTTATTATTATATTTCAGCTCTAAAGCAATTTGCAGTCATTTTAACCGTTTTAAAATATATTTGCCAAGCTGCTGTCTTGTGCTAACTCTCTTCGCAAACATTTCTAGGTTCCAATCTCTTATAAATTTGCTACCTACCGTAGTTTCAACTTATTCAGCTATTATTTGAAATATTTTAGAAATTAATCTATATTTTGTTCTGGTTAGGCAGGACCACTGTTAGTGCGGTATTGTATTTTGGCTGAAAATGTTTAGGCTTTACAACATTTCACAAGCTGTGCTGTTGATAAAAGTCTGGCATTTGGAAAAGGATTATAATTAACTTGCCATTGTCTTTCCAAACTGCTAGAAGGATAGCAAAAGCAATTATATTTTTCAATCTTTTCTTTATGAAAAGGTTGTTTCACCAGCAGCAGCTGAAATTTCAAAAAGGCCGCATAAGAGTTCTTTTGGAAAAGTTTGAAAATTTAGGGATTTTGCGAAAAATATGTTGGACCACCTGGGAGCGCTAGTGGTCACTACTGACATGCATAAAATCTTGTAAGATACAAAAAATCCATCGGAACATTAATAAATGAACATTTCTTCCATCCAAACGATTTTGTGAAAAAAACGCAATACGGGTCAGCACAATATGCTTCCGGGAAGTTTGCTGCTGGAACTTACACACCATATTTTCAAAACTATAACTAAAGCATAGAACCTGTCTTACATTATAGCAAGTAGTAGAGTATATAAGTAGCACATAAATCTAAGTTCAGCTTTGTTGTCAATGTTGGGTTAGTTCAGAAAGTTCGGATTCTTTAAATCCCTATTTAAGAAACGATTTTGGAAGTGTATTTGTATTCATCGATGAACTTAGCAATGTGGATCCAAATCCAATTGATAAGCACCTTGGTTGTTTTTAAAGGCACCGTTGTTGTTATACTGTAATACAGTTTTTATTTTAACATTCAATTTTGATTAACTACCGTTGCATCAACTTTTGCTGCAATGAATAAAAATCTGTCATTATTTTTTTAGCCTTAGTGGTAATTCACCAGACTACGAATACACAAAAAGATGAAACATGATCAATGCCAGTTTGACAAATATACAATCAATCAAACTCACATGCCTCAATGAAAATCATAGCTGCCAAAATTTCCTTTTGTGCCAGATTAAATTACTTCTGCACCACGTCTTTCCCGCCCTGGATAACTTCAAGAAGTAACGAGTCTACATTTCATGACATGCAAAATTGCAGCCAACATTAGTCGTATATTTAAAATACACGCTTTGTTTGTGACCGTTTTTCCATGATTGCCCCTATGGGTTTTACAAGCAGCCAAATCCCACAGTAATATATCTGGGCAAACGTTATTTGTGTCCACAATCGGGAACAGAACTCTCGGTAGTTGAAGGAACGCGCTTTTGCAGCATGCAATTTTTTAACTCAATAGCAACTGCGAACCTACTACAGAGTAGCCTATAAGTGGAGACACACCAAGCCGGTAAACCGTCTAAACGACGAACGAAAAACATCTAAGCGTTTTTTTTTCACTGGCGTAACACAAAATGTGTGGTTGTCAGAGGGTCTTTTAACTTTTCCAGCATCTACTCAATGCGCCTTTCACGAGTCGAGGTTGTTGATACAATGTGGCTAAGGCGGCAATTGTGTCCATTGTTAAAGAAGTGACGACAGATGTCATTTGCGCAATACTCCAACCATAAAATACTTTCTCTTGAGTGCATTCCAGCCAGCCTGGAAAAAACACGCTGACCAATGTGCTTCGCTGTACAGTTTCCGGAGTCCGCATTTTCTCACTGTGACAAGCGTGTTTTGATAGCGAAGCGGTCTGCATTGTTTCAGCTTCAATAGTTTTTATAATACGATTTGCGCTTTCGTCGCGATCTCCTCAAGACCAACCGTCCGAACGGGAGAATACTTGCAATATTCGAATCCAAACCGGATGCCAGTACTGCAGATCAGCTTTCAGTGAAAAGTTGTTAAAAATGGTTCAAATTTTTTAAAAACTTCAGCAAACCAGTTAGTACCGTCAGAAAACCAAATCTAAAAGCGAAAGGATTTGGAATGTGGAATTTTTCTGAAACAGGGATCGTTTTTCAATGTCAACACAGTAATACACTAGCAAATATTACCTGAGAATTTCGCCTCCGTCAGTCTGTTTGCTCAGCTAAGCTTTGAGTAGAAACGCTGGCGTGTTATGTTAACTGAAGTGTTTGGAAATTCGCGAGACCTAATGTTTGCATCTTATTCTACCAACCGCAGCCAAATTTTTGAACAGTCAATCTTTATCCCAGAAGTCGGTAGTTTTTGGTACGCTTGTTTCACTTACATTTTTGTACCAGTGTTAAATTGAGGAGTCTTTAAGAATGAGTTTATTTCAGCGTTACTTTTTTAGTGAACAACCAGCTGAATAGATGTGATGATAAATCACATTAGGTACAGCATTAAACAAAAATTTTCACATTTTAGCGAAATATTCTAACGCAAAATACTTCTGTTTTAAAAGTATTGTATGGTTTGATTTTGACAGGAAAATAGTTCTTCATACAGGCAAACAAATAAACGTGTTATGCAGCACCTAAATAGCACTCTGAAACGTATATTTCTCCCGCTGCGCTTATTTCTCATTTTCATCCGCTGGGAATCGTTTTAAACGATTTAGTTCGCAGTCTGCGACAGTGGGAACATTAGTTACTATACAATATTGGTAACTGTCTACAGTAGCGCAGTCGTAGTAGTCAACACAAAAACCGGCGTTGAACTTGAACGTCTGTTCCTTTAATTTTCCAAAAATTACAAGCAAAAAATCGAGAGTCACGCCGAAGTCACTTCTGAAGTGATTTTCCTTCTCACTGCTTTATAGGAACCCAACGCATTGAACCCACAAAAGTTTTTCGTCGTTTTTTTGACTGATGTTATTAACTGACAAGCGTGTTGTAACTACGCAAATGTAAAATGTAATTCAACCAAGCTCAGACATGTTTTCAGTGCTGAAATTTGCAAACAGGGATCTTTAGATCACAAGTGAGAGAAACTTCTCGAAAAAGAAGGGACTAAAGCAGGGGAAAACAACACAAGGCACGCGTGCCCAAATTTGCACACAATAGGCTTAAAAATGCACGCGAGTGAGTAGGTTTTGGTGAAAAGTGATTTTTTTCTCCTTTGAAACCATGGTTTTCTTCTCTTTTGTAAAGAGAAGACGTCTTCATCGCAATAGCTTTTTGGGACATTAAATTCCTACGGAACTTTTAGTAAATAGCTGTTTCTTTTTATGTGTAATAAGGAATTTGGTTTACAAAGTCATTAGTGTAAACATAACACGGGACTAGATCATGGAAAACTTTGGCACGCATCCCCATTAAGGTTGGACACTCCTGAAAATTCGGGTTGAGACAATGTTGGGCAAACTGGCTGCCCTTGCAAACCATTCTATGTCCTGCGTGCACTTCGAAGGGCCATTGTTACTTTCAAGCAGGGGTGTAGTGGGGGGCACGCGTGCCCACACTTTTTCCAAAGAAACCTGACTTGCAGATGTGTGTTTTTACTCATATTTCCTGTGAGCAGCTCCATACGTCGCATATATGAACAAATGACAAGCTATACTTCGCGTAGCACCCTAGCATAATTGTGTAATTACCGAAAATTCCGTTTAGTTAGGCCTTGTGTTCAAAGCTACCGCAGTTCCTCAGTGAGTGCTCATTATTGCTATTTGTGTTAGTATTACAGTTGGGATACTCATACACAAGTTTCGACTTCAGCGTACTCTTGCTGTGGTCAATATTTTGATGTTGCTGAGTTTATCAACCAAAACTAGACATATTAAAGAATAGAAAGAGTTGAGGGCTGTGTGAAAGCCGTGCTTCAGGTTGACAACAGTGAAATATCAAATCGTATGTTCTAGATACAAAAGCAGTGCTCCAACAATACTGGGCTGATCTCTCATCCGGCAGTGTTTGTTGAAAATGTCCATCACCACACTGTATACTGGTTCTTACCGCATCGGTAATACGTAAGGTCACTCATGCCCCACAACGCCATTGTCAGAATTTCGTTTCTCGTCGTTTCTTCGTAGTTTTCGAGATAACCTTTTTGTGATTCGCAAAAAGACAAGGTTTACTTCCAACCAAGATCG
>Ga0210059_1004764_pt1 | contig 21853 bp, 16 predicted proteins | sample Ectturendosymbi2_FD_188042 | JGI IMG/M metagenome (GOLD analysis project Ga0210059, IMG submission 188042) | Ecteinascidia turbinata endosymbiont from Florida, USA - Sample 2 (SPAdes) (version 2) | ecosystem: Host-associated > Tunicates > Ascidians > Unclassified | place: Key West, Florida...
CAAATGAATTAATTAATTTGTTTGTTTTAGATCATAATTTTTGAACCAGAAACGCTAGAAAGTCAATCAAAGGCTCAAAAGACTCGGACTCGAGCCTAGTTTCCAATGAAAACTTCAGCAAAATACTTTGGCCTAGCGGTTGGGCCCTAGGTCAGGCAATATGAGCCAAAATGACCCTAAAACTACTTCACTTATGACGTCAGTCACAAAAAATCCACAACCCTGAACCGAAAATTTTTTTTCAAGTGCAATCTACTAGATTGGCCGATCCATTTGAGCCCTTGAACAGCTCTCTAACGCAATCGGCGGAGGAGCTAGGGCGTTGGTAAGGCAACCGAAAACTGCTGTTTTTTAGGCCGAAATCGAAGTACGAATGTATCGTACGCCGGCTCTCAAAGTGTTAAAAAGAAGTTGTTCACTTGCTGGCCTCGTGTTTGTAACACAAGTGAATAAACTAAATAACATATTTATATGTTAATTATTTGAAAATTCACAAAAAGCATTGCATGCCGCGTGTTTGAGACACCTGGCTTAATATGAATGCAAAATATAAGAAATAAGAAGTTTTCAGCTATTTTTGAAAAGTTAATGGTGAATTTTTTACTAGAAGCCATACTATTTCTTTGAACAAAGGGCTTTCAACTATGTCTTGGCATTTGTGTTAATGCAAATGTGTGCATGTTAGAAAGAACACACGAAAGAGTTAATCAAATATGCATTTTGCACTCTTTACATGGTTTACCTGGGCAGAGCTGTTAGCAGGAATCACCAAGAAGGCAACAGGCAAAGCATTCAACGAGTGCAAAACACTTAGACACAGTCCAGACCCAACTGACTAACTGCTCATACACAAAAGTAGTTTTCCAAGCAGCCGTTTGCCTGATCCAGGCCGTAAGAAATAATAAATGGTCACCAGACATTAACAGCAAAGTTAGTTATGCCTCTCCAGAAATTGCTAACATATCTTGCGTTCCATTTTTGCTAGTAACTGTTCTCTGAATCATCTGAACCTGTAATAGTTGTTTTTTGCTGATTTCCTCATGGCAAAAGCACTGATTGTAAAAAGCTATCAGATTAACCTACTCATAAGTTTGGTACATTCTTTTAGTTTTGTGTAGTTGATATATTTCATTATCCATTCAACTTGAGGCACACCCAGACATTTGAAATCCCTTTGCAGTCAAAGGGCACAGCAGCTGTGCATAATAAATTTATGTAGTTTAGTCCAATGGCGCGTGTGCCGTGACAGTGATGTTGCAGCTGCCATACCTAGTCCAACTACTTTAAAAAGTGCATGAGAGTAGCAGGCTGTGACAGAACAACGCACTTTCTTTGTTTGGGGTGTCTGGTGCTGACCAGTAGAGGTTGTATCAGCTCTTTGGTGGTTTCATGCACAAGTTGTTATAGGTTACTGTCAGTTCAGCTCTTTTTTTTTCGCTGAAACATTTCGGTCATTTTTGCTGAAACATTTTGGTCATTTTTCTCATAGTTGTATTAAAACTCACCATAACAGTGTTTGTTAGCTTATGTTTTCAAACATTCTGACTGAAATGACTTAATTTTTTTCAGTGATTTCAAAAACGTTTCAGTCTATGACTGAAAAATGAGTGAAGAAAAACAGGTTCAGCTTGGGAACTGTAAGAGCTTGTTTGCTGGAATGTTGTTGAAGCATTTTTGCTGGGAGTTGCGGAAGCCCTTTTTTTGTTTGGTGTGTCTGGTGCCGATAGGTAGATTCCTTTGAAATTGTGTCAGCTCTTAGTTGGTTTCATGCATGAGTTATAGGTCACTGTGACTACAGATGGGCAACTGTAAGGGAGTTTCGGCTAGAATGCTGTTACAATGTTTTCATTGAGCATTGCTGATATCTGATGTGACATTAGGTTTGTTTTGATGACATTAGGTTTGATGACTTTTTCACCAACTACTTGCAGTAGATAGTATGTAGAGTACACTGTGCACAATTTATATGCTGACTTTTTTGTTTTTAGCCTATAGTTACAAGCAACATTCCTATTGCCAGCAAAATATTGGAAGTGGCCATTGTTGTGATAAAAGCTTTGAGAGCATGCCGTTATCTTTCAGTATTCAATGTAGACAATAGACATGTACATATCAGTATTTTAAACATACGTTTGGCTTACCAAAACAAACATGCTATAGATTTGTGACTTTATTTTCAAAAAAATTTGATGGCTTTTGGAGATAGACCGGAATATCAGGTGATATTTAGGTTTTACTGATATATCGGTATCAGCCAAAATGGCTGATTTGGCCTCTGTAAGTGTTGACAAAAAGGTGTTATATTCCTCACACATGCAGACAACTTACACAAGAAAGCACAACGAACCAAGTCAAGACAGTTATCTTGCAGCAACGCTAGCCGGTGCGTTTTCATAAACAAACAGACAAGATGATTCTGGGACACGCGTTGACTGTCGCTGAAACAAAAGCATCATCATCAGATTAATGAAAGATCAAATTATTAAAATTGCTGCAATTTGAAAAAACTTTAGCTCATCAATCCTGATGTTTGAAGTCTTTGATAAAAGGCATAGAATACATTACATTTTTGACAATGAAGCAGAAAACAAGATTAAAAATTTTGGAAATATCGGTATCAACTATCGGTCCATGAATGGCGGATATGTCGGTATTGGCCCCAAAAAGACCAGATAGGTTGATCCCTATAAAAAAGTATTATAAAATTTTTAGAAAATTATGGAAAAAGTTCTAAATTTGATCTAGTTTTTGTTCAGCACCTCATGAAACAAGACAAAAATGGAAAATATCTACATGAATTCAGAAAGCTTAATAAACATAGAGCAACTTCCATATTTTAAGTTTTATTCTGTTAGTTCTTCAAAAGTTAGGGATGGTCAAAGACAGTGCTGTAACTGTAACCAACTGCAATGTGACGCAATTGGCATCATGAGTCAGACCTATGGACACCGATGCAAGGAAATATGCGAGACCACAACGTGTACAAACAGAAACCAAAGCCATTTTATGAAAAAAGAGAGCTCCAGAGCTGGAGCTACACTCATGAAAACCAAGAGCGCTGGAGCCTTGTTGATGAAAGGAAAAGCTCCGGAGCTGGAGCAGTGACATTTTTACGACAGTCTGCAGCCCTTCTATTTAGTGTATTTCATTAATTTTCTGCTTTGATCTCCAATTACTTAACAGAATGACACTTGGAAGTCTTGTAAGAACAACACACATTGAATTCTGTTGTTAGTTCACCACTTACCACAATGATTGATTGTTATTTTCTGCTTGTCCTTTCTGTAAATGCAACCCATGCCTTCTTGGTGGTATTATGCTTTCATGCTTCATTCAAACTTTGTTGACAATATAACCAGTTATTTTTGTTAAGTCCAGTTTGATACCATTTGAACCAATCGTCATTGTTAAGGACACTTTAACTGACTGATACTTCACCGGTTTTCAGTTGGATGCAGAACCATACAAGGATGGATTGTTGTCAAAACTAAATGATTATGAGCCATCTGATTCGCCGAACTTGTTTTCTAATAGCAGCCTTATGAAGAATATTTTTGAGCCTTTGTCCACTAGGTAAAGTATTGCTTTATTGTACTTTGTTTCTCTATTTCATCTTTATGTCTTTCATTCTAAACGTGCTATCAAAATGTCATGTTTCCTTTTTGTATGCCTTGTTTAATATATTGCTGTCAGCAGTGAAACAGCAATATTAAACCTGTATATGGTTTTTAAATTTTTAACACCTTTGGAGCCAGCGAATTTTCCTTTAAAAATTATAATTTGCCCATATTGGGCAAGTCTTTGCAACTGCAACTCCATAACTCACCAGGTGATTGTGCCAGAGAGCTGTTAAAACCCTCAAAAGACTTGGTGAGTCTTCTAGTTTGCAATGAAAAATAATTTAGGTTTTGGGTTTCGGGTTTTCTGTGAGTGACGTCATAAGTGGGGTAGGTTTGGGCCTTTTGGCCAAATTCATTTGGCCCTTGGCCCCAACCGCAAGGGGGAAGTATTTTGGTCAAGTTTTTGAGTCTTTTCAGCCTTTGACTTTCTAGCGTTTCTGGTTCAAAAGTTATGGCCATAAAACCTACTTTTGGGTAAAAATTGCCCAAAAAGGTATTTTACTCAAATTTTGTTTTTTTTTACAACCATTGGCACTGTGTCAACAGTGCTAAGACCTGCGAAATGTTGACCGAACAAAATGAGTGAGTCGTGGGCATTGGACGGATTTTTTCCAGGGGGGAAACAGTGGATTTTTTGAGGCACGCCAAAAGGATATTTTCCGGGGGTGGGCAACAGTGGCAAAATTTAATTTTACTAACTCCAAAACTACGAGAAAAACGTTTTTCTACTAAAAAATTATTAGCAGACTATCAAATTTCAAAATCCAGGCAGTCAATTACCCCTGATGCCCATGGCGGCATAAGTGGTATTTTGAATGGGAACTGGTGGGGTGCTTGAGTGGAAGCACGGGACGGACGGAGAGCAGTGTGTCTTGGGTAGAGATATTCACAGCCTGCAAGGTATATTGTTTAAAAATGGATTTTAATTGAAAATGCGTCTTTAAGTGCTGCTGATAATTTTTTGAAAAGGTCCCGTTCTTCACAGATTTAAAGTGGCGGTATGCCAATTAATGCACGTGCAGAACAGTAAGTTTTTAGTAATTCACTTGAAATCTTGAGTGACTGTTGACTTGCCTCCATAAATTCAAAATAGGGTCGATGCAGAACACACTGACTTATGTTTCAGGTGTAGTTTACAAATAACATGAGTGAGAATGTTCGTTTGGACTAGAGTACATTTTGTTTGTTTTTGCAGCGCCACCAACATGCTCTCATTGCAAAATGTCCAAAAGCCTTGGATGTCTTCCATTGGCAGTGCTTTTAGCAAGCTCGGTCTGAGCTGGAGCAACGGATTTAACCAGCAAGCCGAAGAGCAAGCCTTTTTTCCTTCTAAGCCATCTTTAGGTACGTCACATCATCATAGAACTGACTTATCCAATCGCATTTTTGAAAGCTCAGTTTCGCAGCGATGTGTTTGTAAAAGGACTTGCTCACCCGATCTCTCAAAAAACTGCCTTGTATGCGCAGTATTTTTTTTTTCATGATAGGTGGCATTTACGGAAAAAACATTTGTTTCGTAGGAGTATCGTAATGCCGTTCAAATAAAAGGGAGGAAAGGAAACATTTCATTTTGTTGCAAGGCAAGAGCTCATAGTTGAGGTGTTCCGAAAAGCACAGGATGATTTTTTGACAATCTACCCATTAGCTCAGTGTTTCCCAACCTTTTTGGTTTTGCAGCACCCTACAGAAAAAAAATATTTTGCGGCACCCAGTGGCAAACCCATAGAAATTTCATAAAAGATTTAATGACATTTTGAAAAAGGATTTTTAATGGTATATTGAAAAACGTCTTTTCTCGCGGTACCCCAGAGTATTGTAAATGACATCCTAGCGTGCCGCGGCACCCCGGTCGGGAATCATTGCATCAGTTAATACTGTAGTCGATCTTGTGAATACATTTTCCCGGGATTTTTTGCAGTTGCGTAAGTTTGTCCGATGCTGTAATCGCAGGTTACTGTATTTCTTCGCCTACATACGGTTTGGCGTTTTTTGCGTACCTGCAGTTTTAAATTGTATTGTTACAACTGCAGTGGCAAGGTTTAAACCAGAACCTTTCTAGTATTGCAACGTCTGTAATATTAACAAAACTTCCGTCTTTCTTCAAAGAAGTTTGAAAAGAATTGACACATTTTATCTATAATGACAACATACACACTGTGCTTTATTAAGATATACTTCCTTGTCTAGAAACAAGATGCCGTTGAATAGTTTTGTGGAATAAATTTCCGAAACATCAGGCTTTATTTGGGTCCTTGGCGCGAATCTGAGCTTCGACTACGTATAATTTCTTTGCTTTGAATTTTGTTTTTTCGAAGTGTGGTTGTATAGCTAGGATGGACGTTCTTGAAATTGGTTTTTACGTAAGCAACCTAATGAATGTGATTAAGCTGTACTGAAGGTTTTCTTAAACTACACTGCATAGAGTCATGCAGGATGGACTTACAGTGCTAAAATGAACAGATGACTTGATATGAACAAGCGTCTTCGCTGAGGAATATGTTAACGTTACTGAAGAGGTCCTACGTTCACATTTAAATGTGTGGTCCCTATCATTCGCAAAAAAGCTTTTAGTAACGGAGTGAAGATGATACGAAAGTCAGTTGTTTCTCGATTGGCTCAGATATTCTTACGCTCCGAAAAACTTGGAGTAAATCACGTTTAATTCACATCTCAAAACACGTTAAGCACTAAAAGTCACATCCGCGTGATTTCTTTAAATGAAAGCAGTCATGATTTGTCAGACACTATGGTATTGACTGAGTGGGCACCATCAGCTCTCATTCAAATTGATTCATATTTTCGATGTTGAAATCATTTCTCTGTCAGTGAGATTTTGCTCTAGCTAAGCCAAAGACCGATGAAAGCGAGTAATACTGCGTTAGTTAATTAGAAGTTGTGTAGTCAACTTTACAACAGTGGAATTTAAAGCTGGGCGCATTATTTTGATGTGAGCACCGGAAAGTGAAGCATTGGCTAACGTTTGTCAAAATACTTCACACTGAAAAATCAAGCTGCAGATGACATTAAACGTTATTTTAACTTTAGTAAGGCGCTCGAAAGCGTCCAATTTAAAGTGTATGTAACGCAAAGGTTAAAAAAATTGTAGTTTTTCTGTTAACGCGCTTGAGTGCACGGTCAAAAGAGTTTTAATTTGCTTTTTCACAAAATAAAAATAGTACTGGTGGTGACTGTAACTTTTAAAAGTAGCATTAACGTTGCCGGAAACAGCTATCGATTGCGTTTGTTTTCATAGCTGTCCTGTGTTTCAATTGCTGATGACAATAATCTTTACAGCGTTATTGAAGTGGTGCTCAACAGGTTGTGTGCAATCGCATGACTCAATCAACTGTCAATGACAGTTAAAATTTTTTATGCGTGCCTTTCCCTGCAGGATGTTTGTCTTCCTGACAGAATAAAAACGCATTCCTACGGGAAAAAACTTTGCTTGATATGTCGTCTGTTGCAGCTCAGATTTCGCGCCCGCAATTTGTAATTCTAGATGCGTTGAGTCAGTGATCTTCGACACAGTTGTTCCATGGGCCACGTTGAGGCCAACAAGACTTGCACAACGCGGTCTTAGTACTTTAAACATAAGCGATCTTGTACGGATGTGAGCGTGAGGTCGTCAGTAAATGCACAAAAAGGTTGTCGATGTGCCAGGCCCAAATTGTCACGATTTGTAAATTCATGCCCTTGTTACTCATACGATTGAAAGAGGCTTACCAGCTGTCATTCGTAAAATACGTGGTTTTTGTGAGATGTACATTTCATCCCTCACTGAAGGCTTCAGAACCACCGGTTGATGATCAATGGCCATCACCTTCTTAGATAATATCCCGGCCGTGTTTACGTACAGTTCACCTTGGGTCAGCTTTCACCGCTATAGCGATTGTTAAAGATTCTAGTTCTTTTTCCAAGCATGCTTGTGGATGGAGTCACAGACTTGTCTTTCTACGGAGGTATTATTTTGATTAGTTGCAATTTAGTGGATCAATTTATCGTCCATCTGCCCCTTTGATTTCGAACCTATCATTGAGGGTTTATGATTTGGTATAAACATGTTTGCGCGACCCGTTGCTCAGTGAATTGTGTTTCGAAGAATTTGATTCGCGAAGCTTTTTCGCGCTACTGAAAAAAACGTTCGAGCGTTTCAAATTGGTGGCATGCAGGGTTCAAAATTATGAACTGAAACCGCGAGAGATTTAAAGCGGCAGAGTCACGTCAGAAGTCAAAAGTTTGGAAAATTTCGAATTGCGTTTGCTTTGTTTGGTTGTTCGTAATATTTTCCCCCTCAAATCTCAACTGTTTTCATGCGTTCTTTTTCAGATGACGCAGAGTTCAGGACTTACCTCGATCAAAATGGACGGATGTTAAAACCGGAAGAGCTTCGACTGCGCGTATATCATGGCGGCGTCACCCCAGCTTTGCGGAAGGTTGTGTGGCGGATGCTGCTTAACATTTTTCCAGCACACTTGACAGGCGAAGAGCGACTGTCGTACATGAAGCGAAAAACTGGTGCGCAATTTGTTGGGTTCGTGCTTGTGTGTCGCGGAGCGTCAGCGGTCAAGTTTTAGCTCTACTGGAAGCATTTTACTGCCTAACCTGCTAGAACTCCTTGTCAGGCAACCTGTAGTCACTCAGGGCGAGCAGTAAATTCAAACGAAATGTCGCATTAGAAATTAGTTCTGTGGTACGAACACTGCATTGATTGCCGTTAAGTGCTAATCCACATATTTTTGTCACCGCCAATGCCGTTGCTGCGTGAAATGTTGAAATTCTGATTTCGCAATGGCACCACCCTGTTTTGACAATGCGTTTTTCACATGTTTTTTGGTGCCTTGGCAGGGATTCCAGCGTCTATCTACAGGTGTGATTGCGGCTGCGGTGAATGTTTGCAAAAAAACTATGTTGTTAAGATTTTTCGTCTATGCACTGTGCTTGACGTGCCATATTCAATGCATATTTATACTTTTACGCTCGCCAAATGTGTTTCTTTTTTCTGGGGTGTTGACTACACGCGACTTCTTACATTTCAGACAGTATCTAACTTCCTGAGAGACTTTGACTGGTTGGCCTATCGCAACACCAGATACCTTTGTTAATTATATCATTTTTGCTACACTACGATTGTATTGGTTTTCAGGTGCGCGTTATTCTAGAAAGGCATTGCATTAGACCAGCATTTCCCAAAGTGGGTTCCAAAGACAAGTCTAAAGGGTTCCACGAGTTATACTTTCCAGTTTTAAGCAAAAACTACTGATATGACGTGCTTGTTGAATTGTTTATGCTTGATGGTTACTTTTATTGTGCATAATTTTGTGCACTGTCGAAACCTTAATAACGGCAATTTGGGTGAAAAAAGCGTTTATGTTTACTTGGCAGTTCTGGCGGGGGGTTCCTTGTCCACATAAAATAACCTTGCAGTGTTCCGCGGAAAAGCAAGTTTGGGAACCACTGCATTAGACCACGATGCCTAGTGAAAAAGGAAAATGCGCTAATGCAACACGTTTTTATGACCCTGCGTCGATCTCCCGTCACCATGGATGCAACTTTTACTCGGCACTGAAGTTTTGCTACTTCCGTTGAAGACGTTGCATTGCGGGCACGTATTGCTTTGCAGTCGAGTACGAGAGGCTCCGAGCGACGTGGCAAGATCAAGTGGAAGATGATCACGTGCAAAGAATATCGAACATGGTTTGGAAAGACGTTCTTCGCACTGACCGGTACTCGCCTATCGACTTTTCTTTGTGATTTAGCAATTCGAATTTTTGATCATGACCTGAAATTGCTTTGATTGAAATTAACATGTGTTTGACGCATCGCGCCAGGATTGAAATGGTGCTTTCCGTTCGTCTCGCTCCACTGATGTCCGACGTGTAGGATGTTTTCTTTGTAAGTTTTATGAACTCGCGTGGTTTGTCATGCTTGAGCGTACACCGCACGCATCTCTTGTGTTTCCAGATCGCACCCCTTCTACCAAGGCAGCGATGACAATCCACACACTGCGTCGTTGATGAACATCCTGACCACGTTCGCTCTTGCCCATCCTCGAGTGTCCTACTGTCAAGGTAAGCGTCTTGTCTAACGTTACTCTGTGTGAGCTGCCATGTTCTAGTTAATGTGTGGAAATGCGCAGAGTTTTGGAAAGGTAACTTATTTACCTTGTGTTGCTTTAAGAGCACATGAAACGTTTAAGAAAAATTCTTGTCAAATTTTGTGCAGAAAAATGTAATCTCCAAGATTCAATTGTGTGTAGCTACGTGTTCAAGGCCTTAGGAGCTCAGGGAAAAAACAGAGGCCTCACTGATTGTCCTGGAGCTATAAGTGGCAAAACTTGTAGCTTTGTTTTGCTTATTGCTGCTTTCTTTTAAGGAATGAGCGATTTACTTTCGCCTATTTTGTTCGTGATGAACAGTGAGGCGCAGGCGTACGTTTGCTTCTGCGGACTGATGGTGCGCATGCAGGATAACTTCTGTCGTGATGGCACTGCCATGTCAATCAAGTTCAAGGTACGTGTTTGCTCGGCGCGCGACGAAGCTGCAACGCCCTGCATACCTGCGCTCTCAGCTGACCTAGTTGCTATAGCTACTGGCACGGCATGTGACTCTACGCGCCGAAGCGTGACAGCCGAGTGCGTTTGCAGAGGCCTGGCAGCAATCTCTTTTTCCTCTTCAATTTGATTCACGATTGCTATGTATACATAGCGACTTCCGGGTTGTTGAACATTGTAATATAGGCAAACAGTATATTCTGCCGACACTTCTGTTTACTGTTTACACTTAAGACGAGATGAACGCAGTCGCATGAATACAGAGATGACACAGTGGGTCGTCCAACGTTTATTATTAGTGAGATGCAATTAAAATTAAAGTAGCCTTGTGCTGAAATGGGAACGATTTTAATATTTTTAACGGTACTGTCGCTTAAGTAAAAAGAGCTTGAAAACTGACCAGGAAATTTTAAGCTGGGGTTTGTGCGTTTGATTGTTTCAGGTTGTAGCGTGGGCGAACTTGCGCAAATGCACGTTTGTAGCACAACTGTAGTGTGCAGTTATTTTTATTTCGCATCTTTTCGAAGCGAACGCAGCATTAGCATAGTACAGGACCACGCAGGGAACGCAGGTATGTTTGAAAGTTACCGGTAGCGGTCATGTCGCTGGATGGTGGTTTAAAACTTCAACGCGACATTGCAAAATCATGATTGTCCTTAGCCGAGGTCTATCGCTTATATTGCGGTTGGAACCTTATTCAAACTTCAGCATTTCAAACTTCACAAGTCTGTTCTACATTATGTTTATTAGCAGCATAGAAACATTAGTAAAATCGATTGCGCGGTCCACTTGACGCAACGTTATCACTTTCTCGCAGCACCTCTCCTTGCTCGTGAGGCATCACGACCCGGATTTCTACAAGTACCTGAAAAGTCTCGGAGCAGACAACATGTTCTTTTGCTACCGATGGCTTCTGCTCGAGATGAAGCGCGAGTTCTCGTTCGACAATGCGATCACGGTGCTAGAGGTACGTCTGCGACCATTACTCCCTGGGAATGGAAACGGCCCGATAACAAATGCACGCGCTAAAAATAAAAACAATAATAATTGTTGAAGAAGCAGGAGTCCCCTTTTAACATCGGCTTTGTTGGTAGTTGCTCTGCTGACACCTGTTTTTTTTTCGCTGAGACATTTCATTTGACCCTACCGTAGTAGTATTAAAACTTGCCGAAACAGTATGCACTAACCTACCTTTTCGGATATTATGACCGAATTGACTTAATTTTTATCGGTCATTTTTAAAAAATTCAGTCTACGACCGAAAAAAAACAGGCTGACACCACTAAAATCAAGAATGCTACTGTTATGGTTGTGTGTCTCGGCGAATCACTATTGCTTGCGCACCCCTTAAAGGTATCTCCCGTGAATTTTTCGAACCGCATGTCAAGCGATCAGTCTTCATTGTTGCACTTTCACGTTCGTATTATCCGCTGCAAATCATTAACTGCACTAGTCTCGGGCTTGTGCCGAGTGAAAAGCAAGTTTTCAACAACTGCAACGAGGTTTCGGCCTTCCTTGAGTTTCATATTGAATTTTTCCAGCTTGTTCAACACATAGAGTGAGAAACGATTTATACCGTCACGATCTCGACAGACGTCTGTTGTTTACCGCATTTTCCTCTAGCGCGCACTGAAACATTGCTGATCCGCGTTTCTAGGTAATGTGGAGCTCCTTGCCTCCTGCTCCTCCCGACCGGGAACTGTCGCTTGAAGATTACGCCGACCTATGTCCGAGCAATGGCGCAGCGGACAAGGATCGTTGCGTGCCGCGCCGTCGAGAACTTTCTCGAAATCCCGCTCCAGTTACTGGTGAATCAGCCTTCGATCCGATGGACACGAAACCCTCCTCCAGCTCCTCCGCTTCTGAAATGTCGCTCGATAAATGCACCGACCAGCAGCCGTCGTTGTCACGGTCTGGCGAACTCGCCGAAAATCCGAACCGCCACGAACTTCCTGCAGACGCTGACGTCAACGTAATCGATTACGGCATTCGAGGAGCTGACGTCGGATTCCACGGCAGCGACGCTTTTCGCGGAAGCGCTCCGAGCGACGCAGACGACGTCGACGACGATGTCCGGAAAACGACACGCCTCCCTCCTCCCGAGGAGTTCGGCCACGGCAATCCCTTCCTGCTCTTCGTCTGTCTCGCTGTGCTCCTGGAAGAGCGCGACGCGATCATGAAAGAGCGCAAGGAATACGACGACCTGGTAATGCACTTCGACCGGATGGTGAGGAAGCATTGCCCGGAGCGAGTTCTCTCGAAGGCGATGCGCCTCTTTGCGGAATATCTTAGAACTTCAAATACGCTGACGCTGTAGCGGGGACGTCGGCTTTACTGAGGTGCGTCCAGTGGCATAACCAGACCAAAATTTCGGGGGTTTAAAAATTTGGGGTGCAAAATTTTTTATTTTAGACTAGCAACTGTATTTCGTATGGGATACCGCCTCTCAAAGCACAAAATGACTAGGTATTTCAAAAATTGGGGGGCATAGCCCCCTGAGCCTCCCCCTGGCTACGCCTATGGGCGCGTCGTGCGTTATTAGAAAACCAAAAATTTTTACGAAAGTTGGCCTATTCACCACAAAGCAATGTTTTAATTTGGCGCGTAAAAACCCCAGGAGAATAAATCAGTTCAAGAGATGCTGTGCCTTGTGTGTGCTCAGTGAGATCATGAACTACATTAAGAAACCTAATCCCCCAGTTTGGGAAAATGATCTGGTATTAGCGATAGAAGCAAATTTACCCCCTTGGCATGCCCTGCTTGATGATGCTGTTAGCAAGCCTCGCATGCAATGATTCGCGTTAATAATACAGATTTGCAATCAAGTGCAATAGCGTTGTGTATATTTTTGCGAAATGTGGTTTATCGCCACTTGTTTGTTCCTAATCGCTAATAATTCAGTCGCTGCGTTTCGGAGCAACCGGTGACCCACTGTAGATTTCACCAGAAATGACTTTACGCACTGTGTAGTTCCGTAACGCGAAACTTCGTGTTTGTCTAAGATAGCGCACACAACTCAGCATGGCCAAGCAGGATTCGGTAGCACGTGTTGTCTTCACTCTTTGCAAAAACCGGCACCGCGTGTCGCTTTTCACGTGAACTTAATACTTTTGAGTAAGTCGTTAAGTTCATCGCTTAAATACCGGTCACGCTCTGAAGCTCCCGCGTGGTGCAGGGTGCTTCCATGCTTCGCCTGGCCCCCCTTACTCTTTTGCTTTGCTTGCATCACAGCATGGTGATGGATGGGCGACAGGTTAAGTTTTCGTGTCTCATTGCAAGTTGCCTTGATTAGTTCTAAAAGGGGAGGTTCCTTTGCTGCGTCTTCACTGTAAATGCACCGAAACGAATAAATGGCTTCAAGTGACGATTTGCTTCAGGCTTCTTTGGTGCACTGCCGAATGACGCGATCCATAGCGGCGCTTTGGCTTGACCCTGTTGCTGCCACTCGTTCTTTCCCTTCAACGATTTGCACATGCCTTAGTATCGACGTTTTTGCCTGGTGGTTGTATGCATACACAAGCGAAGATCGCGTTTTCTTTTGTTTCTTACCTGTCGATGGGCGAACCAACTCCCTCCATACTTTCTAGCAAACACAAAAGCTTTTGTTTCTTTTTCTACCGTAATATTCTTATGTTTGAGTTCGATTTTATCGCTAAGGGTGTAGTTCGCAGCTTCACATGCGCTAGCTGAGTCAAGATTTTTTTATTGCATAGGGACTATTTTATTTAATGTATTGAGCGTTTCCCGCGTTTGGACCAAGCCCCTGCACAGAGTTAGTTGTGTGAGCCTGGAGTCATTTTACGCTTCCATGCGCGAAAAGCGATTCGCTGTTTGTTTCGTGGTTTGTAAAGCAGCGAGAAGCGTCGATAACCAAAAAAACGTTTTTATTTCGTGCTACGTCGCTTTTGTCGCATAAGCAGTCTACAATTGTCTCTGTGTGTGACGTTATACTGAAACGAAAAACCGCAGTTTGCCTTGAGCAGCTGGAGCACCATTTTTTATTTTTTGGGGGGTGCTGACGTTAGTACATGAAGTGTTATGTCGTAGGTTCTGAGCGTTCTTCCTTTTAGATCGCTCCTGGCGACCTTGAAAATTTGATTTATGATTTATAGACGATGTTTAGGTGCCAAAGTAGTCTATCTAGCACTTCCGCGAAGAAGTGAAGCGATGTCACCGCTCGCGATCGCGTTCCATAGAAATAATAACGTGTTGCTTGTATTCGTCTCGTTCTGTTTTCTTACTGCTTTTTTTGTTTTGTTTTTTCAAAAATGACTCGTCACCCAAAATCGTATTGTGCTTCGGCAGCTGACCTGCGGGCAAATGTTTGTTTTTGCATTTTTGAGTGCAATGACGTTCTTGTGCAATCTACCAAGCCTGTTTCCTGACCAATCTTGTTTCTTTCCTCGTTTGCGCATGCCAAACGTGAAATGATGAATCCCACCCGGGCAATACTGCACATAAGTTGCGTGAATTCCTGTATAAGCTAAAACCCAATCACGCTCGAAACGTTTTTGTTTTTTCTGAAGATGAACGCGCCAGATCGGTTTGCACGCACGTCTGTAACCGAAGTAACCCGGAAAAGACAAAGCACGCCAGGCAGCGCTGCTGGACATCGGTTGCCTGGCGACGAGGGCGCGTTGCCTGGCGGAGTGTTGGAGGATGCACCCGGAACAAAAATGCCTCCGGGAAGAACGCGTTTACGTTGCCATGCCAACCTTCAAACCTCGCCTTGACACCGAATCGAACCACGCAAGTTCTATGCACGCTGACGTAGATAGGCCTTGCGTGCTGTTTTCGCGCGCTGAGCCGTTTTGTGGACATCGGAGACAGGCTTGGACGTCAGTAATCAGTGCTTTGTCCTCGCACCTCTTCGCGGAAGAAGTGTCATTCAATACAGTGTACCAGCATTTTTTCCGCTTCCGGCATCTCTTGCTCTTAGAAAACCGACCATCGTCACGTTCTGCTTTCCAAGTGGCGTTCCAGCCTCGCTCCGTTACCTTCGCTTGTGTCGCTTACTTCACTTTGGTCAGTTTTGTGCTTTGCTTCATTGGTGTTAGATAATAAAGCTCGCGGTGGCATCGACCAGCTGTTGTTGAATTGTGAAAGATGATTTAACAGTCTGAAAACGAGAAGTCTTGACCATGTAGCATTGCACAGTTTTTAAGATATATGCAGCGTAGTAGAAAAGCATGACTTTACCAAGTTCGCTTATTTAACCTTTTTCTGATTATGACAACAGGCGAGATTCACTGCAGTGCTTTTCGAGTCTGAATAACTTTGAATCAGCAAACTTAATGATTTTAGTCTTTGCTAACGGGCGCTCCTGAGTTACTAACAAAATTTAAATGGCATGGTGAACATGCTAATCGTGCGTCACCCTATTGATGTGAACTGGCACCACCAGCAACTGTAAGCTCGGTTTTGCTTTTCTTCAACCTTTCCAATTAGATAACGAAACGAGCAACGGAAGAATAAGCAGACCCACCACTCAGCAAACTGAAACGCTCTAACAGTGAGGCAAGCATGCTGCAGTGAAATCAGTGGTCCAGTAAAATTGCGACACCCAACCTGGCGCAACGAAATCTACAATTTTCCACACCTATGTTGTCACCTCAGGCACCTATCTACGACGGCGATCCTTTCCCAAACTGCGAGTTCTCATTATTGTATGTGGAGGTTCATTCTACTGCTTAAGATTGCATTTTCTACATTTAGTCACAGCAAATTTGTTTATGATACTGGTAGTGTCTATTTCATATAGACGTTAAAGCTCTGTACTCCTTACAATCAGGTTGTTCAACTTGTTTTATCTAATACTGGTCCTTTGTTCATTCTACCATCTTAAGTTTAGAAAATGACCGTTCTTCAGTGCAGTTAGTCACCACGAGAGTAATAAATGGGCAAATGATTCCCTTGTTTGTAAAAGAAGACCCCAAGTACACTAACCAATACTGTAGCTAGTGATACATGCCAAATCCAGGGCTGCCAATAAGATTTTTTTAAAACCCCAACTAGACTCAGCAAAAAACAGATTTGAATAGAAAATCTCAGGTAGACACAAAATGAGGTAAATCTTTCTGCTAACTGCCATACCTGGCCAGTGGTACCCGGCCCCCCCATTTGAAATCGGTGCCCCTCATTTCACATTTGGCCCCCGGTTGCTACATACATCCAATACTATATTTTAAAAATGTGCCCCCCTTCTGGTTTTTGGCCCCCCTGCTACTAAATCCTGGCGACGGGCCTGGTGAATACATAGGCTACTGTAACTTTGCTAATGAACGTTTGTGTCTGCCGGAATCATTACATCGCAGTAGCATGGTCTTCTTTGCACTTCTGACGGAGATCTGGCAGTATTTACAGTAATTCAATCTTCATTCCCAGTGTACTTTAGCTAACCTTTGAGATTTGGATCTTTCAAACACTCTACCTTATTATTAGTGCGTTTATGTGTACCACTTAATCCTTTTCTTTGGGCTTGCTTCATTAGTATCCCTGTCACTTGAAGTCACTGCACTTAAGCAACATTTACAGCGTATCCGGTGTTAGTTGCTTGTTCATCAGTTATGCTGAAGCCTACAAGGTGCCTTGACAAAAAAATAAAGACATATGACACAAGAAATCAAAAATATAATAGATCATAAATAAATCATACCCTATCTTAGATCACAGTTACGCAGTTAAATCCTAAAAACCAGATCTTCAGAAGAAAACCCAGAAAGCAGTGACGGATTAAGGGGGCACTGACTGGGCTACAGCCAGGGGGCCCCAGCATTTAGGGGGACCCCAATCCCTAAGTTGGTGAAAAAAGAGCAATATGTGAACAATACTACACAATACGCCGGAAAAGATTTCATCGCCAATTTGAACTAATAAGTAGATGCTCTATGCTCATTCATCGAAATTGTTTCGCTGGCATAAAAGTAGTTGATTCTTTGGCGTGTCGTTTGATCCACACTCACTGCCAAGTTAGTACTCCAAGATCTAAAAAATTAAGGTATTCCATCCGATGGACTTATTTTGGTTTCCGATGCGCATGCAGTATCCACGTCATTTGAACATCGGTGCTGCAGACAGCCTCGAAAGAAGTTGTGAACTTGTTAAATGGTGTCAAGTCTCTCATCAATGGTGAAAGTAATCATATTTTAGCTTAGGAAAATAAATCATGGTGTTGTAAGGCAGGACTGCCACAGTTGGTATATATCTACGCTACGTATATATCCTTATGTACTTTCATGTATTTGTGTGATCTTTGGTACTGCGATGCATGTTTGAAGTCTAGCGCGTTGTGTGTGGGAGTGAAGGCCGTACACAATATACAATGTCAACTGGTAGTTTAATACCAATTTTGGTACTATTTACTTCAAAGATGCAAGTTTGAACATTTAAGTACATACTACTTTTATGTGAATCGCCATTATTTGGTAAAATTCTTGATAACTGAATTAAAACAGAAGGCAATAATAAAAGGATAAGTCGGCAGATATCGAGTTAGTTGAAACGTTAACTGATAACAAGAATCAAACCGTATCAAGCACGTCTTAGTTCTGTTTACATTTCGTTCAAGTAACTCTAAGCTTGCTCACGCTGAACTCAATGACTCATTTGATTACGACTTTACTAAGTCGTAAGATGCGCTTTTAGTTAAGAATTTTGTTGAGTGCCATTTTATACGCTAAGTGCAGTAGAAAAATAAAAACAATTCAGTAGAGTTATGTCTTATAAATGAACGTAAAACCATTCGTAATAAGTGAAAGTGAGTTTCCCAACAGTTATTGATAAGCGAATGCATGTTCATGTTCTTACTATAGTCTTGCTGATTTCTCATTGATCGTGAACAGAAAAATGAAATACTAAATTGCAGTGAGTACAATTAATATTTTTACCATATCAATTGAGGACCTACCAAACTGGGCTATCATTGGTAGGTAAGGTTAGGTTAAATTTTGGTTAGGTAAGTTTTAAGGTTAGGTTAGTGTTATTTTGGTCGGGAACCTGGTATGGAACGTTGATTTTTATCAATAAATAATTTTTTTAAAGAAAATTTTATCTGCCTCAAAAATGTCATTTGGATATGTATATACAGTGGAACTCCGCTAGCATGACCACCCCCTTGACGGCTCTCAACTGGTCGTGTTAGCAGGGCTGGGGTGGTCGCGTCACACTTGCATTCCTAAAGGTTTCATGTATTATCGCGATCACTTCATTTCTACAATTCTTTCCTTGATTGAAGTTATTCAGCTTTGTCTTACGTGCTGCCATAGCCTATCGCTACTGTACGCACATCTTCATCCCTGTCCCTGTATCCACGATGTTTCAGGACAACGTGATGCAGCTGAGCAAATTGCTGCTTACAGGTTACCAGTTTTCCAGAGTATGGATACCGGTAGAATGTGGTCGCGTTGCGCGGTGCTCGATTAGCAGTGTGGCGGCCTGGAGATGGCGCCACATGAAAATAAATGGTCACCCCTAGATGGTGCCCATGAGTAGCAAGTCACTGTGATAGTCACTACAAGCGAATTATCGTAGTTCACTTAACCCTATATAATGATAGTGCAACCTAGTAGCAGTAGAGTCAAGTCTGTGATGGATCTCTATTGCTGCTGGTTGCTTTCCTGTTAGTTAATGCCCCGAATTGCCAACTTTCTCTTGTGCTTGCCTCAGTAGTTCAAGGCGATGCAGTCAACTGCAACAGCAGTTTTGTAACAGCTGGAAACTGGGGTGATCGCGTCAATTAAACAAAAGGTAATGCATTAGCAAAGGGAAAACCACGTTTAAAGGTTCCATTACTATTGAGACCATTCATTTCAGACCACGTTAATTTGAGACTACATTCATTTGAGGCCACATTCATGTGAGACCACATTAATTTGAGATCACATTCACTTTACGCCATGTTAAAGTAAAGCTGTTTTGATTTACTGTGTATCACTTTTTATGATCTGCCTTTCACTTTTTTTCGGGAGACATGAAGTTTTCCAAGGTGACCATTCATTTGAAATTTTGCAAGGTTGCGCCCTTCCGTGTCCAGGGGGGATTCACGCTGGTTTGTAAATGCACCCGCACTCAGAGCCGGATCAAGGGGGGCAGCGGGGTAATTGACCCGGGCCCCTCACTCCAAGGGGGCACCCTGTGATGATAATTATTTGTTTTAAATAAAATGCTCCTTTGAAAAATTGATTCGGAAGCGATACAAGAATACAAATTTATATTCCGATGTTGCAGTGAGTAGGCCTACATCTATTGATTTCTCTGATCTCTCATCTATTGATTTCTCTCCACAATTCTTACTTGCTACCAGTTTTAGTAATCACTACTGAATGTAAATATTTTTGTTTTTATTCAATGCAAATATATTTGAATTTTACTTGTAACTTTTTTCTAATAATCGGTCTTTTGACATGAGTATGATTATCTACTCGTGCATCACGCCTACTGCACAGTCGCGAACACGATAATATTGGCGTGCTAAAGCTAGTCCTGCTGTGGTTGCTGTTTAGTGTATAGAAGTGGTTTTAAAGTGATTGTCATTTGTTTCAAGTTAAATAAGCTGTACAAACAAATGTATTTATTGGTAAATTTATTGCTCAAACTTTCCATGTTGCAGTGCGCGTAAGGGCTCGCTCCCCCTGGGGTGGCGCGCCGCCCTGGTTAAGAACCGTTGGTATATACTATATAGCAGTGATGGCGAACCTATGACACGCGTGCCAGAGGTGGCACGCACAGCCGTCTCTGTGGGCACGCGCATCGCCGCTCCAGTGCAGACTTCGTTACCAGATAGGTAGAGCTACGCGGGGCCAGGTTTCTCCCAAGACTGGGACAGCCACCTGAAAAGACACTGTTTCGTGCAGTTGTTTGTAACATCAAGTCATTCAGTTCCGCTGAATTATACATCTAGAAGCTCCTTGCGCCAAGGAAAGCAGCAAATAACTTGACAATGTCCTCAGAGACGTCACAAAAATAGAAAATTGTATCATGCCTCGTGCTCTTAACTGTCGACAGTTTCAAACACTTCTTGAGGGCTCATACACAGTATAAATGTTTACGAATGCACAATAATGTCCGGTGTCTGAGCAGAGGACGCGTCCTGGAGAGATTTGTAGCCTGCTCAGAACCGTCGCAAGAAAGTCGTCAATGGGGGGCTTTACGTTCGTGCAGGAGGGACTTAACATTCAAATTTGACAAAAATTCCACTAATTTATAGTGTTTCATTCTTCAATTTGAGGGCCTTGGAGCTTTGTTTCGGGAAGCTGAGCCCCCGTGTTGACGGGACTGAGCCTGCTTAGATGAAATTAGGTTGTTTATGAATGAAAAAGGCAGGAAAGTCCACAGCTCGCTGATATAGCCTGGCTTGCCAACCTCTTATGTTTTTGAAAGATTTTGCACTGCACTTCAATGCACTAAACCAGGGTCTCCTCTTCAAAGAACAGCCCACGAGGCAAATCCGGCTCGCGAAACCGTTTCAACCGACCCGCGAAAACATTTTGTCACTAGTGAAAAAATGTACTATATTTACGAAAAACTTGTTGATTTGGTGAAATGTAATATATCCCGAAACAATCACATTACGTAAGATGTCCTTCCCTCGAACTGTTGTGTAATCGCTTACGTGGTCCCCAGATAAAAGTTTGGAGACCCCTGCACTAAACAAACAACTACAAGGTGTTTGTTTGGGAAGACAGCAGAAAGGATGTTTCGTGATATCAAAACTGAGAGAAAATTTACAGTAGGTTTCGGAAAGAGACCTTAAAATTGGGCAGCTGAAATATTTTCCAAATCTAAAAATGCATTTACAAAATTCTTCAGCATTTGTAGACAGGCTTACAAGCCATCAAGAAATCTACGAGGAATTTTCTAACTTTGTACCAGCTGCAAACGTGAATTTAGCAAAATACTTTTATACTTTCTTGAAATGGAGGCAAATCTACGTTTTCTTACTTTTCCAGATCAAGCCAAATTTGAGTAACTTGATTTTTCCTACTTACACTACCTGTAATTATATTTAGAAAATCTAGAAATGGAGCTATTTAAATTTTAAGAAAACTGTATCTGGATAACAAATTCTACGACATGCGTGTAACACTTTCGAAGATTAAAGGAATGTGTGTGTTGATATAACGTTGCCACATATAACGTTGAATTTGTACCACCAAGAGTAGAATGAATCTAGTCGAGTGGGGAAACTCTATTGCTCTCATGTTATGCTGATGGTCGTAGGTTCGACTCTCTCTTCAAGTGACTGAGGGCGACGCAGCAACAAATGACAGCACGCTAGTTCTTGAAGTTTGGAATTCTCTGCCAAATGACCTTACTTTGTTTGGATCATCGTATGCGTGTAAGCAGCTATTTCAAGCTGTGAATTACAACATATCTGACACCAAAAACAGACTACGGCCTGGGTGCTGCATTTGTTTCTCTCAAACTAGCAAAACACTGTATGAGTCAAGGTTCGACTAATTGTCAGCAAAAATCACATTAATTCTTCAAAAGCATGCGAAATGGAAAGTCTTACCTTCAATAAAAACCTGTTTGCTTCTTGGGAGCTCTGTTATTGACCAGTTTTTGTAACTTTTTTACTTTTTTATTAGTACTATTTTTTAATTTTTTTATATTGCTAAAAATATTCTAACCACACCAAAATCCTTCACTTAAATTTGATCCACTCATCTGTGTACATAGGCAT
>Ga0210059_1004765_pt1 | contig 21852 bp, 10 predicted proteins | sample Ectturendosymbi2_FD_188042 | JGI IMG/M metagenome (GOLD analysis project Ga0210059, IMG submission 188042) | Ecteinascidia turbinata endosymbiont from Florida, USA - Sample 2 (SPAdes) (version 2) | ecosystem: Host-associated > Tunicates > Ascidians > Unclassified | place: Key West, Florida...
TAGGCTCGAGTCCCAGTCTTTTGAGCCTTTGATCGACTTTCTAGCGTTTCTGGTTCAAAAGTTATGATCTAAAATAAACAAATTAATTAATTATCTAATTAGTCAAATATTTTTACTAATTTAGATCATAACTTTTGAACCGGAAACCCCAGCAGGTCATCAAAAGTATCAAAAGACTCGGATTGTAGCCTAGTTTCCAGTAAAAACTTCAGCGAAATAGTACCACCTAACGGTTGGCGCCCAGGGCCAGGCAAAGTGGGCCAAGGTGGCCTAAAAGTCCTCCACCTATGACGTCACTCACAAAAATCCGCACCCCCCAAGGAAAAAAAATTTTTTTCGAGTGCAGACTCGAAGACTTGCCGTGTCTTTTGACGCTTGGACCACATCAGTATCTCAAACAGGAGCGGAGATATTCCCGCGCAAAGCCACGTGCATTTAAGCGATTTTTTTCTGAAAATCCCCGAAAGCAGCCGGACACCAGTGTTAATGAACAAAAATTCATCACTGATAAAAAAAATTCTAGACAAATTTTCACAAATGCCACAAAAATGCAAAGTATTGTTGCAGCTCGATTGATTAAAGGAGGTACTTTTGAAAAGTCTCAGACAGCATATTGGTTAATGCCAGTGAGCATTACATCCTTCAATAAAATACAAAATGAACTTAGAAATATTTCTGCATTTTTAAACGACTGACTGCAAGTTTAACAACACTTATACCTAAAGCATTCCATAACTACAAACTTACCTTTTCTTTGCAAAATAGCTCTTGACGGCGACCCAAATGTTGAAATGAAAGCAATCTTTTCAGTCAATATCCCATCCAGATTTCGACATGGAAATCCCATTATAAACTGAGATTTCTCTGATATCTGCAAAAATAACAATCACAAGTTTATTTAAAATATATTATCTATGAACACCTTCGGCGCCGGTGTACAATATATTCATACTTGCTATCTGGTCCACTTTTCTTGCGTCACTTTGCACACTTGTACACCATGACTTGCCAGCCAATTGCGCCAGAGAGCTCTAAAGTGGAATATCTTCAAGTCTAGATTTTTCAAAAGTTTGTTAAGTTTTGGATTTGTTTTTATTGTGGGTGACATCATTAATGGGGTAGGTTTAGGCCCTTTTGACTGAAATCACCAGGCCCTGGGCGACAACGTCAAGAGCCAAGTTTCTGACTAAAATTCTTAGTGATTGGCCATCCAGCAATACTGGTTGAAGGGTTATGGCCAAAAAGCTATTTTGTAAAATTTTGCACCATCCCCATGTGAAAGACATGAGTTAATCAAAAATATTTCAAAATGTTCCTCGACAGGCTTTCCAAATAAGAATTTGGGTTTCAGTTAACATACCAAAAATTTTCAACGAAACAGTCAGTAACAATTAAATCTACACATGGGGACAACTTGGAATGGCATGACAGGTGGCAAGTTGTTAATAATCTCTCACAAGGAGACAAGAAAGAGCCAATTTCAATTTCTTTTAGTAACTGTTTAAAATATTGTATGTGCAATAGCATATGCGGCTATGACTATCCTGCAAACAAATGTGCGCAAATCACAAAGAATGCAGAAAGTACTAAATAGTATAAATTTAGTAAAGAACAGCATCTGCCACTAGTTGTGGCACAGTAGTGGTTTCAACTTCCGCTCTAAACGAAATATATAATAGACCAGTGTTAAAAGGAGTGAGAAAAACAAAAGGAGAATAGGGGGGCAAAACAACACAAAGGGGGCAAAAACACTCAACCACTAATTGATCATTGAATGAACTTCCGTTAACAATCATTGAGTTAACTTCGACTGTGACTTTAATTCTCTCCAAGCAATAGAAATTGCTTGTTTATTCATAAGCAAGGTGATCTGCGATTGTACATGTCTCCCAATAATTTGAATCTTTGTGAAGGCCACCAAGCACATCTATCACACTGAACTGGGGAGTGGGGACCATGGTATGTATTGATTTCTTTAAACAAAATCCTTCAAAAATACTACCATGTGTTTGCTTTACCAGGAATGGGGGGCAACAACGATGTCTTGAGAGTGAAAAGGGGGCAATGTAACAAAAAAGTCTGAGAACACCGCAACAGATGTATTATCCCTGTGTGCCACAATTGGTTTTGTTAAAACCTTGTTAAACTTCACAATAATGCAAAGATATATAAAGCGCACCCTTTAAAAACCTTTAGACCATTACTGACTATTTTTTTAAATCCTCGAAAGACTCATTTACAGTACACTCGCGCTGAACCAATCAGCAACCCATGGCTCACTCAGGAGCAGGTGGGCTTTTGACATGGGAGGTCGGCCATGGACTAGGTCACCCTGCTGTTTTTGACGGCAAAGAAGGCCAGAGCTGTGTTTGCCGACTTCACAGCAGCCTACGACACTGTATGGCACCACGGCCTCACCTGCAAGCTGCTGCAATTGCTGCCTGATAGACGCATGAACCATGTGATCATAGAGATGGTTGGCAATCGCAGCTTTATCCTTGCCACCGGAGGCAGCAAAAAGAACAGTTTACGACGCCTCAATATTGGCGTTCCAGAGGGATCTGTCCTGGCATCCCTTCTCTTCAACATCTACATCTCTGACTTGCCAACCACCATCTCCAGAGGGTACGCATATGCTGACGATCTAGCAATCATGCACGCTGATGGAGATTGGCAGGCAGTGGAAGGGGTGCTGAGCAGGGGCATCGCAACTGTAGGTGAATATCCTCCAAACCTGGCAGCTACAGCTCAGCAATACAAAAACGTTGTCGGCAGCCTTCCACCTTAACAAGGAAGCTAGATGTGAGCTGAACTAAAAGTCCACTTCAACAATGAAACCCTTCCCTTCTGCCCCAAGCCAAAATACCTCAGAGTAACATTGAAAAGATCGCTCATGTATCGCCGACACCTTGAGTCACTTCGCAAGAAGCTGACATCAGGCATCGCCCTTCTGAGGCGGCTTGCTGGCTCCGGTTGGGGTGTTGGAGCTCAGCCACTTTAGCCCTGGTGCATTAAACTGAAGAGTACTGCACTTCCGTCTGATGTCGCAGTGCCCATACCCACCTCATCGATCTCGCCATCAATGACGCCTTGCGAATTAAGACTGGATGCCTGCATCCTCAACCAGCGGACAACCTTACAATACTCACGGGCATCCAACATGCTGAGCTTCGTCGCAATGGAGTCACACTGTCTCTAGTACGCCATGCCATGGAGCCTGGACATCTGCTCCACTCAGCGCTCACCCGTCCATCGAGTGCAGATGCACGGCGCCTCAAATTGAGACACCCATTTGTACCCGCTGCCAGTGTTCCCTCTAAGCCGGAAAAAACAGCACTTTCGGCACCTTTTTAGACGTCAGCCGACAATAATTTTGAAAATTGGCACTTGCATTTTTGGACGCAATTTGCTTCACTGGAGAAAATTTCACAAAACACAATTTAAATATTTTTTCAAAGATGAACAGGACATATTTCCACGATTGAAGCCGTTCACAGGTCAAAGCATAGAATGTTCACCCGCATTTTGGGAATTCTCCGATTGAAAAGTTTATAAAGAAGTTCTGGGTGCATTTTCCTGATTTTTGCGTCTCAAACAAAGCTGTTTGTCATGAAGTTCAGATGCATTTTATGAGTTATCCGCCTCCAAAGTTTACAAAAATATTTTGGTCGCTTTTTCACGATTTTTGTGTGCAAAACGAAGCTTTTTTGAGGTGAAGTTCAGACGCATTCTGGAAGTTCTCCGCTTGCAAGTTTTACAGAAGAAGTTATGGGCACAATTTCTCGATTTGTGCATCCAGAAATGAAGCTGTTTCCTGTGAAGTTCAGACGCATTTTGGAAGTTCTCTGCCTCCGAGTTTTACAGAAAAAGTTGTGGGCGCAATTCCACGATTTGTGTGTCCAAAAAAGAAGCGGTTTGCCGTGAAGTTCAGACGCATTTTGGAAGTTTTCGCCTTGCAAGCTTTATAAAAAAAGTTCTGGGCGCATTTTCACGATTTATGCGTCCAAAAATGAAGCTGTTGGCCGTGGAGTTCAGACGCATTTTGGAAGGCCTCTGCCTGCAAAAAAAGTTCTGGGCGCAATTCCACGATTTTTGCGTCCAAAGACGAAGCTGTTTGCCGTGAAATTCAGACGCATTTTGGAAGTTCTCTGCCTGCGAGTTTTACAGAAAACGTTCTGGGCCTAATTCCACGATTTTCGCGTCCAAAAGCGAAGCTGTTTACTGTGAACTCAGACGCATTCCTGGAAGTTCTCTGCCTTGCAAGCTTTGTGAAAAAAGTTCTTGGCGCAATTCCACGATTTGTGCGTACAAAAACGAAGTTGTTTGTTGTGACATTCAGACGCATTTATGAAGTTCTCTGCCAGCAAGTTTTGCAGAAAAAGTTCTGGGCGCAATTCCACGATTTGTGCGTCCAAAAACGAAGCTATTTGCTGTGATTTTCAGACGCATTTTGGAAGTTGTCTGCTTCCGAATTTTACAGAAAAAGTTGTGGGCGCAATTCCACGATTTGTGCGTCCAAAAACGAAGCTGTTTTCCGTCGAGTTCAGACGCATTTTGGAAGTTCTCTGCCTGCGAGTTTTACAGAAAACGTTCTGGGCGCAATTCCACGATTTTCATGTCCAAAAGCGAAACTGTTCACTGTGAACTCGGACGCATTTTGGAAGGTCTCCGCCTTGCAAGCTTTGTGAAAAAAGTCCTTGGCGCAATTCCACGATTTTTGCGTCCAAAAACGAAGCTGTTTGACGTGAAATTCAGACGCATTTTGGAAGTTCTCTGCCTGCAAGGTTTACAGAAAAAGTTCTGGGCGCAATTCCACGATTTGTGCGTCCCAAAACGAAACTGCTTGCCGTGAAATTCAGACGCATTTTGGAAGTTCTCTGCCTGCGAGTTTTACAGAATAAGTTGTGGGCGCAATTCCGCAATTTTTGCGTCCAAAAACGAAGGTGTTTGTTGTGACATTCAGACGCATTTTTGAAGTTCTCTGCCTGCAAGTTTTGCAGAAAAAGTTCTGGGCGCAATTCCTCGATTTTTGTGTCAAAAAATGATGCGGCTTGTTGTGAAGTTCAGACGCATTTTGTAAGCGTGCCTCTTGCAAGATTGATAAAAAAAGTTGTGGGCGCATTTTCACGATTTACGTGTCGCGCAAAGAAACATTCTTGACTTCATTATTTTGTAAAAATGCTTTGGCCACGTTCTATAATTTGCACGCCCATAAATCTTTGCTGAGTTGTTCGTGCACATTGTGAAGTTCTTGACTTTCACATTTTATAAGAATGCTTTGAATCTGAACACATTTGGACTGTGAGTGCACCCACATATTGTGACGTGCGAGTGTGACTTTATGCGAAGCAATTTCAAGAAAGTCTTGGACTGGCACCTCAGACATGTTTTCTAATATCTGAACTTCGAAAGGATGAACAGAATTTGTAAAATTTGACCTGAAGTAAGATGCCTGACAAAATTAAGCTAAGTTGTTCATAGAGGCCTTTAACCTAACTTCTTGTGTTTTGAGTATAGTGCACCTAGTTTGAAGGATAGTAAAACTTGTTTTTTGTCCGGTTTATCACGACTGTTATCAAGTTCCAGGTTCAGCTCATGTTGCATCACGTGGCAGGTAAATGGCTGAGGCCACAAAGTTTGACAGTAAAATTTCACGACCATTTGTGATGCATCAAGTATGAAAGTAAACAAGCCTGCAAGTGGCAGGAAGAAGCAATGATCATTGATAATTATAATTAATATATCAGCTTGGCGAGATATAGGCCCGACGCACTTATTTCAAACAAACAGTTAACTGGCACATGCAGTAAATTCCTAATGATGTCAGTGCTTAGTGCTTGTTTGCGAAATTAGGCTGAAAAAACTACGTGCCCACCAAGTAAGTGTAAATAGTCGCAAGGCTGGGAGAAGAGGCCTCCATCAATCGATTTTGACATATCATATAAAACCAGTGTGTGCAGTTAAGACAAATATGCCTAAAATTTTAAGTGAGAAAATAGGCCAAAAAGGGTTGTGCAGAGTGCTTTTCTATATCTGGATATTGTTTTCGATCTGCGGTGGTGCTGTTGCTTTCTCAAATAAATCTTTCAGGCAGTGGACTGGACATAATAACTTAACTCATCCAACGTGGATGATTTGCAAGTGCGTTGTGGTTTAATGTAGGCGACGGTTTTTGGGGAGGGTGTAAACAAGATGTTTATTAATCGTTGGTGCCCCCACACCACAAGAAAAACAAACTGCAGCTTGCCCGATAGTCGACACCTGAAGTTAAATTTGTCATAGTTAAAAAATATGTTTTGGACACATTTTGTCATTTTTGTTTATCACAAAATTGCAAAACCTGTTAACTGTTGTCGTTACTTTCGGATATTTTACGAAAGGGCCTTATTTCTTGACTGTTCTGGTTTTCAAAAATGTTTTGAACATATTTCGCCGATCTTTGCACATTGTTGGATGCTGCAGCCTGCAGGCCTTATGTTTGGGCGCATTATAAGCTTTTATTCTGACTGAAATGTTTTTTTGAGGTATTTGGGCACTCATTAATGATCTCCGCCTATGACAAAAGGCTAATGAAATTCTGCACGGGCTCATTTTTATAAATCCATGACTGCTGCAGTATGCTATCTGCACACTTTTCACTGTCGGCGACCTCTGCCTTTTGTACATTTGGACTCATAAAAGGCAGGCTATATGAGAGTACATGCAGGCTATGTGATTTGTCAAAATGATATATTCAGTAACAGTTCTGTGGTCAGGCACATTCTTATTTTCACAGCTTTGATGTTGTAAAGTTATTACAACACCCTTTGTACAGTTAAACACAAGAGTTTATGATAGGCCTACAAAATTAGCTAAGTTTATGTCTGCAACATGCAGGGGATCCAAAATTGATTTCTTCGCAGTTCTAACAATTTTATGTAGTATTGAATGATCTAGGTCAGCGGTGGGCAGTTAGCAGCTCGCGGGCCATGGCCTGCCATAGCGCTTTCAGTAACCTGCGGAAGGAATTAGGGAAAAAAATTTAATCAGAAAATACCTCCCACTTAAAATAAATATCAGTGCTGAGGGTAACTTGAACTGAGACTTGCTTCTATTTCCATTAGAAGGTACGGCCCTCCGCTGAATGCGGCCTTCTCAAAGTGGCCCCCTAGTTAAAGCAATTGTCCACCCCTGATCTTGGTTATGCATGCAGCAAAACAACTATTTTACAAATCTTCAGAGAAGGTTTGTTTCAATACCGATTTAATTAGCTTCTACATATAAAGTTACTGTATATCTAATGTTTGACCATTACCTCTGCTGGCATTACTTAACATTATACAGGAACAGCGACGTGGCTGAATTGCAGTATAGCGTTTTGGTCAAAACAAAAACAATTCCTGCACATGGTGGATTGCGTTTGTGCTATGTTCAAAAACACATTGAACTTCACAACATTTATCAAGAGACATCGCACGTTGATGCTAGTTGTTTTCATAGAATCTTATAACAATTTTGATACAACCTAGAATTAAAGTATTTGTAAAAGAAGCCTTTTTTCTAACTTTTTAGATTCTATATCGCGCATGAGCGCTAAAAATCTAAGCCACCTGCAGATGTTTACCTTAAGCAAGGAAACAACGAAGGTTTGTTGGTGGTTGAGTCGCTGTCTAAATTTGACACACACTTTCAATTAATTTTTGGAATTTTTTACAACTTTGCATGCAGATGTAAAAATTATTTTAAGTACATGTGTAGGCGACTGGGCGTTAGCCGTTAATTACGTAGTAGTTGCTTTTATTCTCGTGGCATGGCTGGTGGGCTAGGAACGTTTGTTGCTTAGGATATTTCAGATATAGTGCTAAACAACACACTGTTAACTCAGTCATACTTGAGACAGTACGCTACAACCCATTTTCAGATTTCGGACACAGGATTTAACTGCTAGCCCGAAATCAATCTGGGAAAAAGAGACAAAGTAAAATTCCTTTGTTGTTTGAAAATCGCTTTTAAGCTCTTTTCCGGATATCTTTCAAATGATATTTTTGGAGGGGTCATCAGTACATATTTTGTGTACATACAGTAGCTGTATTACATTTGCTTTATTTGAGTTTTAGATGGGGGTTGTTAGGCTAGAATGGGTTGCTGTAATGGTCGCGGTACAAAAATGGTTGAAAACCACTGGTTCAGTGCGACAGTAAGCAATGCACAATAAAGACAAGAACAATCATTCAGGACCATACGTAGGGCAACCCCTGAGAGAAAAGGTTAACATTTGGCTAGGAAGTTTGCATGCAGCTTGCCTCTGTGATGACTCTTTGTTCGTTTATCAGAAAATCTTGCGTGTGTACAAGTTGGACAAAGCGAACACCATATTACATTTTTTTAGTCAGTCACGAACAATGGTTGATGAAAAGTATTTTCGTTGGAAATGGACGCATTTTAGGAAATCTACAAAGGACAACTAAGTTTCTTTTAATCTTGACGGCACTTTTTGGACACCAGCCGACTTACAAAAGTCTTAGAGGGAACACTGTCCGCCGCACAACATCTCATCAGTTTATATGACAACAGCAACATGCGTTCGGTGTAGTGGGCGGATCACCAATGGAATGCGGAGTGGGCGGACAACCCCACAAGACAGCATTTTCATCCCCGACACTGGCACCCACTCCCCCGGAATGGCCCTCCCAAGAATAGCCTGGGTCTGGCTTAACCAAACCAGTTCCCGCTCCTGCTTACACAAATGGAGTATGGCCTCATCTGTGAGTGTGGCGCAGAAGAACAAACCATCGACCTTCAATGTCTTATCCATCGACCTCCCAACGGACTGCATGGCCTGATGGTGCTGGACGATGAGACAATCGAATTGCTGCTCAACACCTGCCCTGAGATCATGTGTGGCAATGCAGTGGTTAGAAAAACTGGCTCAAAAGAAGGAGAATGAACAAAGAAACTGATTAACAATCAAACACAAATGTTTTGAAGAGATCTCTTCCTTCACCAAGAAGTAGACAGGATGTTTGCCACGTTTGTATGTGACGTACTAAGAGACAAGCTTTTCTTCTTGGATTAGTAATGCAGTTTACCATCTTTTCAATTTTTTCTGGAATAGATTCAACAAGTTTTTCTTTCTTGTTCAAGATAAACCAAATGTAACTTAATTCACTTCATCACATGCAGAACCAATGAAGCCAAATTAACAAACTTGGATAAAAAATGTTTGGCCATAACTGACAAATCACAAGTTTTTCTGCATTAAATGATAATGAGCAAGGATTAGTTGGATCAATCTATGCAGCATTTTGGATTTTGTTCTCCGGATATCACTTCGGGAATTAGTCAAACCGGGCAAAATCAAATATCTAACTTCTTTTGAATGTCCAACTTTTTTCAAACGCACAACTTGATCAAAATAAAATTTTGCTTTTTGAACATTGCATGCAGCAAAATATGCAATTTGCAATCTGCAAAATCCTCATCCTTTATCGTAGTCTGTTTTTTCATGCTGAAATATTATTATAATTTGTGAAAATGCTTACTGGTTCCACAGGAAGAGTTTCCATACACTGTGGTATATAACAATGCTCTTTCTCAACATCTGGGTCTGCAGTGTAACACCATGGACCATCAGGGTCAAAGTTTGGGTTCCTGAAATATCCACATTATTTCTATAACTAACAAACACATGATCAAGAAAAAACTGCTATCACAGAAATACAGCAGATGCAATCTGACATACACAATCTAAAAATAAACAGTACAATGAATCCAAAGAACAGGAGAACATATCTAAAGTATATGTAAAAGCTTTCAACGACATCTGTCATGCAGATGATAATTTACACATAATCAGGAAGAAAATATACAAGCATTGTTTTGCATTTGAACATTGAAACCATTGATTTGAGCCAATGAAAGATAAACTGTGGAGCTTACATTTGTACAAAGGCCTTAGTTTAAAATTCATTAAAATTGCAATGAGAGTTGAACAAATAGGTGAAAAACAAAAAAGAACTCATTAAGTTTCTAATTATCACCATCATTTCATGACAGCGTACATTATCACTGATGCAAAAACAGCAATACCTGCAAAAGTTGTGATCATCATCACCAACTGGTTTAAATTCAACAGTGTGTGGAGAACCAGTATTCCACTTCTGACATTTTAAGCCTGACATTGTTTCAGCAACCTACAGTAAATCATCAGCACTACCATGGTTTCACAAATCACAAGTAATACATGATTTCACAAGTGCTACATGATTTCACAAGCACTACAGGATTCCACTAAACTACACAAAATAAGCATCCTATTCAGTGTACAGTTCAGAAATCAACCTAATTTCCATCTCTGAACAGCTGAAAAGATAATACACAAACTCAACAAGCTAAAAAAAGTTATTCAATACTGAAAAACAATCTTTGATACACAGTTTTCGCAGAATGTTGCAAGAATCTCTTTATAAGCTGGTTATATTGTACACTTGTTCAAAAATGGAACAGTTCTCCACACGTTGAACCAATCACATTGTTTTGATAACCAAGCACTATTTAAAAAATTACAAACACTGTCTTTAGACTACAACCTTTATGGGTGTAAATAGTAAGAAAGAATGGGGTGATTTATTATGCATGTATGCAGCACATGACCGGACGTGTGGCCTAGTGGTTAGAGCGCTCGCTTCATGTCTGGTATGTCGTTGCTCGTGTGGTTCGAATCTCGGCCGGGTCGTGCCAAGACCTTAAAATTGGAACTTGCTTCAGTCTGGCCAAGCGCTCGGCATAATGACTGTAGCAGGGAAATTCTCCAATGCGGATGCAATCTTCGTCGGAGTCCGGTCGTGTTGCCTACTGCCTTCCCATCAGGAGTTTGTTTTAGTTTGTTTTAAGTTCCAGAAATGCCTATCCTAATGTTTACAATAATGACAAAACATACAAGTCATCACCTGTCCAGCATAGCTATATCCTGCTCCCAAAACACAGTCAATGAACCATGGTTGGTATGTACCAACTGGTGTACCATCAAATTCATATCTCAAATGATGACCTTGAACTGGGGGTGCATAGAAGTTCTCAGAAACACCTGGACAAAAATGCCTCGTAAAACAATTACTTACAAGCTGTACAGTGCAAATATGGTTTTTGAAAATATACAAGATTTTGCATTTTGAATATTTATTGCCTAATAATTTCACTTAAACTTGCATTGTCAAAACAAAGCAAGAGTGCGTGAAGCATATGATTTTCAAATGACAGCACATTTAATTTATAGGGATCATCTGAATGTGTTAGCTCCAGCTTATTATTCATGGAAAGTGTAAAGCTGGTACAGTAATCTTCATGCAGACATCATAAAACAATCATAGACCATTCATTTGCAAACAATGAAGGTAGTTGTTTGAGAGGCTAACAAATTACTTTCTAGGTTACTGAAACAACAGTAGTCAACATACAAGTCATCACCTGTCCAGCGTAGAGCAGTATGTTCTCAACAAGTACTAAATATTGGTAAGTATGTTGATAGCAGAACGGGGAATTAATTGTTCCGATATCAAATATTATTGTCAGCAAAATAAAAAAGCACTGAATTAATAACACAGTGAAACACAAACCATGGCATGTTAAAGAAAGAGGATGCCAAGGCAAATTTTAAACAGTATTTCAACACATATGATTTAATTCCACCCATAGTATGTCCACTTTGACAACTCAACAAATAACTATGACTGACATACAAGTTTATTAGTACCGAACAAATTTTTCACTATCAAAACAGTCTTTGTCAAATCAAGCAAGGTATACCTATATAAACACGATCTGGAATGGAGTATTGAGCCATCAACTGAACAATAAATTGTTCAGAAGATGAATCCTTGATTGAAGCTAATGATGAGTAAGCAGCCTCACATCTTGCTTGGGCATCAGCATAATTTTTACTAGGAACAGTTACAATCTGGTAACATGCAGGATCCAATGCTGCACCAGCAGTTGAAGCTTGATTGTTGTTCAGTGTACGCCAGTAAATTCGGCATTGGCTGTTAGGGGCTGAGGGGCTTGCTGAAAGCAAAAATCAAGATTGTTTGCATGTGTATATTATGCATAAAAGCGCTCAGTGTATATCAAGGTATGATGCATACAACTACTAAAAAACTGAAACAAGGAGAACTGGAAAGAAAATAGCATTCAAACTTGCATTAGTGCAACTTATAAAACGACTTATTTTCTGCATTGCACAACAAAAAATACATCCTGCTAGATCAGGGGTTCCCAGCCTTTCTCTCACAATGTACCCCTTTAGCATTTCCATAGATGAGCACATGCCCCTAAAATTTCTTTCAACAAAAAGGCTGAGTAACACAAATCCACTGAATTTTTAATAGAATTTCAAGATTCTTATATTTTTGTGTCTCAAAGTTAAATATTTGACAATAAGCATATAATGATTTTTGAAAATGATAGTCACTGATCTATGCATAAATATTTGGAAAGAATATAAAAATATTTTCCTTTCCATGCCTAACCTTCAATGTACCCTTCAGATAGCCAAGTAAACCCCCAAGGGTACATGAACCCCAGGTTGGGAACCTCTGTGCTGGATGGTCACAGAGAATTCACCAAGTACCTGTACAAGGTATAAGTGCATTGCATCCACCAGAATCAGAAGTTCCTCCAATGCAGGGTGAAACTCCAGAAGGACCATTGATGCAAGTTCGAACACGAGTTCTGTTACCACCAGCACATGAAGCAGAGCATGGGGACCACGCTGACCATTCAGACCAATAAACTGCAAAAAAGATGGTAATCGTTTTCTGATACCAGTAAAAAAACACCAACTTGAGATGGTTATGAGCACCCTTGAAAAAAGCAGTGATTTGCAATATCTATGAAAATGAAATGCCCTTTGCGTAAGAATGAGTCAGACAAGATACTGTTTACATATTATATACTTCACTCTTTTAGCATCTGTCTGTAACTCCAATCAGTGTTCCTACGCAATTTTTAATATCAATTTCCAGACTTTTTCCAAACCTAACATTTCTGTATGACCTACCCACGTCAAATAAAGGGCACTATAATATTTAACATGTAAAATTATATCAATCTTGAATAAAATGTCATAAAAATGTATCAAAAAAGATCAAGTCTGGAAAATTATTTTCTTTTTCCATACTAACAGACAAAAAAATTTTTTTCAGAGTGAAAATTGACAATTTTTTTCTATATTTTTCCATACTTTTCAAGATTGCATAGGAACCCTGTCCAATTCTAATAGCAATGGTTTACAGAATTTAATTGTGAAAGCCTGCTCTGACAGACAAACACTTGTGTAGTATTTTTATTTTAAATGTTAGGCTGATTTTTGTGGCATTTTTTCCTTTTTTATTTAACCTACACCACAACGTCTTTAAATAACTTGGAGACATTCCATTTCAACTGAATGACGTTGCATAATTAGACAGTTGCCATGCCTTTTTTTGAAAGTAGTGAAGCATGCATTGGTCAATGAAAAAGCTTTTTTGGCTTTGGTATGACTTTGACCATCAGTAATCTGTCCACTTAGCTATCTCGAACTGACTCTTTTGAATGTAATCTGTTTTCTTGGCTGTTGCCTGTAGCTTTTAGTTAACTTCTGAATAAAAGAACAAGTTCTGAATCAAATGTTTTTAATGTGCAGCAATAATTTCCTGTTGGAAGGAATTCTGCACCAACGAGGAATTTCATGATTTCAGGGGAGAAATTTCCGCATCAAGTATTGCACTGAAAAGCCTCACATTCACTTAGAGTTGAAATAAACTGATGTTTCAAATATTGTCTAAGACATTTATATATTCGTGGTCAGTGTTTAAGGCAGTGGTTCTTAACCCTTTCTCCACTGCGCCACCCTCAAATAATTTCCTTTGTTTCATGCCCCCCGAGTTTAAATCATTTGTAAACCAAATGCATTTCCTGGCAAATTTAATTTTAAGGTTTTGTAACAGACACAAAGTCCATAGAGTAAGCACACACAGTCTGCACAATGCAGATTGATAAAAACAGACACAACAGAACGATTAATTGCGAGTTAGAAGTAGAATAACAGGGTTACAGACACTTTCTTAACACTATTGTTCACTAACCCATGACACCTGGTACAACACTACATCCACATTAGGATACTGAGTCCAATCCTGGTCAAGGCCAGGTAAAGTACAAAAGCATTGTGGCATCACACGCCCTCAAACAAACACTGTAACGTTCGAGCACTCAGTCGCAAAGTAAAATGTGGTTGTAGCGTTCAAATAATAAGGACGAATATAAACAATCTGACTGCATCAAGGCGCACAACCATATGTTGTTAGACTTTCTGCATTGTTCAAGAAAGAGGTACACATTTTCACAATAAGGCTTCAAATGTAGGAATGTTGCATTGAACCTGATGACTACTAACACTTGCTCTGCACCCAAAACTATGGGCCGCTGATTACTTGACAATTTTTGGCCAATGTTTGGTGCAACGTTATTTTGCAGCATTAAATGGAAAACATTTTCTTTTAACACTTTGGCGTCCGGCCTGTTCTGAAGATTTTCGCGCCAAAACAATCAGATCGCACATGGCTTTGGGCAAGTGTTACTCTGGTACCGAAAGTGGTAGAGAGCTGTTCAAAGGTTCAAAGACGCAGCCAGTCTTTAGTCTGCACTCAAAAAATTTTTTTGGTTGGGGGGTGCGGATTTTTTGTGAGTGACGTCACAAGTGGAGGACTTTTAAGCCACCTTTTCCAATAAAACTTCAGCAAAATACTACCATCTAACGGTTTGGGCCCAGGGTCAGGTGAAGTGGGCCAAGGTGTATCCCATGCTGTGTGGAGCTGTGCAAAGTGTATGCATTCATGTTTATCTGGAATTAGGCAAGCTGCTTTGCGATGCAGCCGGCTGTCTTGAAACCCTATGTGCACCATGCTGTTCTCAAATGCAAGAACAGCACGAATGTTATTGTCAAAGGGACTTGGCACAGCATGCCAGCTAAACAGTCCTAGTTGCACTCCTGAATGCTTGTATGCAGTCTCAATATTGGCCTGCAAAATTGCAAGAAACTTAACCCCGACTTCCATCTTTGCTGGAACTAAACCAAATAACATGTAGCGGCATAAAATTAGCACTGGTATAACGTTTGGAAGCGACACATTCCTGTTAAAAAAACTTCCATATTGTAGAGTATGTAGGGGCTCGCACCCCCTTGGAATTTTCTTGACGCTCCCCCCCAGTTCCAGTTAAGAACCACTGGTTATAGCATTTTGAGGTACCAAAATAGTCTCTAATTTCTCCCACGGTCTCTCAAAACATACTTCTAAATCAGAAACCTTGTAGTTAAACCTACTGCAGACGGACTGCATCTAGTAGTGTTTTCCAGTCTGGTGGGTATATTTTAATTATGTTACTTACTGCTTCAGTGCATGCTGGCTAAGTTTCATTTTGAGTTGAACACATTTCAACTTTTATGCCGCACTACACACTAGTAAAAAATCAATAGGAATGTGTTATACGGAACCCAAACAACAGACACTTGACTGTCCACTAGGATAGCCCTAGCCTTGTTAGTGTAAGCTAGGCTAGTCAGCTGATGATTTGCTAGAACTAATTTGTTTTAACACATTTTTCAGTCTTTCATCTAAGTTTGTATGAACTCCCTTCACTAACTGTCAGTGTAAGTGGTAGGTAACTACTTTACTGCTTCAGGTATGGAACTTCCAGCCAAGCAACCATGTTTGCCAGCCGACATTCCTGGTTTACAACTTGCCTAGATGGATTTCAAAAATTTCATGGAATGCAAAACTCCCACTTTTTGTTAATTTTATGTGGTAAAAGAGATAAAAAAAAATTTTGTAATAAAAGTAAGATTTTTCTAAATTGTACATGATAGTATGTCAAAGCTAAGAGTCATGCACAAAGATCCTAAAAGAGTATATATTTTGCCTACAAGGTAGGCATCATTAGCTCTGCAAAGTGCATGAAGTATAAAATAGAATGAAATAAAACCTGCAAATAGCAAAGCTACCAAAATACGATAATCTAATCAGGGCTCCCATTCAGTGATTTCTAATAAAATCAGATTGTGCATGAAAAAAAATCATTTTCTTATGAAAACAGAAAAGTTGCTTTGTAAAACGACATATTGGTGTAGAGTTAAAATGGTTAAAATAATAATTTAATTACACAGCAGTTGAACAATATAAATACCCTGAGGATCCTTGCATAAACTTTCAGGAGGTTCTGCTGGTCCACGATGCCATAACGCATTAAGATTGGTGTAATCAGTTGATAAAATAGGTGGCCATCCATGATCCCCAGAACCCAAACTGACAAACCTTTTATCTGTCTCCTGCATTAAAAATCAAAGATTAACCTATTGTAAAAATGCCCAAGATAATTCGCTTTAACACAAACAAGTTATTAGCTACCTGAAACAAACACGAAAAATGCACAAGTTTCAGCTGCTTTTTACAGTTACACAATATGTCTACCTGAGGTCAAATTTCATGCCAATCCAACAAAAACCAAAATCAGCCGATGTTCTTGAGCATGATGTCATAAAATGTAAAGAAATCACTACAATATTTGTTTCATCATATATTCAGACATAATCTACTAAACTAGCTTCAGCACGAACTTAACACTTTGAGAGCCGGCATACGATATATTCATACTTCGATTTCGACCTAAAAAACATACCGCCGAGCGAAATACTACCACCTAAAGGTTGCTATACCGCCGAGCGAAATACTACCACCTAATGGTTGGCCCTGGGCGCCAACCATTAGGTGGTAGTATTTCGCTGAAGTTTTTACTGGAAACTAGGCTACAATCCGAGGCTTTTGATACTTTGGATGACCTGCTGCGGTTTCAGGTTCAAAAGTTGTGATGTAAGTTAGTTAAAATATTTGACTAATTAGATAATTAATTAATTTGTACATGAGACAACACGAGACAAAATGACCCCAAAACTACTTCACTTATGACGTCAGTCAAAAAAAATCCGCACCCCCCAACCAACAATTTCTTTTCGAGTGCAATCTACTAGACTGTCCGATCCATTTGAGCTCTTGAACAGATCTCTAGCGCAATCGGCGGAGGAGATAGGGCATTTGTAAAGCAACCGAAAACTGCTGCTTTTTAGGCCGAAATCGAAGTACAAATATATCGTACCCCAGCTCTCAAAGTGTTAGTAAATGACTGTCTACCACCAAGTATCAAAGATACACCACTTTCCCACAGATTTTCATCAGAAATATGATTCATTGTGTTTTTATCAGTTGTCGTGTCATATCATTTTGACACCAAAAATCTTGAAAACAATTATATATTATCAGAAACTGTGGTGCAAACATCGCCCGAACATGATAAATATCAACTGAAACAATTTCTTTGACAGCTTATTTAAAGAGCAGTTTCAGCCATTGAGGTGTGCTAAACCTAGCAATATCACATTTTTTATGGAAAAACAGCTTTATTCATTTGATGTCAAGAATCAAAAAACAACACAATGAACAAAAACACATCTAGCAATTGCAATACACTCTAGGTTGGTCTGTGATGTCTGTCTTCGATTTTCTGTAAAATTACTATAGCAGACAATTTTTGTAGCAAACAAAGTGATCAGATTGTAACACACAACATGCATTTAGGCATAAACCAATAGCTGCATTTGCAATCTGCACAGACTTTTTGTCAAAAAAATGTGTAAGTCATACCAAGGTTAGTTTTCTCAAACGTAGAAGTAAATTGTTTGTTGTCCGATTTTCACAAACAAACTTCTGATCAAGGTTTGCATCACTACAAACTCCAGTTGTGAGCTGAAACAAATGAGCAAGAAAAACAGCCAAAATTAAACGGCAGCAAACAGATAGGTTTTTCATTACACAATGTCATATGAAAAACAGTTCCATTCCTAAAAACTCCACACATCCACCCTTTCCTTCACAGCAACAATTTTCAAAATCCTTAAAAATTCATCAGTAGTTTTCAGACAATCTTTTCAATCATATCACAAATATGAGGTCCTTACCGTCTGCTCTTATCCTCTTACCACATGTCACTTTCAATTTAAAAAATTAAAACTTAGGCTTATGAGTTGACCTTTTAGCGAACTTGACAATCTCACGAAAACCAAATATAAAAAATCTTTTCAAAATACATTCTCTGCTTTCCCAAGGGACATAAAGACAGAACTTTAACAACAAGACTGATAATAAATGCAACAGGACTTCAATAAGGACTCTACAGAGCTTTTTGCTGTTCGGCTGTTCGTTGAGTTTCAATTTTTTCTAAAGCACCTTTGGAGAATTAAAAAAATATTCAAACACAATGCAACAGGAGGACAAACACAATTTGGATAAACCCGTGAAAAGTCACTTTACACATAAATGAAAATATTTTAATTGAACATGAAGGTTTCGTGCACAAAACAGTTATCAAATTACCAAGCCATAACTTTACGCATTGTTTCATGCACCACTTCTCATCAACCACCAAGAAACTGTTCAAATGCTTTTTTTAAAAGCTCTCCATTTCCCTGTTCTGCTGATAAGAGGTAACCCACAGATCATGTTGATCTTAAATTATTCCCTGCATTACATTCAAGTAACCAATCCATTTTCATCTGTGTTAACTTCTATTTCAGAAGATAGTGTTCTATGTACCAATTTGTCACACACACATATATAACTCAAAACAAAGCTTTTTTGCAAAACCAATAGAAACTGTGTAATAATAATTATACTTTTGGATTTGTTGAAGCTGTGGGATTTTCAACTTCAAGGCATCTGCCTGTTTCAAGGTTGATCAGATGAAACGAGCGCCACCACTTCCACATAAAACGATTTCTGAGAATAACACACAAGTTTCAGCAAGCCATTTCAAATAATTTGTTGATTGGGAAATTGTTCAAAATTGCTTAAGTCTCATAAAAATGTGCTAAAACTAAGTGGAAAGGAAATAAAACCAACTACAAAAGCACAGGTTCAAATAATGATTTTTCTTTTGAGAAACGCACACAGCACCTTTGAGGATTGAGATCACTGGGACATCTTCTGTATGCCCTGGCACCATTAATAGGCCCAGCAGGATCATCAGTTACCACTTCCATACAAACTTGCTTTAAGTCGTTTTTTATCTGAAAAGCTGTCATTCAACTGTATTAGAGAGGAGGAAGTGCATGTTTAATTAAAAAATTAGGATTCTGCAACACATCTTTGGTTATTTTCATCATTGTTTCACAACCACGTAGGCGTCCCGTAAGATTGTATGTCCACTGAAAGAATTGAGGCAAACCAAAAATTGACATTGAAATGCTTTTTTATCTGCAAACTGCATTCCACCAAAATTAAAAAAAGATTTTCCTAAACCAACCCATCAACTTATATTTTAAATGTTTGTTGCATTTACTACTGCATTTGAAAATTACATCATTACATGGTAATTCAAATCAATAAAATAACATTCCATAATTGCATCAATGCCACACTAATGAAGAAGAAGACCAATACAGAAAGTAATGCAGGGTTCTAATTCTAAATATAAAATGATTATTTGCTTATTTGCAAATTTTTCCTGTTGCACTTCAACTGCTATGTATTGTAGGTGACAACCATCAGTAGCATCTGTCACCACGTGTTACAAACCATTTGTAAGCATCACAAAACATTAAAAATTTCCCGTGAAAACGACCCAGTACTTGTAGATATCATCTAAATTCCATTTTAATAAGGACTGATGATGCGTTCAAAAACACGGAACTAGTTTCCCCATCAACAAACTGTGGCTGATCTACTTGCCGCCATCTTTGTGGCCTGTAACTATGAAAAATAGATACGCTTGCAAGTTTTAATCATCGCAGAAAAATGTAAGCAGAAACCAGGCAGATTCCTCAGAATCTTGCAGCAATGCTAAGGTTTGTTTGTTGTCTAAATTCCATTATTAGCAATTTTTCTGACTTTTTGGGCACTCATGCTTTACCTAACTGAAATGTGTTTTTATGTTAGCTTTTTCAGGGACACCTAACATAATCATTCTGTTTTTATTTTCAGTGTGCTGGCAGAGTGTTTATTTTGGAAATGTACAAGCGTTTCCTCACTTATCACCAATGAGCTTACTTAAACTTACTTACCATTGCTACTGCCAATCCCAAGTGGGCAGCTTGTTTGCCTTTCATCTAAGCCATTGGGACAGTCATCCAATCCATCACACACCAGTTCCAAGGGAAGACAAACTTCTGGACGAGTTCGACAGGCAAATTCAGTCGAATTGCATAAAGCTGCAGGATATGAACTATTTATTAAAATAAGAAATAAACAATCCAAGCAAAGCATAAACATTAAAGCAGTTAAAGATTAAGGAAAAAATGAAAAATCAAGGTATGTGCTAGCTACTCACTGAAACACATGCACTGCTCTGTGCAATTGTTGTTGGTTTATTACACAACTTGATGGTCTGTTTACAAAAAAATTGTGATTTTGAATGCATGCGAAGGCCTCTGTTAAGACAGTGGACAAAACAGTCAGTCACGTGGCTAACGGCAGTCTTTGAAAACATATGCAGTGCTCATAGTTTAGCTGCAACTAGCAATTAGATACATGCCACCCTTGACCACATAAAATTGGTTTTAGGTGAGAAAGCACAGACGCACCAAATTGTAAGGCACATATTAGATTTTTGAGAAAATTAAAGGATTTTAAGTGCACCTTATGGTCCAAAAATATGGTACTTGTACTTCCAATCCCATGATAACAGTTGCGTTTTGGAGTACAAAGCTCATATTCTCACAAGGGGATGCCCGAGATTGACGCCTGGTGGACACAAATTCACATTCGCTGAGTGTGATACCAGAGGTCAGAGCAGGACTTTTGAGTCTGGCCGACTCAATCCGGCTGTTTCAGTCTGGCCATTTCAGTGTGAGCTGTTTTGGTCTGGCTGTTTTGGTCGGGCTGTTTTGGTCACAGGACATTTCGGTCTGGGGGCATTTCAGTCGCGACATTTCTGTACATAAACAACTGATTACATTTGTTTGTTGAAATGATTATATAGGCAGGCGAAATGTCATGCTAGCTGGTGTTATACCAACTCCCTTTTGAGGATTTATGGTAGCAATTAAATCTGAATTGTAATTATGAGTTTGTATTTAATTGCTAAATGTCGATAATGATTTAATTTGCTTGATGATAATAAGATCGTATGTTGATGCTGATTAACTGTCGCATCTTGGATCATGTTTGTAGTTTTTTTTTAAACCTTTTGTTGATTTAAGTACGTTTGCATTAAAAAGTGAACATGTAAGCTGTCTGCAAGATTTCATAGACTGACCGAAATGTCTCGAGGCTGAAAAACCAAGACCGAAAAGTCCCGTGCCTGAAACGGCCAGACTGAAATGTCCAGACTGAATTGGCCAGGCCGAAATGGCCAGACCGAAATGGCTCAGACTGAAACGGCTGAGACTGAAATGGCCAGACTGAAAAGTCATGTACTCACCAGAGGTTGCTCACAGGCAGGGGCGCATCTAGGGGGTCTATTTGGCTGTCATGACAGACCCCTTTGCACTACAGGTACTCAGCATTAAAGCCGATTAACACTTTGAGAGCCGGGTTAATTCAAGCGGTTCGCAAAAAACAGCTGTTTTGAACCTGTTTTTGCGGATGAATATCTCCGCTCCTGTTCGCTCTAGCGACTCAGCGAAAATCTCAAAAAACGTGGTCAGTCTAGTAAATTAGACTCGAAAAAAAAATTTTTGCTTGGGGGGTGCAGGTTGTCTGTGAGTGACGTCATAAGTGGAGGACTTTTAGGCCACCTTGGCCCACTTTGCCTGGCCCTGGAGGCCAACCGTTAGGTGGTAGTATTTCGCTG
>Ga0210059_1004766_pt1 | contig 21852 bp, 19 predicted proteins | sample Ectturendosymbi2_FD_188042 | JGI IMG/M metagenome (GOLD analysis project Ga0210059, IMG submission 188042) | Ecteinascidia turbinata endosymbiont from Florida, USA - Sample 2 (SPAdes) (version 2) | ecosystem: Host-associated > Tunicates > Ascidians > Unclassified | place: Key West, Florida...
GGCTTACTTAAAATTGTTTTAAGTAAAATTGTTTTAAGTAAGCCGGATTGCCGGTGTTGTCGGTGATGGTGTTCTTGTTGCATGTGGGAAGACTGCCGTTGGCCATAAGCCGGATCGTAAGCCGTAACCGGATTCTGTGTGAAGCCACCTTTGGACTGGAACCGGACTATAGCAAATTTTGTTTGCTTATGGGTTGGAACCGGAGTGTAAATCTCTTCAAAATTTAGGACCGGACCGGATTGGGATTGAGTTGATGGAAAAGAAATGCGGCATTTTTGTTGTAAAAAGGCTGCGTTTTTCAAAATGTTTGGACTTCATTTGGACTTGTACTTTGCATTTGAAAAAAATTTTGGACTGTGGTTGGACTTGGACTGAATTAAAAAAAAACAGGACTGAATCTGAAATGCAAAATTTGGTAGTCCGTTCATCTCGGCGCTGCAGTGGAGCACTGGCGACATCATGTAGTTCCACGGAAAGAAAGGTCGTTCTGAGGTTCACTGGCTGGGAAACTGAAAGGTAGCCTTAGCTTTGTCGCTGCTGTTTAACTTACACTATACAAACTGCTTTTGGGCCTACGTTTGCATGGATGTGAAAGGATTATGGTAACCTGGATGCAGTTTCATTTTGTCTGGATTTACGCTTTCTCGTCCAGCTCATTTCTTCGCGGAACTGCTGCTCCCTAGTTAGAACTGGAGTAGAACTTAGCTCAACAGGTCTGCAACTCAGCGACATCACTGGGGAAAATCGTCCTTTTGCTCACGTTCACCTGGAAAATTTGGATTCAGTTGAATATTTTCCCAATGAACAAAAACACCATAGGAGCATCTGGACTCTGTGACCGCTGAAACAAACAAACAGAAACCCAAAATAAAATTTCCCAAACCACAAGGTCCGAATGTCCTGCTGCAGTGTGGTCCCACCTTCACAAGAGAAACCAGTTGCATTCCAGCACTCCCTTTGCAACTATAGTATGTGGATCATCTGCAAGTACAAACATCCTCCTTCGACGGACACTTGTAGATACCTCAAGATCATTTAAGATCACTTAGGTCACTAAGATCGCACTAAGAAGATCGCTAAGATCACTAATATCGCTAAGATTACTAAGATTGCTAAGATCACTAAGATAGCCAAGATTTAGATTACTAAGATCGCTAGGATCAGACGTGAACATGAACTAGTGCTGGATCCAATTTAATAGTGAAGAAAATGTAAACGTGAATTGCAAGTCCAATTTTAGTCCAAGATATAAGTAAAGAAAGTCATAGCTTTTCAACAACAAAAACGCAGAAGTTTATTTTCATGAGTCAAATATGGTTATGATCCTAGCTATATTCTTTTAAAAAATTTTACAGTGTGGATCCAATCTGAAAAAGCATTTTATATTGGATCTAGTACAATTTGATGTTCCTCCTTTATTTTAGCAATCTTAGTAATCTTAGTGATACTCGTGATGTTACTACTTTTGCCGATCTTAATGATCTTAGCAATCTTAGAGATCTTAGTTGATCTTAGTGATCTTAGCAATCTTAGTGATCTTATTCCTAGCGATCTTGTGATATTTACAGGTGTCCTTCTTGAACTGCGTTGCTAGTTACCTTTTTAACATGGTTTTTTCATTAATTGAAATGTGTTTTAATGTTAGTTTTTTTAGGTACACCTGACATGATAACCGTTCTGTTTTTTTCTATATTTTGGCAGACTGTTTATTTTGGAAATGTAAATACATTACCACGTCTATCGCCATTAAACTTACTTGGAGTAATATTTTGGTTGTTTTTGTGTATGTGCAGAACGAAGCACATGTGGCAATTCCTTGCTTTGCAGTAAATGTGCACTAGGTTTTGCAAAAATTTAATAGAACTTGATCAACCTCACTGTCCTGTGAATAGTGTTCATAAAACAGACAGATATTAACTTATGTTGCAGTAGTACTGAATGGTTCATATGTAATAAGATGATAATCTATTTGGTCTATATTGCAGAAATTATGGAAATGATTTCTATTCCGCTAAGAAAAAAACAAACTTAAGAATGGTTATCAACATCAATTGTGAGGTGTCCCTAGAGCAGTGTTGCCAATTCTTTTCACAATAGATATTCTAAATCTTGTCTAAAAGTCTACCAAATACATACTAAATTTAGCTGTAACAATTGATGCAAAATTTAATGTTGCTTTTTACATGCTTTTTGACTAATTCACTTAGATCAGTGCTTAACCTTTTTGTGGCAACCCAAATATTAAGGGCAAATAGATAGCAAAGCTTTGGTAACCCAGTATTTTTCACACATTTTTTGCAAGCATAACAAATGAACTAACCACAAGACATTTTAACAAAGGCTTTAATATAGTCATACCAACAAATTATTTCGAATTTAATCAATGTGAGCCCTGATTTTTGTATCGTTTCTACAACTTTGTCAAAATTTGGAACAATTTTGTTCAGAGCCAATCTCATGTCATCTTCAGGCTCAAGACAGTTCCTCGTCTTTGTTTTGATCTGTGCAAGCATAGAAAACCCACTCACGCAAGCAGGTAGTAACAAATGCCAATAGAGCTTTCCATTCTTGATTTTTGCCCAAAATTGACCAAATTTTTTTTTCTTGAAGACATTCCTTAATAAACTGTCGCACTGAATGTCAATAAATTCTTCTTGAAATCAGGACCATGTCCGTAACCAAGGAAGCGCAGGGGGGGCGAAGCCTCCCTAGAAAAATTCGTCCCATCTGGAAAAATTTGTTGCACGTAGTTTAAAAATTTTGGATATAGTTTAAAAAATTTAGGCCTTTCCCGGAAAACTCTTTGCTCCTCCTGGGGTCCAAAGCTGGTTACGGACCTGCTTGAAATCCATAAATAGTTTGGCAGCTTTCCGGCAATGTATCAACATCAAAAGCCACCCAGTTGGCCACCCAGTCGAATTCCTTCGCTTTTTTTGGGATAATCAAATCAAATTCTTGTATCAATGAAACCAAATGCTTTTTCATAACGAGCTGGACATCATCAAAACATACATCCTCCATATTTTCCAGCAACTGACTAAAAACAAGAAATGATGCTGTTTTATGAGACCCTATCTTTCTCTTCCACCACTTCAACTTTTCCCTCAAAGCATGCAGTTTTTCAGATTCGTTGACCAAGTTTATATTTGCCCTTGGAAAGATTGCTTCGTTGTATTCAGCTAAGAAAATTTATCAGAAAGGTATTCCACAATCAATTATCAACATCAAGTCACAATAAAAATAATATAATTTTTACAGATATAAACTACTGTAGTCGGCGACGCAACCAAATCAAATGGCGACCCACGTTTGGGTTGCGACCCTGGGGTTGAGAAGCACTGACTTAGATCAATGGTTCTCAACCTTTTTACACCAGCGGACTGGTAAACAAAGCAAAAAGTTTTTACGGACCGGTAACATAAAATCGCAATGAATGCAGCAGATTATACATCATTTTGCTTACCAAACCTGTTTTATATGGTTTCATGTTGAGGATCCTCATATTCAGGAAAATACAGTAGTCAAAGTTGTAAGCTAACTCCTTCAACTGTTGACGTATAATGTGTTATAACTCTTTGGGAATGACATCAACACTTGTCAAAAAAAATCTCCCTTCTGCACAAAGCTACCTCAAACTGCCAGCTTCTTTTTGAATGCATCTGTCTTGTTTCTCAGTACAAAGATATTTGTACAAAACCCTTGAGAGGTATTAAAGCTTGTTCAAATCAAAATGGAAAATATATCCACCAAATGTGCAAGCTTGCTCATCCACATTTCATCCAAAAGAAATTCTGCTAAAGGAGTTCCTTTCTCTTAAACTGGTTTGTTTCATCCTTGAGCTTCACAAGACACGAAAGAACTCGCCCTCTTGACAGCCATCTTCTGTATGGAGAAGATGGTCATGCTGCAAATCCACACTTTCACGTAGCGCATGTTGTGAATAGTCTGGAGTTTGAGGGTCAACTTCAAATTTCGTTAACAATTTTCACCGCGTTATTTAGCACGTTTTCAAAACAGTTTCTTTGAACCTAAATGCTCCATATGGTTTGTGCAAAGAGGCGACATTTCTTCGTGCATTACTACTTTAATTTTTGTAAGTACAAGAAGGTGATGACTGATAATTAGTCATGCTTGTAGCCCCACTCTGACATAGGATAATTAGTCATGCTTGTATGTGCACACTCCGACACAGTTTTCCCAGCCTATCTCTTTCTCACTGAAATATTCTTTAATGTATCTCTGACACATTGATACACCCTGGAAAGTTTATGCAACATAGAAGTTCTTCCTTGAAATCTTCTTTTCCCATATAACGCACGAAACAAAAAAGAATAGCACAATTAGTCACGTCAGCAGTTGGTCTTTTGAGTTGGATTGCAAAATACGTCAACTGCTTTAAATAGCCTACTCCTTGACATCAATTGCTTTATCCTCAATCCTTTGCTGAACTGTGCTGTTAGAATATGGTATATGCTCAAGTTTCTCACCTGCTTGGGGAACCAAACCTTGTATATATATCTGCAGATAGGATGCACAGTTTTACTAACTCTTGTTTTATATATTTTAAGAGAAATTAGACAAGATGCATGAAGAAGTGATACTTCAGTAGTAGCCATCGTTTTCATTTGCTTTTTTGCTTATATATCTCACTGAGTAGTCTTTGAAAATAATCCAGTGGCTTTCCTTGAAAGATTGCTATGCTCTTCATCAGGGTTGTGCAGATTTCTAGTGATACCTGGAGCAGTTGCTTGATTGTATGTCCCCCTACCAAATTCTAGCATTGAGGAATGAGAGGAAAAATTTGTAAAAACTAGTGTTGACAAAATCAGTTTCAAAAATCAAATCCATGCAGCACATAATTAGCAGCCTTACAATACAAAAAAGCATCTAGCTACAGCATATTATATTTTTTTAATTTCACTCTTCAGATGCTCCCCTGCCTTAGATGCTCAGGCCGTCGCCCCCATCTGCACGCCCCTGTTTTGAATGAAAGTGAAAAGCAAGGCTAGAAGGTGTCATTGCATCATTTGAGAGAATTTGGGAGGGCCGTGGTGGCTGTTCACTACATGGAGCTACAGCAAAGCCAAGTTTCAAATATTTTTATCATATTGCTTGACAAATTCTCCTTTTCAGTTTTTAGTTACTCCTACTACTCTTAACTGATCTGCACATACTCTTTTTGCAGTGTGTTGTAAATTTGAGGAACTTACTCCATGTCCACTTTGAGAGTTTACGAGTTGTTCTTTTCTGAAAGTTGAAATTAGTCCTTGTTAAAAAAGTGCAAATTCTCTGTTGCTTTGTTGACTGCAAGTTAAATCTTCTGCAATATCTATAACACAGCTAATGCCTATGGTGTACCACCTTGGTAAAACATTTCAGACAACAGTCTCAAAATTTCCTAGCGGTCACCCATACGAAACCTTTAAAAGCCTGTTTATTACCAGTAGCTGCCATTGCACGTTCTCAAGAACAAAGTACTTATGAAACTGCACAAGGATTTTACTTTGCTTCCAAGTCTAAACCACTTAAGTGGTGCAGGTGCTAAAGCACGCCGCCACCAAAGATGCTAAGCTGTCGGTCATACCAAAGACCTGAAAAAGAGTACTTGCAGCTTGTCCAGCCTTGTACTCAAAATTGATGGGTGGGTGTAAGGGAACAGTTCACACGCAATGCTGCTATTGAATAGCCATCAATGCAGCTTTCACTGCAAAAGCAGCCACGTTGCCCGCAAGCAAGCCGAGATGGGTGCCCCGCAGACTGCTCATCAGTCTACTCTATTCAGTCGCAAGCCACATGTCATTGGCCAAGATTTTACCGAACTTAACGTGAACGCTAACCATTATTAGTTACTTGATGGAAAATCTGGTTGTTTTGCGGACCAGCAAAAATTCCACGTGGACCGGCACCAGTCCGCAAACCGGGGATTGAGAACCACTGACTTAGATCATTAACAGTTGCTGTTGTGTATTGGATAATAAAGAATCTGCAACCTCAATTTCTACATTCTTAACTTCAGCAGTGACATACTTAAGAACCATTGGAATGCTCAACTTCCAAGACCTGCATCTGCATTTTCATTTTTTTGTGGTCCACTGCATTATTCTGACATAATACTGTACCTGCTTTACGGTTTCTAATTTTTTGCACAGTTTGCAGAATAGATACACAGCATCAGCAGGATCCTGCTTTTCAAGCCATGCAAAATTTATCAGTCACTCTTTAAATCTTCTGAACTCTCATACGCAGCTTTCCAACCTTACGATGCATTGGTTGACTAAAAGCGCATAACAAGAGCTACATTACGTTTTTTCAGAACCTTCCAGCCCTCTTCCAGTTTAGTTCTCGCTTACCCAAGGTGCACTCTTATTCCCATGTTAAGCAAAATCACTAAACATTTTTATATAGCTTTACCACTACCATGTTTTCTTTCTTTATGCTTTGTAATATGACAAAAAATGTGTTTAGTGTCATCAAATGAGGTTGACGAACAAAGGTATAAGCGCTCAAATAGACAATAGCATCAAGCCTGTAGTCCTAGGTGTTGGAGAACACTGTTCGCTTTGGTTGGCATCCGTCCTGTGCTATATTCCTTGGATTTATATACAGTATATAACATATAGCATAACAATAAAACAGAAATAAAAATTATAAAGCAGTGAATACGAAATTAGTGAGAAAGGAAACAAGGGTACAAAATAATTGAAAGCTGTGCATGCAACATTCATTTCATTTGCATAACACAGCTGATGGTGGGCAAGCAATGCTTGAAAAATAAAGAATATACAGGTGACCAAGCAAGTCATCCACAGGCCATTCCATATCAAATAATCTGAAAAAATTTGATTTTTTTTTACCCAATACAGTATCTCAGTAATTGGTTGAATAAACTAAGTTATGGACTGTACAAAATGGGCACTTTTTGTGGTCAATGATATAGAATGAATACTATGAAAGTCACCACTTAACTTTAAAATCAACTTATTCTCATTGCACCTGCTCAATTACTGTAAAGTATTGAAAATAGGTTGCCTCATGTATCTTTTCCCCACATATGAAGAAATATTGCAAAAATCCATGCGTTTATTTTTCTTTATGTTTTTCTCAGTTTAGGGCAGGGGTATAAAACCTTTTGCTATGGCTGGCTGCATTACTTTTATTTATATGAAGTACGGCCGCCAATGAGTTTGAGTTATATTTGTGAGTTATGTTTAATTAAAGAATAAATTTTATCCGGTATATGTCAAATTGAGTATTCATTCTATAACTCTTTGTGACATTACCATCCAGATTGTTACACATTCTGACGACTGATTTTCAGGCATTGCGTTTGTTTTGCTTCAGTATACGCCAGCACAGCTGCCAAATCTTATATTTTAAATTACATGTGAACAACTGCAAATGTCAATACCGAAGGCCACATGCGGTCGTATAGCCGCACGTTGTGCACAGCTGGTTTAGGGGTTAGGTTTAGAGGTTAGTGTTACCTTAGTGCAGGGGTCGGCAACATTTCCCGAGTTGCAGGCCAAAAACAAACTCTGCAAGGTATGACTTACTGGACTAATTTTCCACCAATAATTACGTTCCCTTTGCTGTTTATGCTGTTGATAAAACTTGGTAAATTAGGGAATTTTAATTAGATTAACTCCTGCTTTTCACAGCATGCAGTACATTTATCACACAGTGTGGTTTCTCATATGTATTTCCTCATATGTTTGCAGTACAAGAAGTTGCAATGAGGGCAGATTCACAAAATATGATACCACTAGGCAGGCTATACAGTTCTACGGGCTAGATGATCTTGCTCGGCGAGCCAGATCCAGCTCGAGGGCTGTAGGTTGCCGTCCCATGCCTTTGCGTTAGGGCTACGGTTAGACTTAAGGTTAGGTTTTGGTTAACCTTTTGCGTTTAATATGTTTTTACCAAGCCAGCTGCATTCCTGTCGTGCGTTACTGTGACATTATAAGAGGTGGTCGAATAAGGTTTCAAATTTAAAGATCCACGGGCAGTTCTGTAGGCAGTGCCAAAGTAAAAAGCCTATGGTACTCAAAATCAGTCATGTATGACAAAAATTTGGAATTGTAGCTACTTCATATATAATATAGGTGCTTGCTAATGAACATGTGATACATCATCTGAAAACTCTTGTTGAAGAGATTTTAGTCACAGAATGTCATGTTTTTTTACTTGTTTTGAATAAATGACTATTGAAGTTTTTGCATGAAATTTGAATGTGGTTTTCTGTTTGAAGTGGAGACTGTGTTCTAAAAATTAATCAATTATGCTCAACAGTTACAAAGTCCAGAAATGCAGCTGGCATAAAGTCAAACTGCATAACAGAATTAGTACTCCTCAGTTAGAACACGTATTTAAATAATAGCACAATACTCATTATTCCAATAAAACTTCAAAAATTACCACCTTGGTAATGCTCAGCATGAAATGTATGCAATAGAACTCAAATGGCTGACCCTCATTCTTATTTTGAGGACTACATGTGCAGAGTCTCAACCATTTGTGACAATGTTTAGGCTTATATCATTAAATAAGCTAATGGTGACAACTCAATTATAATTGAAGTCATGGTGATAGTTTTACTGTGTGCTGTTCTCAAACTTTACTCCTACTGTTGTGATTTTTCTTTTGTTGTATATATTGGATAGATGATATTTCCCTTGGACTGTTGCCAAGATAAAGGTTGGTATATGCAAGGTTGTATCCAAGACCAAGGTGAATTATGGCTGTGACACCACACGTTTGAAAAATAATGATTTGAAAAGTAGCCAATAGATTAATAATTGTACTCAAAATCATAAAAAGTATGTTACTGTGTGAAAAAGAATTAGCCACAATCAACTATGTCAATGCTCAACCAGCATTTCTGTGATGTTACAGTGGTTGTGTTGCAATGAAAGGAGCCTGAAAACTGAATAACATTTTTAAAAAGAGATGTTAGGTCAGCAAGACGACCAAAATAGCGAAGTTATATATAACATGGCAAAAGACCTGTTTTTTTTCACTCTAACATTTCGATCATTTTTAGCTGAAACATTTTGTTCACTGAAACATTTCGGTCATTTGTCTCAAAGTTGTATTATAACTTTCCGCACAAGTGTTTCTTAACCTATATTTTCAAAGATTCTGACCAAAATGACAAAACTTTTTGGTCATTTCAAAAACATTTTGGTCTATGACCGAAAAAAACCCAGGCAAAGACCATCGTTCACCTTTGTATACAGGTTCAGTAGAAGCCACTGCAGTTCCAAAAAACTAAGTAGACTGAGGCGTAAAATTTTTTCAGCTTTGTGGGCCACATAAAAAGACGTGGTAGACCACATTTGGTCTGCGGGCCACCAGTTGGACACAAGCAGTGGTAAATCATCAGCAAAAAGAAAACGGTTGATTATACAACCTTTAACAGTGACACATTAACACGTATAGAGCCGGCCTACGTGATATTCGTACTTTGATTTTGGCCTAAAAAACAGCAATTTTCAGTTGCCTTACCAACACCCTAGCTCCTCCGCCGATTGCGCTAGAGAGCTGTTTAACGGCTGAAACGGATCGGCCAGTCTAGTAGATTGCACTCGAAAAAAAATTTTTTGCCTGGGGGGTGCGGGTTTTCTGTGAGTGACGTCATAAATAGGGGACTTTTAGGCCACCTTGGCCCACTTAGCCTGGCCCTGGGCGCCAACCGTTAGGTGGTAGTATTTCGCTGAAGTTTTTACTGGAAACTAGGCTACAATCCGAGTCTTTTGATACTTTGGATGACCTGCTGGGGTTTCAGGTTCAAAAGTTGTGATGTAAGTTAGTAAAAATATTTGAATAATTAGCTAATTAATTAATTTGTTTATTTTAGATAGTAACTTTTGAACCAGAAACGCTAGAAAGTCGATCAAAGGCTCAAAAGACTCGGACTCGAGTCTAGTTTCCATTGAAAACTTCAGCGAAACACTTTGGCCTAGTGGTTGGGCCCTAGGCCAGGCAACATGTGCCAAAATGACCCTAAAACTGCTTCACTTATGATGTCACTCACAAAAAACCTGCACCCCCCAGGCAAAAATTTTTTTTCGAGTGCAATCTACTAGACTGGCCGATCCGTTTGAGCCGTTGAACAGCTCGCTAGCGCAATCGGCGGAGGAGCTAGGGCGTTGGTAAGGCAACCGAAAACTGCTGTTTTTTTGTGAAAATTGCCAAAACCACCCAGACGCCAAGGAGTTAACTGCCTCAATTTTGACTGTTTATCGAATTCATATAGACTATGCAGTTATATATTTACAGTTTACATTGAGGAATACTTCAGAGGTATAGTATGCTTAGCAGACAGATAGGCTAGCACCAAGAATAATTATGTTTGGTTTAATGTATTGAATGGGTTTAATGTTGGTTTAGAAATCAAGTCTTCTTATAATGTATGATATGAAAATTGTTGTTGATTTCAATGTGGGGCTAAAACAACAGTTGGCTTATAGTCAAACTGACTAACGCATGAGAATGTACATACATTCTGTCACATCACTGATCAGTAAGTAATGTGCCAAGTTTGTTTTCTTTGTATTTGAGAATACAACAATATATAATTAGTCACCTATTACTTCAATGAAATTTTATAACTGTGGTGTAACTTGTTTAAATATTATTATCACAAAATCCATTTACATATAAAAACTTCACAAAAATGAACTTGCTGAAGAAACTCAAACTTCAAAGAGGAATAAAATAAATTAGCCAAAAGAATACACGTAGCATTGAAAATAAATTGATTTACAAAAGCAACATGAATGTACAATAGAAAGATGTGAAACAAGTTCAAATAGTACATGCATGTTCAAAAGACGTGTCATCTCCATCATATTATGTTAATAAACATTGGTCAGTGTGTGTTTTTTGTAGTATAGACCTACAGCAGAACAGAATTTTTCAATCCATTACATACTTATTTTCATAGTGTTTTGGTTCATCATGTGGCAGTCAATTTCACAGCAACTGATTCAGTGTTATGGACACATTATATATTCCTATTAATTAGCATTTTTCAGTGATGGTCAACTACCAATGGTAATGGGCATGCAGTTTGAGAGTCCTTGAGTTTTGGGTTAACTAAAAACACCTTAGCTATCATTGGCCAGTATATTGACACCTGATGGAGCTCTAGCTACGGATCAAAGATTCTCGTTCTAGGTGGAGCTCTTCAACCATGCAAGGCATTTGTTTTAGGTATGGGGAACCAATGGAGAGGTTGGAAATATATTTCCACTATGGCAACTCCTGCCAAAAGTGGCCCCAAATGCATGGGCCACACCACTCATGTGACTCCTTGGTGGATCCAAAGTGCGGTCTGCTGATGACTTGGCAACTCTATGATCGTTAGTCTTGTCCAGGCACACTTTGAATTTTTGTCCTCTTGATCAAGGTTCTGCCACACATGGGACATTGTAGAGCTTTTCAACTCCAGGGTGTTTTTATTGAGAATATTTTGGTTGCATTTGGCCTTAGGAAAGAAACAGTTCAACGTTGATTAACAGAGGTTTGCAAGTCTGGCTGACCACCTGGTTGCACTCATCTGTGTAATGATGTTTTTGTAGTATTGTAGTGGCCTTCTAAAATCAACTGACTGTGCTATGTGTATTAGCAAAATTATAGTGATTCTGTAAGCTTTGAGGTCTGCTTAGTTAGCTAGTTAACTAGCAGTGCGAGATGAAATTTTCAATCTGTGTATGAGTGCCAAAAAATGTAAAAATGGCGTTTTTAAGTAAGATTTATTTTCAAACTGATTTCATTGTTTGAATCAGCAGTGAACTTGATTATTTGGATTGTTATGGTTTAAAATAAAAATGTCAGCTGCTTTTACTAAATCACTGGGTTCTCGTCAACTTCTGATGGTGAAGCAATGTAGAAACTTGCCAAAAAACAATCTATCAAGATTTTCCAAAGCCAAAAAAATAGTAAGTGCCAGGAAATTCAATATGCCAGTGACGTGCAGACAGCATAAAATAATGCTTTACTTTGAGTAGGCAAGTTTTGTCTGTGACTGATTGTATACCTATTACCTACACATGTTTGTTATTATCAATTTGTGATGTTGTTGTGTAAGTTTGATTTTGCTCACAACAAACTTTCATTAGGGTGGCATGTTGATAAGGTTTTCTCTTAATTCATGTCATTTTGACTTGGCGCAAGACAATTGGCTCTTAGAAAAAATGCAGAGATTGATGATGTACCATTATCAGAAAGTGACTACGATTTTTGAAAGTGTTGTTAACAACTAAATCAACCTAATGCTAGTTGACATTGTGATGTATGGCATGGGTCAATATTTTGTAAAAATGTTTTTCTGCAGAAGTGTTTCTATCATGACTGTTGTTATGATCAAAAAGCCTGTGTGGCAAGTGCACTAAGTTTTGCCCTGTGGCAGCAAACAACAATAGAGATTATGCGTCATGATCACTCTCTCATTGCTTGTTTGTGCCACTTACAGATGTTATTCCTCATACATATCCCGTTCGTGGTGCATTGCACATTCAACACCACACCGACTGAGAGGTTTCAACAGTAAAATAACTTTGTCTGGGTGTCATCAACATATTAATGTGTGTTTATCATTATCATTTTGTAAAAGAAAGAGTTATCTTGCATCAAAGAATCTGTTTGGGCTGGCTTTCAAATTGGTTAATATGACAAAGGCCAAGGTTTTCACTCTTGGTGATCCTAGCATATCAGTTGTGCCTTACCTGTGCCACACACTGGTTTTGATCTGAGAATATTATTTTTGAGCCATGTTGAGGCCAACGCTCAGAACATTTTGTCTGTGCTAATTTCTTTGGCCGTAATTTATGAAACAACAAGTTTTTTTTGACCATACCCAGTCTCTTGCTGCAGCAAAGCTTGCAAGTACATCAAGGTAAGTTGATTTGCTTTGTACTTTGAAATCACTGTTTCTGGGACAAGTTTTCTGAAGGGTGACACAGGTAAATCAAGCAGCAAATTTTTTAATGAGAAATTGATTTCATGTATCTATATGTGTTCTGAGTCCTGAAATCTTGTTCAAATAGAAAAAAAAAATATATATATATATACATCAGCTGTTCTGAAATCTTATTCTACTTGAATTAAATTTCAGGACTGATGATACTTATACCTACATAAAATCCATTTCCTATTAAAATTTTCCAATTGAGTCTACTGTTTCACCTTTGTGTAGATTAATTACTTGACTACATAGATATGCGCAAGACCAACTCAATCACAAAGTTATGAAAGCTGAGGCCAGTCGGCTGATTTCTTGGAAGCAAACCTAGAGCTTTGATGGTCTTTTGTAGACACTTCCTGCATTTCAAAAGTGTTTCTTCATTTATTTTGATTGATTTTATGCAGTATTTCTTTCCACATTTGATGTGTCGTGGAGTAGCAGCTCCTGTTTCTACACTACATGTTATCTAATAAATCAAAGTCTTGATTTTTGAATGATAATTACAGCGCTGTGCTTGCAGTGAGTTTATCCCTTAAGTGATGGTACAATTTTACAACACTAACAGATGGTATAGGTACAATTGTACCTTTATGCATTTTCTAAAAAAGTCTGAAGGGACAAATTCTTTCTGGAAAATTGTTTCGTTTAAATTAAAATGTGTTTTTTTCGAAACATTCATGTTTTATGGGTATTCTTGTGGCTACACTATAATGCATTACTCAGATTGAGTACTATAATTATGCTGTGCACTTGAGACTAGTAGAAATCAACAGTCTGTTTCCAGCAAGGAAGGTATTTAAATAAACTATGTCCAGATATGAGTGACATCATTTTGCAAAAAAAACGAACAGAAAGTACAGAAAAGACTGATGTTTCAACAGTTTTCTTGCACACAAGTACTGAATCCTCATGTGTCTCAACGGCCACCACAAAAATGTTAGAGCTATTTACAGATGTTGAGTTCGACTTAATTTGTTGCATTGTGATTGCTGTTGGCACACGCAGAAGTGTGTTTTGCATGGATCCTACTAGGAAAATTCAGTACCCAAGATAACGTCCATCATGTGTAAATAAGTAGAAACGATCTGGAAATGTTTTTACATTCATCGAAACAGTGCTTCCTGATTGTAGTATTTCTTTCTATATATGACAAAACTATCATTCAAAAACATTACGTTATTTTTTATGCATCCTTTTTGCACTATATGCATATGAAGGTAGAACTTAATTGTACCTGTACCTTCTCTTAGGGCAAAGAGTTTGTTTTTACCACACATCACCAAACAGGGTGAAATTTTTTTTCTGAAATTTAGCTTGGACAATCTAAAAACAACAACTTACAGATGGCAAGGAGCCCCAGGTCTCTATACGAGTTCTACAAAAAGTAATCACTGTTTAAAGACAAAAAAAGTTACAATTGTACCTAGTCCATCATTTAATGGTTAAGCAACCAAAATATCCTGCTGAGAAAAAGAACTCGGTTTCTAGGTGTTACAAAGGATATTTATTTAACTGAAAAAAACTGCCTACAAGCAACTTTTCAGACAGCGAAAAACTATAATCACAAACCATTTTATACAATGCTTTCATTAAAACCCAAAATGTCATTTTTGTTGATTAAACTTGCAGACAACTAGCTCCACTATCAAGCATAAGTGTTAGCAGCTGATGTGCTATTCTTATTTCTTGTATCTTTTTTGTCTGCTTAACCAAAGGCATTCTCAAGACAGTGGACACCGTAGTGTACCAAAGTGCAGTTTTCTGCTGCTGCATTTTGTCACAAAAGATTTTCTTAAAAAATTTCTTAAATGCGAGTTACATACTTGATCTACAACTTTTCCCCACAGCTATGTTTCTGCTACTTTTTATTAATCACCTTAAACTGATACAGTATATGACAAACCCGACACTATTTCTTAGTTGTCGTTGTCCGAACCTCTATTGCGTTGGTCGCCCAAACAAGCTGTGTTTATGTTCTGTTACAAAATTGCATTTTGATGCAATCGATCTTTTTTCCATCAAGGCCTTGGGAGCGTCAGCAACGGCACTTAGCGGTGCCGGAGCCATCATTTCAGTGGCATTCTACCAAACCTCACAAGCAGCCGATCTCGAACTTCATCCTCCTAATTATCCATGGGAACACAGCCCGATGCTATCCACGCTGGATATGACGAGGTGCAGGTTTAATGTGATAGATAGCAGTAGAAGTGTTGGTGCGTGTGATGCAGTAGAGACTCCATCAAGTCGGCTTTACATTTGACCGAGTGGCATGGACAATTTTTTATTACGACGCAATTGGCAGTCTGTAATGGCCGAGGAGGATGCTGACCGACAAATTGAGATCAGTAGTGTGAGTGGCAAACTCCAGCTGGTCGCAGTTTTTCGAATTTTAAGGACGGTTTCAAGTTTTGTCTGCATGCACTGTGAAGCTGTTTGTTTATTGATGAGCAACACAATTTTTTAATAAATTGCTGGCTGGGTTCAGAGACGGACGCAGAGTGGCTGACTTGGCCTGTTCTTTTGCAAATCTGACCCCCCGTCACTCTCCCTGTCATATACTGGCTCATATTTTCAAATAGAACCGAACTGTTACAACATTTAAATAGCTCCAAGTCAAATATATTCAGTGCGACAAGTATGATGTTACGTGAACTGTATCAGTGGTAGGTACTAGGGATGCATATAATGGAATATCGAATCTTATGGATTCGGATCCCATCAGTTCCTTCGAATATTTAGATTCGAAATAAATTTGGATTAAATGTGAAAAATCGCAAAGTTGGCAAAACAAATAATTTCAATAAATTTATCAGTGACACTCTTCGCGCTCCTGAGTAAGAGAAAGAAACACTCAACAAGCCCACGTCACTGCGTAATGACGTAACGAGCTAATTAACAGGTCGTGTGATCGCTCTAAACATCTGCGCGATCAGCTCATTTTGCTCCTAACAAGTTATTCCGGAATAGGAAATAAAGATTACGGAATATTTCGGAACCTCTGAATGTTCCATAATGCACATCCCTAGTGGATGCCCTCGGCTGCCGCCAAGTGTTCGACCACCGTTGGTCCTCAGTGTAAACAGTTTCGCTCTCTGCTAGCGTCGATCTGAACCAGTGTGATGTGAACGAGAACTTACTGGCCTGCCACAGCTTTCAAAGCCATCAATAGGGTAACCAACCAGCATCAACGTGTTGACTTGTAAATGTTGCGGCTGCATATGCGGCAGTAAGTGAGTTTTGAATGGAAGTATTGAATCCGACCTTTAACCACTTAGCTTGAGCAGTGGTTGAGAAACTTACATGCATTGAAGCCAGCCACAACTACAGTGATGTAGGCATCGTAGAGAGATCCATAGGTTTTGATAAATTTCAACGTCAGGCACGCAGTCATTAATTACCACTCTGACGTTATAATGGCAATTTTCAAATGATGCAAGCAAACTGATGTGAAGTGACAAGACGGAGTCGTCTAATCTTTGAAGTGAGTAGCGGCGCTAGACTAAGAAAGCTTGTCCTAAGTTGGAATCGGACTAACGAAGACCAATGTCCGAGGCGCATTCACCCTTGAGTGACAAAATCAAGCTCTGATTATGGCACTTGACCACGAGCCAGTCTTGTGCGATAAAAACACGTGTGCAATCTTGCAGTCGATGCAAAGCGTTTGGCTCAGCTCGACAGAACTGAAACTTGGGGCAGCAGTTAAGCCGGCTCTCCTGTTTCATTTAACGCGTCTCTGCTTTGTTCGCGTAGTGTCCGTCGAGGCTTCCAGGTCTACCAGCAAGTTTGTGCGGCCTGTCACAGCCTGAAATATCTCGCCTTTCGTAACCTGGTGGGCGCGACTCACACTGAAGCTGAAGCGAAGGCTCTTGCTGCTGAGGTATGGCTTGCAGGTGGCCTGGTTTTGTTCTGTGCTGCAAACGGTAGTCTCCGTTTTTCACAAGTTCCGTTTAGTCTACAGCAGTCCTGCACAACATACGGCCCGCGATAGCTTTGCTTTCAACCCGCGAGAGCTTTTTTTAATTGTAGAAAATGCTGCAAAAGCTCGACCTCGAATAAGTGCTTGTCCTGTAATTTCTTCCTTTCTGCAACGAAATCTCCACATCGAAATGCAATAGATCTTTGCGGCCCGCGGCAAATTTATGTTGATAATTTGGCCCTTTGAGCTGTCTGAGTTGTGCAGGCCTGGGCTACAGTTTTGTATTTTAAACCAGTTTGTGCCAAGCAACCTCACGAAAAGTCCCGAATGTCACGGGAATCACACGAGGCCCAACCGTTCTTGTCGTCGCAGGCCTTGATTGAAGACGGCCCGGACGACGACGGCAAGATGTTCAAGCGGCCCGGCAAGCTCTCGGATTACATGCCGGCGCCCTACGCCAACGACGAGGAGGCCCGCAAGGCCAACAACGGCGCCCTTCCCCCCGACCTCAGCTACATTGTTCTCGGAAGGCACGGCGAGGAGGTGAAGGCGAAGTTTCCAGCTGCGATCGTGAACCCAGGCGCTCAAATAAATTATTTGCCGAGTTTAAGTGCGCGCGTGTTTTGCACGTTCGGTCGTGACGTCACAGTCATTACCTGCTCCCAAGAGTTAGAATTCGGTACAAGGGTTTGTTGACGCGCATGTGGGCAAGGTCTTTTATGGCGTGTTTAAGGACCGAAACGGTCTGTCAACTTTTTCCAGCGGTCACTCGAAACACAGGAGAACCTCGCTACCTGATCGCCATCAAAATACACTAACACCTCGTTGTCTGGCCATCTCGGCATTCGGATAAAATAATTGCAGTCTCTCAAAATGTCTAAACGAGTCACCGAAAGTCAAACCTTAAAAAAAACTGTGTGGCAACAGTTCCTTACATCGCAGGATTACATCTTTTCGTTGCTGACCGGATATTGTGACCCGCCCGCCGGTGTCACGGTGGAAGAGAACCAACACTACAACCCTTACTTCGCCGGACAGAAGATCGGAATGGCGCAAGCCCTTTATAATGAAATTATCGAATACGAGGACGGTAAGACAAAGAGAGAGACCAGCCTTCGCAATCGCGCTTTTCTATTTTGTAGAACAGTGGTACTTAACCATTTTTCCACCACGACTCCCTTTAAAGTAATTGTTATTTTGTTTCAAACCCCCCTGACTGTAAATAAGCTGCAAAAACAAATGTATTCAACTGCAGATTTATTGACCAAACTTACCGTGTTGGGGGGGCGCGTAAGGGCTCGCGCCCCCCCTGAAACTTTATCGACACCCCCCCGGTTAATTAGAACCACCACTGTTGTAGAACCTTTTTCCGCGATTTCCAAGGCCACCTGTGCACGTGGCGTTACAGGTCCCTCCCCTTCTTCTTGCAGGGACCCCGGCGACACAGAGCCAACTCGCCAAGGACATCAGCACCTTCCTGCGCTGGGTCTGCGAGCCCCAGCATGACACGCGGAAGCTTTACGGCTTCAGGGTAAGTGGGTTGTTTGGGGAGAGGGGTAAGCTGGAAAAAGGGGCGCTGGGCGGCTTGAAGCTTTGTTATTAGAAGTGGAGGGCGGAGATTTTTCTTGTTTGTTTAAATGAGAAATGGGGGGAAGTCGCTGTGACTGCTTCGTGCCGTGATCAGCGCTCGCAAAGTTCACTGACAAAAATCGCGCCTCGCGCGAACACTGTTTTGCTTTGAAATACGCGATGTGTCCAACAGGCCCAAAACATTTTTCTGCTAAAACCTTAACAGCAACACATCAGATACCAACTTCCGATGCCCAGTGGCTAAAGGCACGAAAGACCATCACCTTTATCCATTGGCCGCCTGTGTCCATTGATTGATTCATTGCTTCATGTGGCTCAGTTAATAAACAGAAACAATATAACGGGCCATCTCGCAATAAGGAAACCAATTGTCAGTGAACATTAAAATAGCTGATCACTGTATGCAGAAAGTGCCCTCAGGATTCGTGAAGGACCGTGGCGGTCATCTCTACCAACCAACCCGTATATTACTACTTGAAAAGTGTTATTTCCAAACTATTGTCCACCTCTCGGCCATATTCCTAAACATCACCGTAACAGCCCCACTCTTGTCACTGCAGACCCTCGCCCTCGCAGCCATTTTCATTCCGATGATCTGGTATCACAAAAAACGGATATTCTCGGTGCTCAAGACCAGGAAGTTGGCCTACAAGCCCCCGACGTCGTCGACCACGTGATCGGGCGGTCGCTGGAGCGATGAGCGGAAGACAAAGCAAGCCGCGCGACACCGATTGTCTGTTGTGTCCTGTAGCGCCTCCTCGTGCTTCGCTCGTTCGTTTGAGTTTTAGGGAAAGATCAGTCGCTGTTGACGTTTCGTGCGAATGTTGGATTAAAATCAAATATATGCTATGAAGTGTTTTTCGCTCAGGACGGATGCTGCAGTCACACAGTCTGAACTTCATTGTTCAGCGATCTGGTTCTGAGTCAATAAAAGCTCGATGAGGAAGTTCATGACTGGCCGTGAAATGCTTGAACTTAAACTAAACTGCTTTTTGTTGTTTCTTCACAAAAATGAACCGAAACGCGCTTAGTTGTCAAGGTAATTGCTTGTCAGAATACCTAGTTGCTAGGATACTCCGTTGTCAAGACACTTAGTTGCTAGGATACTTCGCTGTCAAGATACTCAGTTGCAGCATACTTCCTTGTCAAGGTGCTTACTAGTTGCTACGATAATTCGTAGTCAAGATACTTTGTTGTCAGCTTATTTAGTTGTCAGGATACTCCGTTGTCGAGGTACTTTGAAGTCAGGATGTTTCGCTGCCAGGTAACTTGGTTGTCAGGGTCGCTGTAGCTTTAAGTTAGTCTAAAAGTGGCGCAACCGGTGAGATGATCACAATGCAGAACAATTCAAAATGCATCAGTTGTCATTCAAACCATCACAATCTACGAGTACGGTGCGGAGTCGGAACCAAACTGAGTAATACGTGACTCGGGTTCAACGTCGGAAACAACCGTGAGTAGGTAAGAAAATTTGGGCCTTGACGTTAGAACAGCAGGCCCGTAGCCAAGGAGGGCATTCGGGGGTAATGCCCCCCAATCTTTTTGTACACCCCCAAAGATTGGTGTCTCCAGAAAAATTTGATTTAAACATACAATAAAAACAAAAATCTTGTCTCCCTAAAAATATTTTTTGAGCGCCAAACCTTAAAACCTGGATATGGGCCTGTAGAGCAGACGTGTGCGTGAGGTCTATAAAAGGCAGATTGCATTTGTATGAAATGGTCGAGTAGCGCATTTCAGAAAACATCCTCAGGCCTCAGAAGGGGCGAACGGGGCGACGGCCCCGGGCATCCAAGGAGTGAAATTACAAAATTAAAATGCTGTAACTAGATTACTTTTCCTATTGTAAGGCTACTAACACATGCTGCATGGTTTTTAATTTCCGAAGCTTGTTTTGTGGTCAACATTAATTTTTACGCATTCAAATGCCAGTAATTCTCAGCTTCTTCAGTACCAGGGACCTATGCTCTAGGTGAGCGGCACACACCCGATCAAACTGATAGTGACGTGACTTGTTCCAGATCGTGCGATCAAGTGAAAATCACAGAAATGATTGGAAGAAAATCAGGGATGATAAAAATCCGTTTTTTAAAAAAAGCAACCCACCTATTTTTTTAATCTGCTTATTTAGAAAGAAACAGGTTTTTGTTATTTTTTAAAAAGAAACCACAAAAACCCAGTTCTGAATTGTTTTTATTGCATCATGCAATATCGTCAAATCCAGAATCAGACAATAATAACTTGTTATACCTATTATGGCATTTACATTTGAGGGTAAAGATATGCAGCCCATCATTGTTTTCGCATAGTGTTGTTGGTCAATTCACTCCAAAGTGGTAAAACTTTGCAAGCATGCGAACAGCAGACAGCAAACAGAGAAAAGCCACTCCCACACAAACTCTGCAGTTTCACGTCACGTTTAAATACATGCCCTGCTAATTCAGCGTCTATATAGTGTATTTTTTCAACATATGGTTTGGTATGGTCCAATATCAGAAACAGCTTAGATGCAGGGAAGGCAGAAAAATTGAGTAAAATAATGATTAAAACATAAAAATCGATTAAAATATAAGTCCTTCAAATTTCGTTGCTGCTAGTTTTGTATCATTCAAAAAAATTCCACTTAACTGTGCAAGTGTGCTACTTATTTTACTTTTTAAGCATAGTAGATTTTTGAGAGGTAAAGATAGGATTGGGATTTTGTTTTTTTAAGTGGGATTTTTCAAAAAACCCGAGTGGTTTTTACGGTTGGGTCCAATTACATCAACCCTAAAGATGATCATGGACATTTAGTTGATTTGTGCTAATACAGTCGCACACCTATGCTTGCAATATGTGCTTCGTTTCGAGCTTCGTCATCAATTGGCAGTTCAGGCGGATTGATCATAATGGCTCACAAAAGCCATTATCTGTTTACTTAGTAATTGAACATATAACAGCAACATAATAAAAAACGAAAATTTTCTTGCGTACTTTATGCGCACACTCAGTTCTTGTGTAATTTAAATTTACAAGTTTCAAACTGTCAATCCTGGGACTGGGTGTCCGTCATCCCAGCCGCATACCTTCTGATCGACTGTTATTCGACGAGACATTCGCGCAGCCTTGTATTTTTGCAGTTGTGAACTGCGCTGACGCAGCATTGACTGTATTCTACTCCCCTGTTTAACGCGTTGCCGGATATTTTTGCAGTTATGAACTGTTCTGTGTCAAGAGACCGCTGGTAATTTATGTTCATTACTAATGGTAATGGTTATTGTTTCATATGACTCAGCCAATAAGCAGAAGCACCATAAAAGCCATCGCATGCAGTAAACCAACCATTAGCGAACATTAGAGCAAATGAGAATACAATGGCACAATAGCTGATCAGTGTAAA
>Ga0210059_1004767_pt1 | contig 21849 bp, 14 predicted proteins | sample Ectturendosymbi2_FD_188042 | JGI IMG/M metagenome (GOLD analysis project Ga0210059, IMG submission 188042) | Ecteinascidia turbinata endosymbiont from Florida, USA - Sample 2 (SPAdes) (version 2) | ecosystem: Host-associated > Tunicates > Ascidians > Unclassified | place: Key West, Florida...
GACCCCCAGTTTTCGTGGTGAGTACAGTCAATTGTTTATCTACAAATTACGTGCTGTCCTTGACTATTCTAATCATAAGCAATTTTTCTTTTTCAAGGCTTTTGCTTCCATAACTTCAGCCCCCCCCTTAGAAAAATCCTGGCTGCGCCCCTGTGTAGAGCTGTAGGTTCTCCACTTTAAAATGAGTAACGAAGACGAGATTTCTGCGACAGCTCTTATGCTGCTGCGCAATACGCAGAGCCGGTGTGTGCGGAAAAGAGCGAGATACCTGCATGAAGTCGCAAGCAAAAGTCGAAGATTGAATATAGAACGCCTGTGGATGCTGCCAAGGTAGATTGCAAATTATGATCAGATTACGTTAGGCTAATGAACCTGCCCTGGAGAGCGACTGTTAGTAGCCACCAAGTTCAATGTAACATTCCTACCTTTGAGGCTCTGCTACGTAAATACAAGTACCTGTTTCTCGAAAGATGCAGAAAATCTAACAACTTATGGTTACGTACTTTGATGCAGTCAGATTGTTTGTACTCGTCACTATTCTTTGAACACTATAATCGCATTTTGCTCTGTGATTGAGTGATCGAACTTTGCAGTGTCCGTTTGATCGATGGCGTGTCAAGCCACAAAGCTTTCGCATTTTACCTAGACTCGACCAAGTTAGGAATTAGTGCCTACTCCGCAGTAGTGCTGTAACAAGTGTTACGTGCTAGCTAACAATAGTGTTAAGAATGTGTCTGTAACGCTATGGTTCTGTCTTCAATGCAGTTGCAAAAAGTGTCTGTAACCCTGTGATTTCGCCGACTTCAATGTCTTGTGCTACGTTCTGTACTGTCTGTTTTTATCAACCTGCGTTCTGCAGAGTGTGTGTGTTCATACTATGGACTTCGTGTCTGCTATAAACAAATAAATTAAATTAAATAAACCATTAATTACCATTACTATAGACGCGGGCAGCACGTCGAACTTCGCTCGCATGGCAACCTACGCAACCAAGCGTAAACATTATTGCAAGTGTAAACACATTCCCACGCTCAGCTTGACTTAGCTCAGCCTTGCTAGGCCCCAGTGTAAACCAGCCTTTGCACTCCCGACCAGAGATGAGCATGGATCAGGACTGGATCGGACTGGTTCAGGACTGAAGCCAATTTTGGCCAGATCAGGACGGGATCGGACAGCAATTTTTTTGAAAGGCCGGGATCGGACAACAATTTTTTTTTTGGCTGAGTCATATGAAAAAATAAACCATTGAAAACTGGTCGATTAGGACTGGATAGGACTTGGAAAAATTTTGTTGTTTTGGATTTGATTATTCTAATCACATCAAAAATGTTAGTTTTGATGTGATTTCACATATTTGGAGGGAAGTGTGTATTTTCACACCAACGGCAAAAGCTCTGCTGGGACTATTTTGCTGTGCATCCACCTGTGTCCAGACTCCCTTCCACACATGGCGTTGAGTTCGTATTACTACCAGCAAGGTGAACGTAGTCGAGATGTTGGTCGTCACTCTCTATGCCTGTTGTGCGAGTGTTCAGTAGTATCTGCTCTACCATCTGCTTTGGCTTAGCTAGCAGAGATTACACCTTTGAGGGAGTGCTTTTTATGTGCTTTTTCAAAATGTTTCGGCTTTTGGTTTAGGGTTAACATTTCGGGTGCAGGGTTAGGTCGTTTAGGGTTAGTTTTAGGGTTTGTTTTTTTGGTTTAGGTTTTGGGTTTACGTTCAGGGTTTAAGTTTTGGGGTTAAGTTTTGGGGTTAAGTTTTGGGGTTAAGTTTTGGGTTTAGGTTTTGGGTTTAGGTTTTGGGTTCAAATTTAGCATTTTAGGTTTGGAAGTGGCTAGGGAATCACCCCGCATGGTAGTGCGGTTCGAATGAAGCAGTCAGTTTAGTTTGTCATTCAACCGCCGTCGACCTGGTAGCCTACGGGTTAGGTTTCAAGTCTAACAACATCGAACATGGCAATGGTTGTGGGTTCGCCTCTGATCTTGGTGCCTTGCGTTTTCTTAATAATAGTGACTGGTTGTACGTTTTAATTCGTGTGACCAGTTTCTACTTTCATTTTTTTAAACTTTCAAGCTTTTGCTTTTGTGGTTAGGTTTAGGGGTTACCGTTAGGTTAGTATTAGGTTAGCGTTAGGTTATAGTTAGCTTAGCGTTAGGTTAAGGCTACAGTTACTAGGGTTAGGTTAGGGTTAAGGACTTAAGGTTAGGTTTTAGGTTTACCCTTTGCGTATACTATGTTTCTACCAAACTTACTGCATTCTCATCATGCAAGAGATGGTCAAATAAGGTGTCAAACTTAAAGATCCATGGGCGGTTCTGTAGCCACTGCCTTTAGGTTATGTGACAGAGACTATGTACTAATCCAGGTGTATTATCCTTGTTATTTGACCAATTCTACCAATAGGGTTTGCCTAATGGCAAGATGACCCAGCAGTGCTTTTGCCTCTGATGGCAAAAATACTAATAGACACTTTATTAATAAATTTTGGAAATGCCAAAAGGCTGAGTTTTTTTTGCCTCATGATGCAAAATAAAATATAGCCTACATGGTTTTACATGGGCGGATCAGACTGGATCGGATTCAATTTTTGAAAATCAGTCCCTAATTAGCTGATTAGATAATTAATTTGTTTGTTTATTTTAGAGTATAAAACTGGGATAGACTTAACAGTTTCATCAACACTAAAAAAGCCTTCAAAAAACTATACATGTTTTATTTCGAGATGTTTCGGATTGTTCTTTATGCATCTTCAGTCAAAAAAATAAAGCAACACTTGGCAATGTTAGCAATTCAAAACGATAAGGCTTTGTGACACAAGAAAAGACAAAGTTGTGATGCAAAAGACGTCAAACGCAAACTCAAGAGAGCCAGCCACGTCAAAATCTCTGAAAACAAATCCAGGGCCAAAAGTTATGCAGAGAATATTAAAACAAAATCTATGTAAGGCCATAATTTACGACAACAAGCCGAGGCCAGCAGCGAGAGGCAATTGACAAACCATTGCAAGCGAAGGATGCAAAAAAAATTTAACAAATTAATACTGCAAGTCTACAACTAGCATCAAATGTCCACTGTTCAGTGTGTTGTGAAAACAGTCACTATGGTGAGGTTGTGCTGGTGCATCTTCTGTGACAGGCGACAGTGGTTAATTCGGGGATATCTAATGACTGAATGACAATCTGAATAATAAATAAGGTATGCATGAAAATCTTCGGTGTCTTGCGATAGTTAAATTGCCAGTAATACTTGCTGTAGTGTTGGGCTAAGGTAATGGTAATGGTTTATTGTTTCATATGACTCAACCAACAAGCAGAAGCACTATAAAAGCCATCACATACAGTAAACCAATCATTAGCGAACATTAGAGCAAATGAAAACACTATGGCACAAATAGCTGATCAGTGTAAACAAAGAGGGGCGCTGTGTCATATAGGATTGGCAAAAGACCGTGGCGGTCATCTAGTCAACCAACCCCGTTTATCACTTCTTAACAAGTGTTGAGAAACAACAGTTCATGCGCTAAGTATGTAACAGTGTAAGTAACACCGTACTCACGGTTATGTTAGCGTACAAACCATTACCGCAACTTATTAAATGTCACATATTACACATTAACTGTCCTACTGTACAGTAGGAAGGGACCTTCCAAAAGTTGCTAAAACTTCTGAAGCAAGTAAAATGACATGTTTAAAGTCTTGTGACATGTGATGTTTTGTTGAAAAATATTATTGTACAAAAATGCTTGTGTGGGTGTGGGTTGTCTTTAAATTAGTAATTACTGTACACGATGCACCTCACCTGTGTGTATGTGAAAAACGTGTTAAATGCTACATTGTTTTTGTCGCTATGCAAGTGATGTACTATAGTAGCAACTAAAAGTGACATAACCTCCTGCAAAATGAATGAGTTTGTATTCTGTAATAATTGGTATTGAATCTTTAATCAGAGTTAGTAATCAGCCTTATCATTTCAATAAGCAAAATGGCATGTTAAAGGTTGGATGTCAAACCACCCAGAAAACTGAATTACTGTTTTAAACTTATCAGCCTATGGACTTGTGCATAAAAAGGTTGTCAGCATAGAGACCTTAGATGGGTTTAAAGTATTACTTGCACCACAATAATCTCTACTGTGACATTTAATGCAACAAGAATGTGTCCACCAACTAGTGTTACTCAGTGCAGTCAGTAGTGCTTGAAAATGTCAGTTGAGTTGATGCGTAAGTGTATAGCTGATAATGGCCTCACATCATTTAAGATGTATTAATTGTTAGAACTGAGCAAAAGAAATACAGTCAATGATGGCGATCAATAAAAATAGAAACAGTTTTTGGCAGTTCTACATGTAAACTAAGAGGGGATCAGATTTCAGGTTGTAATCCAGCAAATACTAAGGTCTTTCCATACCAGGTGAACCCATTGTCATCCCATGCCTGGTGTGGAGAAAAAATAACAGCACATAATGCAAAAAAGCTGTTACAATTATCTTTTCTTGCTTCACAAAGCCTTAATGTTTTGAATTGCTGACATTACCAAGTGTTGCTTTATTTTTTTGACTGAAGATGGATTAAGAATAATCCAAAACGTCTCAAAATAAAACATGTATAGTTTTTTGAAGGCTTTTTTAGTGTTGATGAAATTGCATATTTTAGATCACAACTTTTAAACCAGAAATGCTAGAAAGTCGATCAAAGGTTTAAAAGACTCGGACTCGAGCTTAGTATCCAATGAATGCTTCAGCGAAATACTTTGGCCTAGACGTTGGGCCCTAGGCCAGGCAACATGAGCCAAAATGACCCAAAAACTATTTAATTTACGACATCACTCAGAAAAAATTCGCAACCCCGGACCAAAAAAATTTTTTTCAAGAACAGACTAGAAGACTGGCTGATCTGTTGAGCTCTTGAACAGCTCCTTAGCGCAATCAGCGTAGGAGCTATGGCGTTGGTAAGGCAACGGAAAACTGCTGGTTTTAGGCTGAAATCCAGGTACGGCATATACGTAGACAGGCCGTCAAAGTGTTAAGCGAAATGAAGCAAAATTTTTTCACAGGACACAACAGAATTCCAGAATTTGATAATGAATTTGTGAAGTAACAATCCTAGCTTGAATAACAATGGTATAATGGAAAATAGTGAATATTAGGACCTCTGTTCATATTATACAAAATTTGTAGTTTTTGCAAAAACTATTTCAAATTTTTTCTCTATGAAACCATTGAGAACCATTCATGAATTTTGTATGGTAAACTTGCCATATAATAATGAATATGTGAAAATTTTTTCAATGCAATTTTCACTGCGGTCATGGGTAACCGAGGCGACAATAGTACTCCACTCTAGTTTTTTCATTTCGTGCCAAGTTTGGCCCAAGATATCTCACAAACCTTTTGATATTTTGCAATAAAATTTTCTAAGGTCAAAGATAATTTTATCAGCAACAATTCTTTCAAATATGTACAAAAAATATCAAGAAATAAAACCGTGGTGAGGTATGAAAATTTTTGAAAATTTGTGGCGAGAGCTAGGAACAGTCAACTTTGAGTGACCTTTGATCTTTGAAAGTCACAATGTAGATGATGTCATTTTTTCAATGTTTGGAGAAGTTACTAGCATCCCTGAAAAATTGGGGTTGTTCACTAGTGTAGTTTGGCAGTAATAAGCGCTCCTTTAAACATGGCCAAATATGAATAATTTGCGCCTCCCCCGGCTAAACACACCCAACTAAAAAGCTTTATAATCATGCCATTTCTTGACAGATTTCATTCAAATTTTGCAGATGTTCGTCATACGGGGAAATGACAATTTGAGTAAAATTTCAGGAAAATTGGAGAGGGTGACCTGACCACTTCGTGAGAATTGACACAGAATGGCCCAAAAGTTACACAAAAGGTATCATTAGCCATTTCAGACCAATCTTTGGCCAGCCATAACTCGGCAGCTGATTAAGCTAGAGAGCTCTTGAAACCCTCTAAAGACTTGTAAAGTCTTGTAGTTTGGAATTTAAAAAATATTTTAAGTTTTTTGTGTGGGGTTTTTGGTAGATGACGTCATGACTGGGTGGTGTTTTGCAATTATTTTGATGGCGTCATAAATTTGTCCAAGCTGATGTTGTGGCTCAAAGTTTTATTGGATTTGCGGCCAGAATATGAGTCTTTGGAGCCCTTGATCGACTTTCTAGCACCTTTGGTTCCAAAGTTATGCCAAAAATTCCAAATATTTCTGGAATTTGATGAGTAATTCTCAGGGATTTCCCTAATTAATATTCAGTTATTTTGCCATAACTTTTTAACCAGAAACGTTAAAAAGTCAAGCAAACCGTCTAAAGCACTAGTGGTTCCAAAACTTGTTCGAGCAGTTGCCCAAATCAAGGTAGCATTTATGTCTTAATTGCCCTCAATATTTCGCAGTGCTCGCTCATAATATAGAACAACAGTGTGGTTTTGGTTCTGCATTATTGTGTATTGTATTGAGTAACGTCTTCATTATTGTGTATTGTATTGAGTTATTGTGTATTGTATTGAGTTTTGTTGTGTATTGTATTGAGTAACGTCTTCATTACCCCCAGGAGAATCGCGTATTATCCCTGGCTCGGGGGGGTAATTTATCCCCAGTTTGGGAACCACTGCTTTAAAGACTTGTACCACAGCCAAGAATCCAAAAAAACTTTGAGCCACAAAATTGGCTCGTTTGGCCAGTTACCAAGAGATGATGACATCATCCAAATGTAAACAAATATGCATAAACATCGTCCCATTATGTAAACATAAACAAAAAACCTGACATCCAAAACTGAAACAGTTTTTTTAATTGCAAACTACAAGACTTCATGAGTATTTAGAGGGTTTGAACAGATCTCTAGCACATTCTGACAACGAGTTATAGCCATCTGTGGCTTGGGGTGCTTTTCTCCTTATGTTAGCATTTGTGGGAGTGAAATTTTTTACCATTTTTTGGTTTTTGAGCCACAATCTTGATTCCAGATGCGCTGGAAAGCCCATCAAGGAATCTAAAGACTCAGGTGATGATCTTCTTTCCAAAAAAACCTTGAGCCAAAAAATTGGCTCATTGGTTTGGCACCCAGGGCCGGGTAAAGTAGGCAAAAAAGATGAAAAAACACCCCCATTTCTGACGACCCCCATAGAGAACCCCACACCCAAAACGAAATAATTTTTTTCAATTTGAACTTGAAGACATGCTGAATCCATAAATGGTCTGAACAGCTCCCTACCTGAATCGGTTGGCAAGTTATAGCGTTGCAAACATGGGCAAAAATGTTTTATTGGTGGTCGTCAGAGGGCTAAAGATGTAAATGTGATAAGCATGTCAATTTTGTCTCATGAGGCAGAAAGTGTTCTGAAGTTTTTTGTCAGTAGCTGTACACAATTGTTTGAAGTGATCATATGACAAGTTCAAAACACATTACAAGTTTGGAATGCATGGTCTATATAACTGACCGTAACACCTAATTTAAGTGCAGGCAAGCTTTTAATGGCTTTTTGTCTGTGTTGCGTAAAGTATAGGCTGAGCCATAACTCCAAACCTCAACATGTTGTGTCTATATGTAATGTATTGTGCTTTTCACATGACCACTTCAACCATTTGTGTTGAACCAAAGGCAAAATAGCCACACTATATATTTTGCCTCATGAAGCAAAATAGACACTCTTTTTGATGTGAGTTATGTGGAAGTTTTGGAGTGTAAACAGGAGTCAGAGTTGATGTTTGAAAGTTGTCGGAGCAGGAGTTTTATAGCCAGAAGCAGGAGTGGAGTAAGTCTGAAAAATGTGACTCCACTCATCTCTGGTTGCTGATGCATGAAGGGGAAATGTGCAGGCGCAGCCGCCAACTGAAAATATTGTGTATACTAATTAGTAATTACTGTTCTACTGAGACAAATTAATCTTTCTGAATTTGATGTAGTGGATAAGTTCTTCATCAACTAAAAATAATCAAAAAGATTGTTTCACACTTTTGCTGCAAAAGAAATGACTGACATGCAAGGTAAGTGACGCTCATGTAAAGGTAAAGTCAAGTGTTTTCATTAACTGAGGTACAGTATATGTGATGGTTGCTGTTCGTACGTGCATGGTCATTGCTTGTAGTTCGATTGATTGTTGCAGTTGCCCGGAGCCATCTTGATTATCGGTAGAGCGCCTTTGGTTTATTGAGGTGTGAGTAATTACTCCGCTCTGACCGAAGTGTTCTTGCTGCCTCATATTCTCAGTTAATGTTCCTTGCGTCGTTTGAACTGGCTGCTTCTGCCATACGACTATCGTCATGACTATTTTCTTGTTTCTAGTATGTTGAAACTCAATTCTTTAAAGCCTAGCAATATACTCACTGGATATATTTGCATTGATAGGCCGTTTTGTCTCAAGTAGGTTACACTCGTGTTTACACACAGTGAGAGTGAGTCAGTGACACTCGGGTTTACATTAATCAGTTATTTTGCCACTGTGTTTTCATTTATTCTGCTTTCTACTGACAGTTGGTTTCCATATGACTCTCAGTGGTGTTTCTGTTTAATGGCTGAGTCAATGAAACAATGAACTATTAACTTGAGTTTTATTGGAGTATCCTTGCAACGTCAGCTGCTGGGAACTGTTCTTGCATTTATATCAGACTTAGTTACACTTAAGTATCTTGGGCAAGACATCTCAAAGTCCATCCTTGTATGAATTAGTGGACACCCACTTTGAAAGGTTGTTGGCTGTTCTGGGCAAAAACTCCACTGATTATTTGTAGCTGTGCACTGCGATTGATTTGTCACTTTGCTCACCTAATGTCATTGCTGCTCCCCACACCTAGCTATATGCATGCATCACCTGCTCATCTGTACATGTAACTCTTCACCCATTGCTTGCCCATCATCATCTGTGTCATGTTAATGTTTGTTATAATTGTGGTCCATATTCACAGGCCCAATCGAACAATATAAGTGCACAAAAAAGGGTTATCCATAGCGCATTACAGAATAGGTGTTTGCACACAACCAACACTGATTAGGAACAAAACAACAACGCCCTAACTGCAGTGTCACTGTCATTCACCTATCATAATACAGAGATCCAGTTGTGCGAGAGAAATGAAAGCATTCTAACATCAAAACTTTGAGGTAAACAGCTAACAAAAAAAGAAAGAAGTAAAAGATAAGTCAGATCGGGGTGCACAGAAGCATGCAAACTGTTTGGACTAAGGTTTCAAATGCTTTGCAATGTGTTTATCATGAGATTGACAGCCAGTTGATTTTTCCCGAATTTTAAAGCAGGATTTGGTAATTAAGGTTTTACCAGTTATATGGCTTACTTTTTGTGTGCTTGGTTTGCACATGTTGTCTGCATACTGGAAAAAGTGGATACAGAAATCCTAGAGTGCCATAAAGCACATGAAAAGTTTTTTTTCTAATACTAACAAACCAGTAGACACAAAGAATTACACAAAATTATGTAATGCTCACAAACAAATAAATGGCAATACAGTATCAACGAATCATTGGATTACAAGATATATAAAACATACAGCAAAAAACAGACATCAACATAACACAGATGATGGTGGGCAAGCAATGGGTGAAGAGTTGAGGCATGTACAGATGAGTAGGTGAAGGAAGCGAGCAGCAATAAGAGTAATGAGGCAGAGAGCAATGCATTTTAACATAACATTTCATGATAAAAACAGGTAGCAAGGGCACAAAACAATGTTTATACATACAAATCGTGAAGAAATATAAATTTACCCACAGACCATAGTGGGGTGAGTTTCATGGATGAGTTCTTTCTAACCAGATGCATGGTGTCACCAAATGAAGTTTGAAGAGACAAGAGTATGGACAGATTGCAGTAATATTAGCAGCGCAAATTATTCCAAAAAGTGTTAGGTACATGTAAAACAAATTTTGTTTAGTAAGTGAAAAAATTATTTAGTTATAAGGTATAAGTATTAAGTTATAAAGTATAGTTTCCTCAGCTACTTTTCTGTGGCGAAATCGCTTTCCATTAAATAACATCAATGTGTGCTGATTTTTGTTACTTGTGCACAGGCAGTACTTGAATTAAAGATATAGTTTCATCACAACGAGTCACGGCTTATGTGAACTAGCCACTTATTTCATAGATATAACAGGTGTCATGTCATTGGCACCATTGTTCAGCTTTATATGGTTGTGGGCCTATGAATTAAGCTGAAGTCAATGTCTGTGAGGTCGACATCGCTTCGTTTGCCTCAAAATCCTCGTATTGCGGCAAGGGTGCTCCTCAAAAGGGCAAATATGAGCTTTGTCCTTGTGTATGATGACAGCTGCATATGGCTCCCTGCATTTTTCAGCTATTTTTTCTGGCCAGTCTTTTGTTGACTCTGTTGCATTCTGGTGCCATTCCTCCACTCGTTGTGAAGACAAGGGGATTAAATGAAGACTTCTCAATCAAATGTCACTCTTTGGATGTACTTATCCTTTTCTTTTTCATGTTGTTTTCACTGGAATTTTTCATTGTTATGTGAAAACAATGCTGATGAGACAAGATGTATACTGGTACAGTGCATCAACAACTATATCAGATGGTCACTGTCATACAAAAGCGTTAAAAGATTGAGGAAAAAAATAAGATTTGCGAAAAGCATCAGATATTTAAAGAGATTGGATAAAAAAGTTAGATGAAGATGCACAACAGTAACTCATATTATTTCTCAATAAGGCATCAAAAGTCTTGACGCGATGACTAACTTGGTGTAGATGTACACTTACATTTCTGGGTATGTAATGCATAATTTGGCAGGCATTATTGTATGCAGCACATAAGCACTTCATGCCAGTCTGTCTTTGTTCCACAATTGGCAAGCATAATATGTTGGCATGCTATAGGCACAAAACAGTTTTTTTTATTGCAAGAGAGCATTTATCGAAAGTGCCTCAGAGCTTGTTTGCTGTATAGTATGGTGATTTCACTTGTCTCTGAATAACACAATCATCCTTCAGTGAGACATTTGGCAACACACCAAGGTACTTCACTTGGTCAAAAAATTGTAAACGTACATTATTCAGAACAAGATTTTATGGAGCAGGTTGTTTATAATTTTTAGGGCAAAAAAGAACACCAATTATTTTGTTACAATTGAAAGCAATTTTATGTTCAGCATAGTCACCACAAATATCCAGAAGACATTGGAGTCCACTGATAGTGGAGCTGAACACATATCATCAGCAAACATTAGATGATTCACAACCATATCTCCCACAGTGCACCCCACTCTAGCTGAACCCAGCTGGTCTGGTAGTTCATCAAGGGAAACAGCAAATAAATGTGGGCTCAGAACTCGCCCTTGCCTGACCCCATTGGCTGTAGTAAAAGGGGATGAAAAGTTGGTACCCCATTTTACATACAAGCTTTGTTTTAATGCACATTTTGACAGATGCATATGGCTCCCTGCATTTCTTAGCTATTTCTTCAGCCAGTCTTTTGTTGACTCTAGTGCATTCTGGTGCCATCACACCACTTGCTCTGGAAACAAGGGGATTGAATGAAGACTTCAATGTCAATCACTACTCATCTTTTTCTTTTTCATGTTGCTAATAGATCTGTGAAATGGGCTGTGTAGAATATGACTGTGAGGTAGGATGTGTGATCTTTATGTCAAAGAATGTTTTCGCATAGTTCCACAGTCCTCATGCAAAAATATCCAAACTTGTATTGTTATTAGAAATCCAAATCAAAGGCTCAAAAACGCCGGTTTTAGCCTAGTTTCCGCTAAAAACTTTAGAGAAATACTTCCCTCTTGCAGTTGGGGCCCAATAACCTGAGCCAAAAAAGCCTAAACCTACCACACTTATGACGTCACCCACAAAAAACTGAAACCAAAAATCTAAAATTTTTTTGTAATTGCTAACTAGAAGATGGGCCGAGTCATTCCAGGGTTTGATTCCTCTCTATCACAATTGACTGGTGAATTATGGAGTCACAAAGTGGTGCAAAAATAGTGACTCAATGTGTGATTTCAAAGTACGATATACCTGTACACTGGCTCCCAATGTGCTAAAATAATATTGGGTGCATTTTTGTTTTCCAGGTTATTTCAATTCTGGTTACCAGGGTACCCCATATCCACCTCAGCAACCTCAGAATCAATATCGACATGCAGGACAGTATCAGCCACAGCAAGCAGGACAAGCCACTGTGCAAAACATTCAAATGGTTGCTCATCCCTCTGCCCCTTATCCTCCTCAGCATTCAGCAAGTGACCCCTACTTTCCAGAGGTAGGAGGGTATGTCCCTCAAATGCAACAGGGATATGATGGTTCCCAAGGTCAAGCTCCTAGTGCACCAGAAATACAACCCAGTGCTCCAGGTAAGGTGCAAAAATTACGTTGTTGAATCTACATACTGTGATATTTCATTGTGGGAAAGAAGATGCTTTATATTTCATTTTTGAGGGAAGATGTTGTTGTATATTGCTGTGTTGATGAACGTATTATGTGCATGTTGACATTTTTTGTGAATTTTATGTTCCTTCAAGTTGAAATTTTGTTTTTTTTCAAAGGAGGGTATGTGCCTCAAATGCAATAGGGATATTATGGTTCCCAAGGTCAAGCTCCTAGTGCACCAACAGTACAACCCAGTGCTCCAGGTAAGGTTAAAATATTACTTTGTTGAAAATATTTACTATTGTTGCAACCTCTCGGTTGACGTTGCATTGAATGTGCTATTCACCACAAACGAAATGTGTGCGAAGAACAACACCCATATATATGTGGCGCGAACAAGCAATAATGGAATGATCATGGCATGTGATCTTTATTGTTGCTTGCTGTCAGTGTGAAGCTGTGCAGTGCACACTTACCGCTCGCGCTTTCCGATTGCCACAATATGATGTCTGGTGTTGACAAAGGGAAAGTGTTATACTGATATTTGTGGCAGTGTACTGTTGTTCAGATGCACATATTATCTGTGTCTTGACATTTTTCTTGAATTTTATGTTCCCTCATGCTGCAACACAATCACATAATTTTTGTATTGCACATATTACATTTTAACTCAACACGCCCACTTCATATTTGTAATTTATTCATTTTATGCCATTCTTGTTTTGCATATGGTTTTGATCATTTGATGTGCTTGTATGTGCATGACATTCAGTCAGGGTTTTTAGTAAGCAGCTACAAAAATGGTGAGAATCTTTTATAAGCGCTTCTACTTAAATAAAGAACACTAAAATGCTTATATTTGCATATTGTGACTATTAATAGAAGTTTCTAGTTTAGGCAAATGTTTTCTTTCTTTTCTAGATCTCTTATCCACATCCCAAAACTGTTGACCACAATAATTTGATTTTGAAATTATTTGGTCAATCTCTCATTGTTAGTGTCATCAGTATGTACCTCCAATGCAAAATATTTTTCTTTTTTCAAACTTCCATAGAGAGACTGTGACAAAAGTTCTTAAATGCTCTTTGGAAAAACATTCTATCTTCAACATCAAAGCCCTGAAAACTACTGTTGAACTGAGTAACAATAAAATTTGCTTTAACCAAATTGTCACCGAAAAAGGCAACCAATTGTATACCCAAAAACATAATTGTAACTGCTGATATAATCACTGTTTCATTGACAAACATTTTTTAACATTACATCCTTCAGTCAATTGCTGGTATGGTAAGTTAGGTGGAACTTATATATCTGTAGATTCATTGATTACACATATGGATAATGACATCACAAACATTTTGTGGATATGTTTGTCAGGCAATAACTTCAATAATTGCCCACAGTGGCTTGGGCACTGTATACAATGTTCTCAAGGAATCCTAAAAAGATGCCTATTTATGATTGCTGTTACTTTTGTAAACAAACAAATCCATTTATTACTCTTGATACCTGGGAAGATAAATGACCCAAATTAAATGCACAAATTAATATCATAAGTATGATGCTCCCTCATATGAAGTAATTTTTCCCTTCCTTTGCAATGTTCATTGGTGATTTTTTCCATTCCGCTCATCCCATTTGTTGCATGCCTTTCCTAACCACATTTTTGTTTTTGATTCACTGATTTTTGTGCTTCCCCAACAATTAGTATTTAATCAGAATACCACGTGAAACACTGCGGGCAAGCGCTGTAGGGTCAAGTAACAGAATCACACTAAATCACATCAGACTTCACAAGTGGGAGTGTCATTTTCATTTTTTTGGCCTAGTTTATGCGGCCCTGGACACCAATCCAATGAGCCAATTTTTTCGGTTAAGTTTTTTTTCGAAACTAGGCTATCAACCGAGTCTTTAGAACCCTTGATTGGCTTTCTAGCCTATCTGCATCCAAAATTAGGCCACCAAAACCAAAAAGTGGTCAAAATTTATATCCCAACAAAAGGAAACCTGGATTAAATAACACCCAGTTGGGATATGGCCATAACTCTCCACCAGAAAAGGCTAGAGAGCTGTTCAAGCCCTCAAAAGACTCGTGAAGACTTGTAGTTTAGACTGCAAAAAATTTTATCTTGACATCTCTGCTTTTTTGATGATGTTTACATAATGAGAGGATGTTTATGCATAATTTGTTTACATTTGGATGATGACGTCATATCCTGGGAGTCGAACAATCCATCATATTTTGTGGCTCAAAGTTTTTTAGGATTCTAGGCTGCAGTACGAGCCTTTGGGGGTTTGATTGACTTTTTAGCATTTCTGGTTCAAAAGTTATGGCAAAATACGGATAAATTAATTAGGGGAATCCCTACCAATTCTCTAGGGAATCCTTACAGGATTAGGGGTCTTTCAGCCCTAACTTGGGCACCAGAAACGCCAGGAAATCGATCTAGGCCTCTACAGCTTCAAATTCCAGCCTAAAATACAACCAAACTTTGAGCCACAATTTCGGCCCAATTTTCCAAGTGATGACATCGTAATAGAACAACCGAAAAAAGCAAAACCTACCCTTTTTCTAACAACACCCACTGAAAACCCCGAACCCAAATCTCTTTTTTTCAGTGCAAACTACAAGACTTTACGAATCTTTCAAGGGTTCGAATAGCTCGCTACCTTATTCTAGCGGCGAGCTATCGCTGTTCAAAATGCCGCCAGTAGGAGACTCAATGCATTTTCTGCAATTTTCTGATTTTGGGGCACAATGGGGTTTTTGGGCCATAACTTTGGTTCCAGACATGCTAGAAGATCAATCAAGGGCTCTATAGACGTGGCTGATCGTCTAGTTTCCAAAAAAAGTTCTGAGCCATTCAAATGGCTCATTGGATTAGCACCCAGGACCAGTTAAGGTGGGTCAAAAATTCAAAAACATGCCTTCTTTGTGACGTCACCAATAGAACCTCCCACCCAAATCAAATGTTTTTTTAATCAAAACCAGAAGATGTGCTGAATCCGTGGATAGTTTGAACAGCTCTCTAGCCCAATGGAGTGGCGAGTTACAACGTTTTAATACGATTTTTAGGTTTTTTAAATGTGTGCTCAAATTTTGGCGGGCGCTGGACTTAAAAGGTGGGCTCTCCTTAGAATAAGTCTGAAAACCTCAAGTTGCAATATCGTCATCATTACCTTTCTGCTTACACATTCCACTATTGTTTTGTGTTGACTGTAGACCAGGGGTCACCAACATGGTACCTGTCGGCACCAGGTCGCCCGCACGGACCACATGTGTCGTCCGTGAACCAGTTCTAAAAATAGCATTTGCATGATCAATATCTTCACACAGAAGAATGCCATTAATTTTTTTTACCAATAACATAATTAGAAATCAATTGAGCAAATTTTTAATTTCAGAAGTGTGTATGAAACTTAAAGCCCTTGGCATTGATTGGTATTCAAGAAGTAGCCCTCAGTTTTGAAAAGGTTGGTGACCCCTGCTGTAGGGTTACTGCCATGTCTTTCATAGCTGTGGTTTTGTTGCTCAGTAATTGTCATTAGATGTTTTTTTATTTTTAGTGAGTGCAACTATTTGAGAATGTTGTATTTTTTTTTTGCCTCAGTTTTTGTTTGATTCACTCAGAATTTTTCTTGAGTTTCCTTGTTTTCTTTGTCCTTGCTTCAGCATTTTGTCCATTAGAATAACTTCCAGTAATTTCAGGACTGAGTGTGCACAGAGCTACATTGAAAATTATTTCACGTTGAAAAGGTTGTTGATTGATTGCAACTCTACGCAACCTCAGTCCAGATGGTGTGTACAGCATTTAAGTGATGAGTACCACGAGGGCAAAAATCTCCAAGTTTGCTTCCAAAGCAATTTACTTAGGAGATCGATTTCGTGTCAAGTAGGCATTATCAATCCTCATTCAAAGTGAATCTTTACACTGTGTCATTTTTGTGGAAACTAGTTGGTTGAACACAGATATGCACAAATATGAATCATTGCAAACTCATGAAAGGAGAAACCGGTTGGCATGTTCTTCATAACATATCTCATGCAAATCCAAAACCACGAGTTGAAACTAGGCAGTAACAAATTTTTTTCAACTGTTCAGGGGCATTGAATTGATAACCTTCCTGTTCTTTCAATGCGCTGGCGTCCTTGCATTAATTTGTTTTTCTTGCTAGAATGCTAATTAAATAAAATCAACTCAACCCAACCTTGCTGCAAACCTAGAGGTTATTTATTTTTGCCCCTACATAAGTAAAAGTTGTTAATGTGAACTATATTTTTCTTGCCTGAGTATTGTTTGTCACATTTGAACATTGCTATGCCATGCTTTGCAATGCCAACAACAGAATGCATTGTAAATATACCTTCACAGTGACTGATGGCAGAATAGACAACTTGGTAGTTTCCAATTATGAAAAGCAATTAATTGTGATTGCGCATGAGATACTTGCTTGTTTCATCTCAAAGTTTCACTTCATACAATCATCAAGCAAAGCATTATATCCTTGGAACAAAAGTCGCATTGAAAGCAATGGTGGAGATCTTCTTTACAATCATGGCTGCATCATTTATTTACTCCCAGGTTGTTCAATTTTTTGAAGTCTTGAACAAAACTCTGGTTGCATTTTTACCAGGCTTGTCCATTGGACTCTTTTCTCAGTCCCATCCCATAGAAACTTGTGACTATCTCACACTAGTAATACAAAGAACATTGTATCATGCACATGTCTATGTCTAGCTTCTGAAAAACTGTGGCTAAAACACCCCAACTTCCCCAATCATAGGGCCAATGAAACTTGTGACTCTTTCATTTGTCACGTAAAAATAGGCCAAACAAACTTTATCCGAGAGACCCGCACCCCTGAGGCATGTTACTGAGCAATTACATCTTAGACATAGCTTGCTCTGAGCATTGCACCAATGGTGTTCAACTTCAGAAAATTACTGTTGAAAATGTTACTCACTTGTGATGGGGCATGTGGATAAATTTCATGTCTGTTGTCACAGCTGATAGGAAAAATCCCGATTTCTATGGACAAGCTTGGTTTTCACATACGCTCAAAAACCACAAAATATATTTGAGGTTAGTCAAGCAAACCTTTATTTTAAAAGCAGAAGTAATCTAGCAAAAAGGCCTTTTTTCAATTTTAAAGCCGAGTGGAAGTAAAAATCCAATGGCTGAAGATGCAATCTATGACACATCTGCGTTTGAATTTTTGTGTTTAATGGTGGTTTACAGTTTGTTAAATAAAGTACAGTAGTAGCTGCAGGTTGAATCGTGTACTGTTGATAGTGGTTGTTATCTTGCACTGATTAACATCCATGCTGACCAACAACATGCATTGTTCATAGTTCAATGGGATCACACACACGCCCAGCAATACCAAGGACACGTTGATGGAAACCCATCTGCAGCGGAACACACTCCTTTTTTAGATTCGGTGGTTCAGGGATATGAGAACACTAAGCGTGGGAAAGAAGGTTAACAATTTTGCATAATGGTATTACTGCGTTTCAGACGTATTCGGACATTTTCAGTGCATTTAACGTAGCGATCACTTTCTATGCCAAAACATGGTTTTTGGTGTTATTTTTCTGAAGATCTTGTGTTTGTGATCTTGTGACTGAATTACTTGATAAACGTTCTTAAATGAAAACACAAAAATTTCAGCAGAAAACACAAAAATTTCAGCAGGAAAGAGGAAAAGATAAATGTTAAAAGTCGTTTTGGGTTATGGCGATGAACGTAATCTGCCATAGTGAAAATGTTGCTTAAAAATAGCTGCAAGTATTGTGACGCAATTGAGTTGTGCTGCGAACGCCCTATCGCGCTCTGTTGCCACTGAGTGTGCTCAGAGTTGAACACGCGACAATTCTCGTCTATTCTTGAAAAGGATACGTCGCTCATCTTTCAACCTTCCCTTAATATGCACTCGTTATACGGACTATACCAACCGTGTTGCTTCTGCTGTTCTGCGTGCAAAGTCATTTCTGTTAATTTATCAAATTGCAAATGCCCAACTGCTGCATTTATCCTCTGCGAACGAACACGTGTCATCACTACACGTCAAACGATGTGAATGCCGCAGCACCGTTGTCCAGGTTTCATTCCCGTTTGTGAAATTACGCACATGTTTCGCACTTCACAGTTTCAGCGTTACGTGCTTCAAACCGTGATTAACGATTGCTAGACGTTTCGTGTAATCGTTGAATGAGAGATCGCACAAGTGTTGCGTTAGTTCAGCTCAGACGTCCACTTGATTGGACGTTCCTGCTATTCCGGAACACAAGATGCAATAAAATATCCTTCGACCCGGGATTTCTTCTTGGCAAAGCTCTGCGTGGTCTGTGTGATGTAAGCTAATCTGTGGCCATTGGCCATGATGTTATGTTTTGTACTGGTACTGTGCTTATGATGATGTCACACTTTGAAATGATACTGCGTTTATGATGATCTCACGCTTTGTGATGATACTATGCTAATGATGATGTCATGCTAATGCAAACTAGTTGCTCTGCAGCTGTAAATTTTATTTAAATCTGAAGTCCGATTAATCTGACACTGATTCATTCGCTGCAGTACTGGCTGGACCTCCTCCGTCATATGAAGAAGCAACGCTGGAGAAAGCGACAATCGACTATGCACAAATATCGTAAGACTATTTTATATCCTACGGATATTTCACAAAAATATAAACGGAAGGAACAGTGATTTAAACGATGATGCGCTGGAGGTTTTGAAAACCAGTGTTTATCATCGGTATCAAATTTCCAGTAACTTTCATTAAACCGTCGGTTGACGGTGAAAACAGTTGATTTCAAAAACTCGACATGATATCTTGTAAATTAGTGGTTCTCAACCTTTTTTGGTCCATGGACCATCTTTTCAAAAAAAATATATCCGATGGACCACTTTGCTATGTTGACACCGCATGAACAACTACGGTAGTCGAAACTGTATTGCATATAGTTCAGTGAACTCAAGGACTTAGGACACGTTCATGTTCAATCTTAGTCCTTAATAAAAAATCAAAAACTTTGTGGACCACTAGAAATTTCCAGTGGTCCACCGATGTCCTCCTGGACCAGGTTGATGATCATTGGTGCATGCAATTCTTCCGGCGTGTTCGCAAGGCGCCCATTTAAATATCGATCGTGTGCTGTGCCTACTCGCGACCGGGATACGTGTGTGGCTACAATTTCCAACTGTCGTAAACTTTTACAAGAGACATAAAAAAAGCGATTGAAGGAAATATTTTGGAAACAGTTGTTTTGATGAAACCCCATCCACATGGTTGTATTGTAAACAGTCCGGCTCTGATCTTAGGAGAAAAAAGAAATTTTGTCAATTGATTTTCAAGCAACGCGTCTCCACAAAGAAGACGCAGCATTCGAATCGATGACAATTTTCATTGATATGAAATCGATATCACATAATCTACACATCCTCAGTCCAGAAGCCTTGTTTGTCAATTGAGACTATTGTCGTTAAATTTTCACAATAGTTTCTTGACAAATCTTTCTTTTTTTGAAATGAAAGGAGCATTCTTTTTCTGCTTTGAACCTAGAGATGTAAAGTGTGCACAGGACGCATTGAAACTCGAAGTTAACTTCCCTCTGAAGTGCCTGCGGTGCCTTTATTCAGCCTTCATATGCAAACTGCGTGTTAGTGTAGTGAATGCATACTGGTATGAACAAGCGCAGACCTATTAAGCAATAAAACAAGCACCGGCATCATGCGTATTTTGTTAAGCTCGGTGAACCAGAAATATTGGCTCTGAATGATGCAGTGATGTACAATCCGTGGTTTCCGAAGAAATCAAAGTTTCATAAAGATAAAGAATTTTGTAGATACAGTTGTTTGGCAGACCTACTGGCATCTCGTCGTTGTCTTTTCGCGTTTGTTGATAAGACCCTCCTGGGACATGATATGAGCACAGATATTGACAAGAAATGTGAAACTGCTTAAGTTTGTCAGCCAGTAGTGATAAACGTGTTTACAACAAAACTAAAACAAACTTCTTGTCAGTGTGATCCAACAATAATTGAAATATGCAGCTTGAACGGAAATATGTTTGAAAACTATCCAGTCAGGTTTTCTTTGTAATGTGATGGCTCCCGATTTTTCAAGAGTATTACTGTAATATAAAATATATTTTGAAACATTTTTCTAAACGAATATTTGCGACTACCACCCAGTAGACTCTTGTTTCAAAGGTCGATTGACTCCGACCAAGCAAAGGAAGCGTTGCTGGAGTATGTGTCTCAGCAGTGTTGCTATGGTAAGGGAGCTGCGAACAAAATGGATATAAAGGACATTCAAAGCTCGTCGGCTTTCCATGTAAGCTTTAATGTTAGCATCACTGTTCTAAATAACTTCTTCAGTAAACTACAGTAAACCTCGGTTAATCCGGATCTTCGCCAACACCGGATAAAACTGGTGGTACGAATGATTTCTGACATTTTTCTTTATAAAAATCATCGCTTCGCCAATGACGGATAAAATTTGCTATTTTCGCATCTCGTATTCTGGATTTTTCTCTGCTTACACACTGTTGTGTTCTCGAAGTGCATTCATTGGTCTCTCGGAAAGATTCGCCAACTTTCAGACGCAACACAAAAGTGCTCACGATCACCAACGAACGTTTAGAATTACCATAACATCGGCCGCAACTGCGCGCAACATTCGACTAATCGTAAAGACACGATTATTTCGTCACACACGGGCATGGCACATCACGTTGAGCATAACGATCAAAGCACGCCGCCACACCACGGTTTCAGTCCATTGATCAGTGTTGAGTGTGCGTGTGTAGAGCATTATCCCCGAGTGTATTGTACTCGGTATAAAGTCTTAGGCATTGCTTATGGATCAGTCGCAGAAATCTCCGCGTCAGTCCAAAATCCCAGATTTCTTCGCAGGCTAGTAGTCTAAAATTATGAACTTGAGATTGTTCATAGCTGTGTGGATATGGCCGTTACTAGCCTGTTATAACATTGCAAATACATCACTAAATTCATTTTTCTTCAGCGAAAGTCTGCTGTTGGGTCGTAAATATGTTCAATTTAAGTGATTTTCACCGATATCTCAGTACTTGGATGACGTCAGGCTAGAAACAACGATCTTCGGTTAATCCGGATATTCGCCTAAACCGGATGAAATCGTCGGTTAAATCGAATCCAGATTATCCGAGGTTTGCTGTACTCTCCACATGTGAGACAAGAAACGAATCTATCTGAAATTTTCATAGGAAATCGATTTCACGTTAGTTCTTGAAGCTGCAAGCAGTGCTAACAGATGAAACGTTGAAAGGCTAAACCACCTGCTAGCAATCCTTGCAGATTCAACGTCTGACGATGCGAATGTGACGGTTTCGTTTCGATGCCTCCACTGATTAGTCTGATTACGTGCCGCGCAGAATTGCATTGCTTGATTACGTGCCGCGTGGAATTGCATTGCTTTGCTTGGTCGTTTGTATCGCACGTCGATG
>Ga0210059_1004768_pt1 | contig 21849 bp, 16 predicted proteins | sample Ectturendosymbi2_FD_188042 | JGI IMG/M metagenome (GOLD analysis project Ga0210059, IMG submission 188042) | Ecteinascidia turbinata endosymbiont from Florida, USA - Sample 2 (SPAdes) (version 2) | ecosystem: Host-associated > Tunicates > Ascidians > Unclassified | place: Key West, Florida...
GGAAGTCCAACCGCTAAATATATCGATAGCGACCCGCTCGTTCAACCTCAGCGGCCCGCCCAAAATCCGGACCATTAGCGGTCCGTGCCATCTCTAACACAAATATATGTGACGTGAACAAGCAATAATAGAGTGACCTCGTCAGATGATCTTTATTATTGCTTGCTGCCACAGTGTGAAGCTTTGCGCGCTTGCCGTTCGAGCTTTTTGATCACAACACAAGAAATATACTTCCTTGTCTTTCGCATTGCCTAATACATGAAAATGGCCAGAGATGAACTGTATTTGGATTTAAATCTTGCGACATTTCAATATATTGATGGATTTGGATGTGATCATTTTTGCTTGAACAGATTTGGATTGGAATTGATGATTTTCTTTTGAACTTTATCGCAACTTTCGGTTCAGTTTTGGGACTACAGGTTACTGCAGGACCGCAAGTTAACAGTGGATTGCAGCCACCAACACGTTGGGAGCCATTTGTTGCAGGCACAATGCTGCGTCGCCCTGAACCAACTAAACAAAAAGTCGAGCCGATTATCCTCAGTATAATAGCAATTGCGATTACACATTGGACCACGTTCACTCTTCTATTGCTGCTACGAATTCAACGTTATATGTTGCGTGATCATATCGTCACATGGGCTTAGGCTAATAACAGTGGCAGAAATTTAGATTTAAACAAGATTCGGTTTCCGTATTTGCATTATATTTTGCAATATAGTTTTTGGATTTGATTTGAATCTGAAAAAGTTGAATCACTTTACTGGTATCTGGAAAAGACTCAAGTCACAGTATGAGACCCACTGCCAGGATCACAATATTCAAAATACTGCATTAAACCACGATAAGGTGTCCATATATTGTGCCCTGCTGACCCCTCCGTGAAAGAAAAGACTCAGGTCTACCCCTATGCAAGTTGGGGCGCTTGATCCTTAAAATGTAGCATAGAACGACTAGACAGCCAAAACAGAAAATTTGCGCCAATCTTGATCACCACTGAAGCAAAAAATGCTCATTTCTTTAAGTGCACACGAAGTGGGTTTCAGAGATGAGCACCGATCAGGACTGGATCGGACTAGATCAGGATTGAAGCCAATTTTGGCCGGATCAGGACTGGATCGGACTCCAATTTTTTTGAAAATTGGCGGATCAGGACTGGATCGGACTGAGAAAATTTTTGTTGTTTCGATGTGATTATTCTGAACATATCAAAAATGTTAGTTGCGATCCGATTTTACAGATTTGCTAAATCATGACAGTGTAGGATGTATTTTTCGATCAATGGCAAAAGCTCTGCTGAGACTATTTTGCAATTCGAACTGTATCCACGATTGCCCACATATAACGTTGAGTTCTGGTAGCAACATGAACATAGTTAGGTGGTTAGGTAAGTGTCTGTGCTTGCTGTGCGAGTGTTTGCTGGTTCTATCACAATTTCCTTTGGCTTAACTTGTAGAGATCACGCCTTTGATGAGAATGCTTTTGTGTAGGCTACTTTTTCAATATGTTTAAGGTTTGTTTAGGGCAGTGATTTTCAAGCTTGTGTCATTTTCATTTTTTCTAGAGGTTGCGAGAAGCTTCTGATAAAAATATTCATAATTACTTTCAGATTTTATATTTCGTACATGGAATCATGTTTAGTCGTAGCCAAAATAATAGGATTACCTGGCAGTAGCACAGTTAATAATATTTTTCAGAATGGGCCAGTCAATGACGTCGTCAGTCATTGACGTCGTCAGTCATTGACGTCGTCTTGAGACTGAGTCCGCTGTTACTTCCGTTTGTTTTCTAAATCAGCTGAAAATTGATACAAAGCACCAGCAAAAATCTGAACAAGTTTGTTTCGGGCAAAGGGAAGGCTATGGCCTTTTCGGTCTCATTCTGGCTGCGCTAATGTAACCTGGCAAAAATGATAGCCTACTCTTTCATCCAAAATTGTTTTAAGTGTGATTACAGTAGGGTTGCGTTTGGCAACACACGAATAACTTTTTGACCTAAGAATGTGCTGCGCTTGTAAATTAGCTATCTGATTGCGGTAGCTATACTTGGGAGTTATTCTAGTTTTGAATGAGTCGTGCTGTGGAGATATTTGTATGCGGCACAGGTGGCTCTCCCCCACTGATGCTGTCATGTGTATATGAATTTAATAAATGAGTTTTTGTTAGGCATAGTGATATCGTACGTTATTTATGAGTCATTGTGATTTTTGATTGCGCAAACACAGCTGCATTTCATACGTCTGACTGGAAAATTTCGGAAGGAGGTCGATAGGTCAAATTGAGTTTCAAAATGGGTCGCCACTTGAAAAATGTTGAAAACCACTGGTTTTGACTTAAACATTTATGGGTTAGATTTAGCGATTAGGTTTCGGGTTTAGGTTTTGAGTCTACGTTTAATTTTGGGTTTAGGTTTTGAGTTTAAGTTCGGGTTTAGGTTTTGGGTTTACGTTTTAGGTTTGGTTTTGAGTCAAGGGTTTTAGGTCATGTTACAAAGACCTTACACTAATCCAAGTGTATTGTCCTTGTCATTTGACCAATCCAACCAATCGGACTATTCCTAATGGCAAAAAAACTATAGCAGTGCCTTTGCCTCTGATGGCAAAATAGACACTGCCTCTTAAGTTTTGGAAATGCCGAAGGTTGTGCCTATTTTGTCTCACGATGCAGAAGCACTGTTGGAACTATTTTGCCTTCAACCAATCATGTTGAAGGCAAAATAGCTCCACTAGTGGTTTTGCCTCATGAGGCAAAATAAAAACACATGATTTTACATGGGTAGATCAGGACTGGATCGGACTGATGATTTTCAAAAATTCTGCAGATCAGGACTGGATCGGATTGAAAAATTTAACAGTCTGCTCATCTCTGGTGGGTTTGTCTATCAGGAACACAGTGAATATTTAAAAATGACTCTGACTCGAGTCTCGAGTCATTGACTGTGTCTCGAGTCGAGTCATTCTGTGAAAAACGTGACTCGAGTTGGATCGAGTGACCATTTTCCTCAGCGTGACTCGAGTCGAGTCCGAGTCACCAAAAATCGTGACTCGAGTCGAGTCGTTGCCTCGAGTCATGCTATCACTGAACTATGGTATAAGACTTGTTTCTCATAAACTATTCTCAATTTTTTTGCATAATAGAATGCAGTGCACTAAAATAGGGACATTTAAATCTTCATACAAAAGAATATCTTGCCGAGTCCCTCAAGCTAATGTAGTGTCATTTCACCTTTAGTTTTCCTTTTTTACATTAATGATATCACACGAGCTTCCTCTTTTCGTACTACTTTATCTGCTGATGATATTGATCTTCATATGTCAAACTCTTGTGTTAATGTTCTTCAGATAACTGTCAACCTTGATCTATGCAAAATTGAGCACTGGCTGAGAGCCAACAAGCTTTCTCCTAACTACAATAAGACTAATTTTATGCTATTAAATTCTCAAAACCACAATCCTACTTCATTCAAAGTTATTATAAATACCCATAGCATTTCCCCAAAGATAACCTGAAATACCTAAGTGTTCTTCTTGGCAATAAGCTGAGCTGGAAGCCTCATGTAGAAAAGGTGAAAACTCAACTATCAAGAGCTTGTGGAGTTCGACATCAAACTTAAACATTATACAACACACTCTGTATTGAAAGTTGTCTATAACTCATTAATCCATCCCTACCTGGGTTTTTTCGGTCATAGACCGAAATGTTCTTGAAATGACCGAAAAAAACTAAGTCATTTCGGTCGGAATGTCTAAAAATATAAGCTAATGAACACTGTTACCGCGAGTTTTAATACAACTGTGAGAAAAATTACAGAAATATTTCAGTGACGAAACTGTTTCAGCGAAAAAAGACCAAAATGTCTCAGCGAAAACACCCCCAGAACCCTAGTACCTTATTACTCAATCCTCAATTGGGGAGTGCTTCAAACGCAACCATTTAGCCTCTCACCTCATCGAAACACGTCTGTACTCCAGCTCGACTGCAAGCAAAAGACCGCTGGTTGGAAATGCTCTCCTGACCACACCGTATGTCAAATCTAGGGTTGCCAGATGCGTTTTGTAAAAATACCGGCCATTTTTTCAACAGTGCCATATCCGCAGTAATCTGTGTCGTGATTCGTAAGCGTCACAGGGAAAACAGAGAGACAGTGAGTGTTGTTAAGCCACAATTAATAATTTGCCCGTATTTTGGCTGGTTCATTACATTTCGGTGTGTGTGTGACGTGACAATCGCACCAACGATTGCGTCAACAGCAGCAAATAAACTTTCCTGAAGGAACTGTCCTGACAAGGTTCACTGCTTGAAGTAAGTACAGTAAGTGTATTGTTTTTTTGCGACAAAACAACGGTTCGCGCAGTCAATAGGTGACACAGTATTGCGTATAGCATAGGCTAATGTGGAAACTATAGCATTATTTAAAGCAAGCCTCTACACAAGCATCTAACAATTACTGTTTCATTTGTCACAAAGGATTGGTGAAAAACCATGAGGTCATCTAGTCTACCAACCCAGCAATATAGCTTTCAGTCCTATCATAAATAGTCAATGAAAAAGAAAGGTGATAAAAAACAAAAAAGGCTTGTTTACAGATGGGTGCACGCATATGCACACACAGTCACATAATGAGATAATCAATTTACAGACGTGGAGAGAACAAACACTGAAATTGATGTACGTTTGTTTGACAATGCAGATGTTTATATGACATAAAAAAAACAGCAAGGTGGAAAATATCAAATGACAGACATATGTAGATTAACCCCAGTAAAAAGGGAAGCTTCGCAGTACCTGTTAAGTACAAAATATCTAGCAAGACTTATTGAAAAAATTATACAAATCACAAAGAACGGACAATACAAGATGAGTTTAAACAAATTCCTTTTGTTGATTTGCACCAACAAGCCCAGAGAGTAGGAAATTTTTGAACAGATGTTTCAAATCAAAGTAAGATCGAAACTTGATATGGTCCGGTATTTCTGACCATACCTTGGGTCCAATGAATTTGAGGGAGCATTGCCCTTGGGAAACCTTCACCCTGGGTAAGAAGAAATTGTTTGAACATGCAAGTCTGGTGGCGTATTTATGAACTGTCAAAATAGATTTGAAATATTGGTTAAAATATGATGGAAGTTGATTGTTTTCATAAGAGTGCATAAACTTACCAGCAGACATTTTAAATAGATTGTTGATTGTCAGAATGTCATTTTGTATATATATTTCATCCAAAGTGGCTTTGTTGGATGTTTTCAGAAATTTCACAGCTTTGTTTTTTAGATTCTCAAGAGGTTGAATAGTAGTTTTTGATGCCCTGTCCCAGTTCAAGACAGCATAATTTAGATATGGGTGTATCAATGCATTATACACAGCTTTTAATACAGGCTGTGTGGTATAATGTCTTAATTTGGATAATATCCCACATGATTTAGAGATATGTATGGGTAACTTAGCAATATGTGGTTTCCAATTACGTTTGTTGTCAAGGATGATGCCTAGGTATTTTATATCATTTTTTTTCACAAATTTGTTGACTATTAATAGAGATATTATTAAATATGGCAGTATCACCTTCAGGTCTGTTTTATATAATGTATCTGGTTTTGTTGTAATTAATTGACAGTTTGTTTGCCCTAATCCAGTAGTCAATATTTTGAATTTCATTTTTAACTTTTCTTTGCAAAGTTCTAACATTGGATGCAGACATATGTAAATTAATATCATCAGCAAACATTGTAGTATTAAATGAAGATGCTTGAATAATATCATTTATGTATATAAGAAAAAGCAAAGGCCCAAGTACAGAACCTTGTGGAACCCCGCAAGTTATAGACATGCAAGATGATTTTGTTTCACCTAATTTGGTGCATTGTTTCCTATTACTTAGGTAACTACAAAATAATTTATGGGGAGTTCCTCTAATACCATAATGATAAACTTTCTGGAGTAAAATTTCATGATCACAACAATCAAATGCTTTGCTTAGGTCTAAAAAAAGTGAACAGGTAATGAGATGTGTGTTTATATTGCTGATATATTCATCATACAGTGTTGTTATAGCTAAGTGAGTAGAATGATTAGTGCGAAAACCATATTGCCGTTTGGCAATTGCAATGTTTTGTGTTAAAAAGGAGTAGACTCTTTGATATAAAAAGTTTTTCAAACACTTTGGATCATGTAGGAAGAACAGAAATGGGTCTGTAGTCTGATGGAGATTGAGGATTACGAATTTGGGGAATTGGAGTGATACAAGCAATTTTTAGAAAGTCAGGAAAAACACCTCCATTAATACATCTGTTGAATAGTTCAGCAAGCCATTTAGCAACAACAGTATTGGCTAGCTCGAGGAATTTGGATGGAATATCATAAGATTGACAGTTTTGTTTCATTTTTAATTGTCTGATAATATTGTTTATCTCATTTGCATCAGTGGGAGGTAGAGTCTTTGAAATGTATCTGATTCAAGAAGTGTTTGTATGTGACAGGGGGTTTACTTATCTTGGCAGATATTCTTTTGCCTACATTTGAGAAGAATGCATTCAGTTCTTCACATTTAGACTTGTAGTTTGGTCTCTTATTTTGGGGAGTGTTGTGTTTTTAATTTTTTTCAGTGTTATTATGTTATTAATAAGTTGCCAAGTTTTTTTAACATTGTTATTGTACTTATTAAACATAGATCTAAAGTAGTTTTGTTTAGATAATTCTTTTAGATGTGTCAATTTGTTGCGATAGATTTTGTATTGTTCAATTAAGTGTGGATTACTGCTTTTAATTTGTTTTTTGAATATTTTATTCTTGGTTCCAATTGACTTTAAAATGCCTTTAGTGAGCCAAGGCTTTTGAAATGTGTGTTGTTCTTTTCTTGATGCAAAACGGTATGGTGCATGATGGTCCAGTGGGGTATTAAAAGTTTTGACAAATTCTTCACATGTGTGGTTAATGTTTTCATTGTCAGAAGGTAGTTTAGTTATGTTTTCCTCTAGATCAAGTAGAAACTGTTCAGGATTGAAATTTTTTAGGCATCTTATTTTGGGTCTATTATTTTTATATGCAGTGAATATAAAGGAGAACTTTATAAAAACAGGCAAATGATCAGATATGTCAAAAAGAGCGATGCCAACATCATTGATTTTCTGTTCATCAATGATATTTGTGTAAATGTGGTCTAGCAAAGAAGGTACACAGTTAATTGAGAATCTGGTAGGTTTATTGATCAAAGAAGCACAATCACAACTGAGCAGACAATTAATGTAGTCAGTTATGGCATACTTGAATTATATTTAATTAAATCCAAGTTCAAATCACCTCCAATTACGTAATCATAATTTTTTTTGTAGTTTAATGAAAAGATTTGATAATTCAGTTTGAAAATTTTGTATCTTTTTACTTGGGTGTCTGTAGATGACACCAATAATACAGGGTTTCTTTAACTGGGACTTTACTTCAATAAATAGGCTTTCACAACCTTCTACTTTGAGTTCAATGTCATTTCTATGTGAAAAAACAATGTTGGATTGGATGTAGAGACCTACACCAACAGCATTAGTTGAAGAAGGGTTATGAATGAAAGTGTAGCCAGAGATTTCACTGTTGCAGATTGATGCTGCTTTTAACTTAGTTTCTGATATAGCAATGAAACTTGGAGTTAAGTTAGCTATTAGAAAAAATCATCTATATGTTTATTTTTCTACAAACGTCTTACATTGAAACGAAAATGGGTAAGACTTTTTGATTTGTTGTTGCATTGAATGTGACCAATGTGTTTAGGAGATAAGTATCTTGTTTGATATTTTGCTTTTGGTAGAGAGAAGAGATCTAATTTATTAATGTTACCAATGGTGTTATATTCTAGAGAGTAAAAAAGTTCGTAAAATTCTGAGTCATTCAAGTTGCTAAAAAGTAAACTACAGCAAGTACAAGTTACACATGCACAACTGTTAGACACTGCAAATGATTGAGCATTAGGATCAGTTTCTATAGATATACAACATGCCTTTTTAGCTGTCATTGCAGTGCATTATAAATATTAGTTTCTCAAGTTTAAGATTTAGTTCTTTGAACTTTTTTATTCGATCGCTTCAAATGTCTGATGCTTTTCACAAATCTTCATTTTTCCTCAATTATTCAACACTCCTGTATGGAGAACAAATGCAGTAGTTGTCCGTGAATTGTTTCGGAGTTTGCGTCTCACCAGTATTGCTTTTGCGTAGTAAAATATGTGGACACTGTGTACACACCAAGCATAAAAAAGTAAGAAGTGCTGGGAAAGGTCTTGCTCCTCTCAAGGCTGGACACGTACTAACACCGGTTGTGTAATGCCCTACTGTATGGTTATCCATTTTCTGTGCTTTTACGAATGACGATACAGCTGTGGAGAGGATAAACTGCTTTGCTCCTCCAGTGTTGGTCAGGTGCTAATACCGTGTCTGTAATGTGCGCTGTTGTACAGCTAAAACACTTTTTGTGCTCTTGTGCCTGTGATATGGACCATGAGTCCGCAATAAAATATCATTATATCATTATTATCATTATTATTATGTTAAACCACTCACCACACCATGCTGTAAAGAAACAATTCAGATTCAGTTCTTCATTTGATTTTTTTTAATATCACATTCATTTTTTATTTGAATGGCAGAGCTGTTGTCACTTTTTCTAGCAAAAATCTTCCATTTGAAGTCCATAAATATTTCCATTGATTATCCTTCCTTTTCTTGTTGACATAAAATAGCAATTGTCTGTTTTTGGAGTGAGGTTTTCATTAAGAAAACCCCCTTAGAGCTGAGAAAGTCAAATTTTGCATCTTTCAAATTTTTTCTTGCCTGAAATAGAGCATTTCTTTTCTTTCTGGAGATGAATCTCACAATAATAGAAGGAGGCATACCTTGTGTTTGAGTCTTCTTGTTTTTTTCTGGGTCCTAGTCGATGTGTGACATCACTATAATCTTTATCACTACTTCCATCCACATGCTGCAATACAGATAGAACTTTCAGTTCCAGTTCTTGTGGTATTTCTTGATCATCATTCATGGCAGCACCTTGAATTTCCAAATTTTGCCTACGGCCATGTTGTTCCAAGTCATTCATTTGATTTCCTGAATTGAGTACTTGGTTTTCAAGGTGAGCATTTTGTTGTATGAGTTTTTTATTTTCAGTTTCAAGGTTGTGCATTGCAAGTTTGATTCCTTGCATCTCTTCAGTCATACATGCAAGTTGTTTTTGCATGTTATTAAGTTGATGTGGTAAGTGTTTGAGATTCTCCATGTTAGCAATCAGGACATCCATGTTCCCAGACATTTCCTCACAATGATTGCATGTAGCTCCATGACTTTTGTTTCTTGCTTGCTTGTTTTGATGTGCCATATCACGTCTTGGCTGTTGTATTCAGTCCACTCCTTTGTTCTAGCAGCAACAGCAGGAAATCAGAAATCAGTAACAGCACCTAGCCTACAGCACCTTGGGAAACTCGGCGTTTGTGCTTTTCAAAGTTGCGGCAAATTATTTATTTTCAAAATACCGGCTTCGAGCACTGATTAATCAAAATATTGGCCTCTGCTAAATTAACAGTGAAATACCGGCCAGGCTGGTGAAATACCGGCCATTTGGTAACCCTAGTCAAATCGCGTGACAAATACCTTTTTCCGCTTGCTAGAGACTTAGTACGAAATTTTCGTAGTTTGCAGAGAAAAGCATAGGGCCCGGCTCTCAACGGTTGGCGTTTGAAGTACGAATATATCGTACGCCGGCTCTCAACGGATGGAAGCGAAGTTGTTAAACTCCAAAATAAACCTATAACACTAATAAGATCAATTAACACGGCATCTCTAGAAGAACCTTTCCAGCATTTAAACATCTTATGCCTTCCCGAACTTCATATTTTATCAGTAGGCAAATTCATGCACTCTTATTGCAACAAACTGCTTCCAAAACATTTTGATGACTATTTTAATCCAATTAGCGCAATTCATTCTTACTCCACAAGACTATCAACCTCTAACAACCTGTTTTTACCAAGATTTCTAGTATTTTGTAACTTTTTATTTTTATGTGTATTTACTTTTTTGTCTTTTGTTCTTTCCTGTGCACATCCCATTTTTTCGCATGAAAGTACACTCCACAATTTTTTTCTGTTTTTTTTTTGTGTACCTTATAATTAGTTTTTGTTATTTTTTACTGTTTTATTTTTATATTTTGCTTGAACATAATTTTAGCTACACCAAATTTCTTCAATTAAATTCGATCCATTCATCTGTGTACATACTGTATATGCCCATAGGCATGCGGTTTCATCTGTAAATTTACTTTATCATGTTCTGTGTTTGTTTTTTTTCCTACCTGTGCTTACTTCATCTCCAACTGTTGTTTTTCAACACTTTTCAAAGAGTGATAAACGGGATTGGTTGACTAGATAACCGCCATGGCCCTTCACCAGGGCCGGATTAAATGAACGCGAGGCCCCGGGCAAGGTCGTCGTCGCGAGTCCCCCTAAACGCTTAGCGCAAATGGGTAGCGTTTCACATGCCCTCGTTTCAACTTTGCAGAAGCATCGGTCAAAAACGTCAAAACCGATACGATTTGGCAGCCTATACTTCAGGCCCGTAGCCACGGGAGATCTCCTGCCCCTCCAAATTTTTGTTCCCTCCCAAATTTTGTTGCGCCCAGAAAATTTTGTTTTAAACATGTAATAAATACAAAAATCTTACCCCCTAAAAATGTATTTTGCCCCTTCAAATCTTAAAACATGGCTACGGGTCTGCTACACTTCAGAAACAATTGGGGCTGACCATGTACCGCGGTTCGTATGTGTTCGTATGTGGTTAATTTATTCAAATAGAAAGTTGTATCACAAAAAACGATCTTTATGCTGACATGACACTACAATATTTTTTGTCATAGACTCTCTGACCATCTTCACTGCACAAATCGTCCATTCACATATCTATTGAGGAAAGATACACTCTCTCGCAGATCAAAACGTACACCGTTTGCAAAAAATGTTCTCAACCAATTATCACGCAAAAGCAACTAGAACCGTACTACTTGACTGAAGTTTTGCGATGGGAGCTTTACAATAATTACACCTATTAACTGTTCCATGATCTTGTAGACAACAGCCCTTTGTTTGATCTATGACTGATATACTCACGATCATGACAAGCACTTCGCAACTGATTGTTACATCAGCGCATTACGACAATTGCAAAGGCGTTAGATTACAAAGAATACTTGGTAACGATCTTATTGAAGTGACGTGGTTTCTGTCACTCTGTCAATGTGTGCTTTTTGAAAAAATGTCAGCTACGAAAAGTTTAATGATGCCGCTTTTTTGCATGCGAAATCGTTGATGATTGTCAACAGGTCCGTATCTTCAAGAATCTCATGCTCCATGCTCATTAAAGACAGCATGCTTAGTTTTTCTTGCACAAGTCAACTTCGAAGATAATTCTGAATTCTCTGCAACTTAGAAAAGCTTTTTGCTTTTTGATGCAATTGACTCTAATAAGTACTTACTGTAGGTGAAATGATATGTCAAGCTTGCAAGATGCTGTTTATTAGCATGACAGAGCCAAAAGTGGCACGAGGCAATGTGGTTAGTGTTTATTTTCCCTCATAAGGCAAAAGCTGTGCAGGGTCTATTAACTTTAGAAGTGTCACATGACAAGTACGCTACACAAAGAGACAATGGGTTGGGGTTTAGGGTTAGGGCTTAGCCCACAATTCACGCAACACAGACAAGGAGTTGCTAACAGCTTGGCAGTGTTGATACCATAAGAAACTCAGCCATGCCTGTGGGAGTGAGCTGCTGCAGATGTCGTGGTCAACTAAGCAGGTTATGGATTTCGAACTTATCGTGTGACTAATTCAACCAATCGTGTTCATTTAAAAGCAAAATAGCTCCAGCAGTGCGTTTGCCTCATGAGGCAAAATACACACTGCCTAAAATATATGCTATGCATAATCAAATATGCACTCTGGATAGTTTTCGGATACGGATAGCATGATTGCAACCAAAGCAGGGTTCGCAGGATTGTCCATGGGACATATTTATCTGTCCCGTCCCATCAAATAGCAATTTATGCCTGTCCCATTGCCATCCCACGGGATTCCCATTATAATATTACTATGGTATACAATTTAATTAAAATTATGAAAGTTTCGGTTTAGTATCTACTAAATAGGACTACACGTACAAAGAGACATGCAAAACGACAATATTTATTGACTTTAAAATTCAGAAGTATAGTCTAAGTATGACAATTCAGTATCAAAACTAAGGTTAGCTCTGATGTAATGAAGTTGCTATGATGTGGTTACTGTCTCGTGGGAAATACAAATGTGTGCTGTCCCATCCCATGGGATGTTTCCCATGGGATTCCCATAGGAATGACATTGTCCCATCCCATGGGATGTTTCCCATGGGATTCCCATAGGAATGACATTCCTATGGACAAGCCTGAGGATTCGGATCGGATACAGATATCATTTTGTGTAAACAGGATAGAATCGGAGAGTAAACAAACACTGTCATCTCCGCATTGATAATATTGTTACTGCATTCTCGTGGCGAGATCTACGCAAAATATTTTTATTAATGCTTCCCATTTTGGATGACAAATGAATGACTTTATGTCACACTGATTATCTTGAAATTTTTAGTGTAGGCCTACTTGCCACAGACAGAATTCTTTGTGCGTTGGCGAAATGTCAAAATGTTACTATCTGTCGAATAAGAACGTATTTAGCTTTTTCAAATCCAAATCCGACCCAAAAATCTTATTTCAAATTCCAATCCAAATCCGAACTGACAATGATGAAATCCAAATCCTGTTTAAATCCAGAATCCTATCACTGGTTTCAAGCTATATGTAATCCAACTCAAAAATTCAAACACAAAAAATAGCTTGGAAACTATTCAAGTCAACTCATGCCCTACTAATGGCTAGCAACATCATAGCAATTGACACTTCAAAGGCTTCAAGGTAATCACTTTTCGCAGCAATGCAATATGAAGCTCAGTGCAGCTCAGCACCGTGTGTAAGATAGTGGTTCCTATCCAGGGTGCCATTTGCAATACCGAGGGGTGCGGCGAGAAAAGATGTTTTACAATATATTATTAAAAATACATTTTCAAAATGTCATTAAATCTTAAAGCAAATTGCTATGGGTTCGCCACTAGGTGCTGCAAATTTTATTTTTTTCCTGTAGGGTGCCGCAAACCTAAAAAGTTTGGGAAACAGTTTGATAAGATATCAAATCAGAAAGATTAACCGGTACACAGCACAAGTGACTAATTAGCACTACGCTACACGTATAAACAATGATGAACTGTGGTAAATGTTACTGGGTAGTAGCTATTACTATAGTGTACGTGTAACAATCATGAGTCGAGAAAAGGGGCTGAATCTTTAAAGGCGCACCAATTCCATAACTCCGATGATGACATGATACATAAGAGAGCAGGCTTTTATCACTGGTTACAGTCAAGCCTCGAGATTCAATCAAACACGACATACAATCCCGACAGATATGAGAAACTCACTGAACAAAACTTCGCAGAATAAATACAGTAGGTCGGCACCTGCGATCATAGCGGGACCCTTGAACCACCCCGTTTTTATGAAAAGTGCACAGGTTTAGCGCCACCAATCAATACTAGATATTCCTCATGCTTACTTATTTTTCCCATGTTAACGGGATGCAAGCAAGTATAACGTTTAGGCTTTTGTCACTGATTATCACTTTTTTGGTGGTTTAAGCAAAATCATTGGGCCTTGAACCTTGTTTTAACGCTGTTGTTTCTAAGTTGTTTCCGGCATCTTTTATTTGGTTAACTTAGTGCAGCATAATATGCATTTTAACAGGAGAAAAAAAATATCGACTTGCCGTGTTTAAGTGAGGTGATGATTTTGATTCAAAATGGCGTAGAAGTGACCCATGAGCCACAAGATGTGGGGTTCAATGAACAGTGGCTCAATGGTCCCGCCTAACTTATTAGATATACAGACGCTTGAGAAAAGGCATGGTTGCTATACTTTGTAATTCTATTATTTGTTTCGTAGTATTTTTTGTGAAAGAGCTTAAGCTACTGGCATAAATGCCGCGGATGAAGCTGTGTAAATTTCAAAAGGGTGGTTTCCAACCCCAGATGTAATATGCGACTTGCCTGCTTCAACTCTTTCCGTAGATGTAGCCTATTCCATCCAATATTGTGGCTGGTTTTGAAAAAACGAAAATATTCCCTTTTGATTAACATATACAGTTTTTTTCAGACGACGTTTGTCCGTTTCATATCGCGGCGGACCATCTTAGACTCTTACAGAAAACGAATTTGATCGGAATGCTGGAGAATTGTTACCGCATATTCTGAAAATGTAGTGTCCTCAAGCTATGATATAACTCTTCAAGAAATAAAAACATATGCTAAAAGTCAGGGTTTCACAAAAATACGAGCCAGGAAGAAGCACAAGTCTTTCCATTATCACCGACCCACCTTGTTAAAGCAAAGCTAGGAAAAAATAATTGTGTTCATGGAAAAGTTACAGATATAAGTAAACATTCTCAAGCAGTGGCACAGCCAATAATCTTGTTTGCACAGTCAATGACATTGTCAGTCACTGACGACATCTTGGGTCCAACTGTTCCATCCTTTAGCTTGCAACACTTGAAAATTGATATATGACGCCAGTAAAATCTTAGCAAGTTTGTTTCGCGGGACCATGGCTTTTTCTACCTCATTCTGACTGCGATACTGTTTTGGAGCCTCGTGAGAACCAGACCTAGGGCCCTTGAACTTATAATAGTAGCAGCACAGAAGTCCGTAAATCATCTCATGAAGACAGCGATGCTGTAGTAGCAGGCCTGTAACCAGCTTGGGATACCAGGATGAGGAGAAGATTTTTCTGAGGGAGACCAATTAGATGCACAATAGTTTTACACTATGTCCAACACTTTTTTCCAAGGAAAGCAAAAAATTTTTCAAGGGGACTTGTGTCCCCCGTAGTTACAGTCCTGTTTAGTAGAAGCAAAAAAGAGAGCTGTGTGCTTCTGCAATCGGTTGCAAACATAACAGTTTTTTATATATTGGGCAAGTGCTGAAAAAAGTATGAATATACTGTAGCTATTTAGAGGAAACGTTTCTCAAAAAAACGCCTCAGCAGTGTTGAATGCAGTTTTATTAAGCCGAACATAAAGGATATTCATGCGGACCCCTATCTCCCTCTTGTCACATCAAGTTCAACCAAAAGAGGTTTTGCATTACAAAGTTTGCTGTTAACCTTCACTGGATACATGCATTGATGATTTATTTTCTTTAGACGTATGAAAACATACTTTACTACATACTAGTATTATTCAATTTTCAGGATTTATCTTTGAAGTAACTTTTCGTTTTGGTTCAACTTCAAATATTTAAACCGAAGATCTACTTTTCATAAATTGGTAACAGCAAGTGATAACAAACCCATTACTGTGTTTCAGTTCGCTGCTAGAAGTTTCGTTAGTTCGATTTTCAATTAAACGAATGGTACATTTAAACCGGGCAGCGATGGACCAACAGTTTCGTACAGTTTTAAGCATGGCTCATTGGTCCCTCAAACAGGTTCATTTTTCCCGATGCATGGGGACCCTTGATCCACTTGAATAACGAATGAAATAATCCATGAAACTTTTAAGGTTGCCGGTATTTTTCTCCGTAAATTCCCACAAAGCATGCCACAACCCTAAGACACTTACTGGAAAAATTTGCGCAAAAATATTGCACCGTGTTGTAGCTGCGCTGGATATCATGAAAAGTGGCTCGTAGGCGCCGACTTTCCCTTAGGCCTAATCTGCAGTTCCGAAACTGAAACGAAAGTTGTGAAGTTCAAAAAAAAATTTTAAATCCAAATCAAATCTAAGTGCGGAGAAATTCCAAATCCACCAAAATATTAAAGTGCGGCAGGATTTAAATCCAAATCCATATTCATCTCTGCTGGCGGTCTGTAGCAACTGCGACGGAACAGTACATGTATCATTTGTCTTGACAAAGGAAATATAAAGCTTGCAAGGTGTTATTCTTATATATTTTAATTACTGATATGAAATGAATCAACTATTCAAATATGTTTCAGGTTAGACGAACACTGTTATACTATGTGTTTTTTTGCACCAAGGGTAGGCTACTTTGCCCGTAGCCTATACGCTTTTTATGAATTGGTTTTGAGTGGTGCTATTGCAGTGATTGAGTGAAGCACATACAGGTGATATGATTAAGACATATATTCGTCGCTTGTTTTTAGCATTCTTTGGAATTGCCTTTATGTCACTGTGGAGTTACCTGAAGTCGAGGTACCTTTATCAGCCAGCATTCACCGAAGCTTACTCAAACTATTCTCATAACGTGGCTAACACGTTTTACTGCGCTCTCATAATCGTTGTCTCAAATATGGCGTATGGAATGGTTTTTCTCTTTCTTCTGGTTTTTACTCCAAAGTATCCAAGGTATGTATTGTTTTGAAAAGCGGGATGACAATAATAAGAGTAAACAAAGGATGTTCATAACATTTAAACACATAAAAATAGGATGTTCGTGACATGTACAGTATACACACGAATCTATCTTTTTTCTACTTATTTGTTTATTGGTTGTAGATTACTGATTTTGCGCAGATCCAAGTGTTCTAATATCAAAGATTTGCGATGATAAGAACAGTGTTTCCAAATACACATGAAATAGACTTCAGCGGTGAAAGTGTTTCCAAAAAAATATATGAAAACTGTGGATAAACCAGCAATTTTATTTACCATTGTCAAAGATTTATTGCGCAGCAACTTGGTCGGGTTATAAGCTGCTATGTTGTCTTTTTGCGTGGCAACTTTGAGCTGCAATATTTACTTTCTGAGAGATAGCATGCATTTTTGAGCGGATAGCCTTGTTGCTGGGGACTTCTTACATTAGGTTGAGGGTTGAGGATTTTCAAATGTGGATTGCTGCGGTAGTAAGTTGCATTTCAAATTCATCTAATTGAGAGTTTATTTTGCTTTGTTCATTGTCAGGTCTTGTTATTTATTGTAACGCCTTTATCTTCATTTTCAATTTTTTGTTTTCACAATAGTGTTTCATTGCGCTTCATTTGCATTTCACAGGCAGTGAGCCAATGACAGCTAGGCAGTCTCTTTCTGCCCCTACGTTCCAGGCCACATGCTCTCTATGTGGTCGGGAGCCATTTTGCTTATATCCATTGTTGTGTTGTCAGGTATAATAAAGTAAAACTTGACAGCATTTGACTTCATTCTTTGTCAATGCAATTATTCAAGTATTTCCATGGAAACAGGATCCAAAAATTCAATTTAGATTTGCGGACTGAAATAGAAATGATTGAAACTTTTAGATTTTAAATGATCTTTCAACAAAACATCATATTTTGCCAAAATTATTATCAGTTCAATAAAATTTCCTTCGTTTACATCTTCTCCACCTGTACCACCGCATTCTCCATTTCCTCTTAAGGCAAAGCCTTGTTTGCAAGAAACATAATGACATCGGTATGGCGCCTCAACAATAACTGTTTTGTCTCTCAAAAATTCGATACTTGGCCACCCAAAGCACACCACTTTGCTGCTTCCAAAGGCGTGGTAGATGTTTTGTGCTTTTTCAATGTTCTCAGTACCTTTTTTGAAATTTCCGACACCTTCACTACCATCACATTAGTTTCGAGAATATGATGTACTATGGCTATCTGCAAATAGCTAGAAATGAAGACAAAACATTTTGCCTTTGGTCGGTGAATATACCAACAATGATCGTTTCACTTTGGTGCGATTTGGAAGAAATTTATAATACCAGGACGCTAAAAAGTGTCATTGTCTGATTCGCCCATAAATTCAGAAAAACTGTCATGAAGGCCTGGTTGGCATGCTCCATGCTGAATGATATTTCTAACAAGCACGCTAACCATGGGTAAGAACTGCAATCTATGCTGTACAATCAACATTACATGGATCAGCAAAGATCATGAAGTAAAGAGATCGAATACCAACCAAAAATGTTGATTGCTGGGAATGGTGCCGTATGGACTCTTCGCAGCACTCAGAAAAAAAGTTTCGAAGTGATACAGTGAATCCGGATGTCGATGGCTATAGGCCTACTAAAACCCGAAATCACCGGAAAACACTCCAAAAACGCAAAAAACAACAACCCTACTAAAAACGAACAGAATCCTAAATACCGAAACGCAACATAGCTAAGCGAGTCCCGGTTTTTACATTTAGCTTGCCAGGGGGGCGGTTAGCCCTCCGAACCCCGTCATTTACGCCACTGAATGGCGGAATGATCGTAACTTTAATAAATTGCTGTACTTAGATAAAAGTGCGAAGTTAATCAATTTCAGAGTCAAACCAACCCGTTATAACACGTTTGCTTTTTGTTGACAGAAACACTTCAAGATTGCAAGAACGTCGAAACATTTTTGAAAAATATGTCAGTAAGCTTGAGTGGAAAGTTTCCCGAGGAATTTGATCATCCCCAGACGCACTTCAATGAAATAAGCGTATTTTCAACTTCCCCATTATTTGTCAGTGAAAAACAACGATTACAACAAGGCCGAGGATAAGGAACTCTTCAACTAGACTTATTGTTCAGTAACCATAAAATAGGCATTTTTCTTGTGGATTTTTTAGCACAGCGTTTTCCAAACTTTTTCTTGGCCTGTTCGACTTTGGAAAAAATAACATGGGCAGTGCAACTGTCTCGTTGGCGTATCTTGCGTTGTTTTGGTCTTACACTGTCGTGACAAGACAAATACACTTTTTTGTAGCAGTTATGATATTCCAAAATTGGTGGTAACATTTTTGGCTGGCATTATTTTTTCTCCAGTCAGGGCCGATGCTAGATTATTTGACCCTCCGCGCCTTGTCGATGAGCCCCCAGTATAAAATATATTGCATTTGCATTTAACATGTTGGCAGGTTGTGTGGGAATAAAGTTTGTAGTTACAATCAGGGTTTTTTAAGGTTTTACCTTGCTGACCGCATGGACGTTTTGAGAGACCGCAACTATTGTATCAGAATACCGTGATGACCGTAAAGCAAGGTTTTAGTGTATTTTGATGATGGCAGTAAAGCAAGTTCATACATTATATTGAGAGATCCGTGGAAAAATTTCAGAGACCGTTTTTGGTCTTTGTCAAAGTACTGATGACATAAGGTATTAAAAAATACTGGTTACGATGTATACCGATGACATAAGAATGGCTGCCTGATATCTAAAGTAATAAATCGGAAGATCTAACGAACATGTTGACATCAGGCATTCTTCAACCAAATTTTATCTCTTCTGGTATGAACTATTAGGAAAAAATCCCCAATAGCAACTGCAATGTGTAAGTGCCTTGTTTTCAAAGGGTCCCAAACAGTCACTGTAATGTGTAAGTATTCTGCTTTCATAAAGGCCCCTCAATAGCAACTGTAATGTGTGAGTACTCCGCTTCTAACGGGACCCAAACAGCAACTGTAAAAGCAGAGAGGAGGGGGGATGCCAGCTTGCTATCGCTTACCTTTAATTGTTGCTAACTTTGTGTTTCCAACGTTCAGTGTTTTTAAAGTTGTGTATCAACCATTTTGCATTTTCTATTATGTTAGTCACGCCGTAGTCTCAGGAACGCATCCTTGGGTGGCCCTGAGGTTGCCAGACGTTCTTAAGCGCCAAAAATTATCCTTGAATTTGCTGTCAAAACTTGTTATGTTCTTGATCCTTGAAAAACATCTTGTTGTCCTTGAAAATTTCAGGCGTCCTTGAAAATTCTTGAATACTTTTTAAACTGTTCATTTCTTAACTATTGATTACATTGAACATTCAAGAATCAAGAATAAACAATGCAAATGATCAGAACAATGTAGTTTTCTTCCATCTTAAACAGCTGTGTAGTAAAAAGTAAACTATTCAAGAACGGTTGTGTCGTCTGAATACGTTTTGTTTACTTATCAATTTCGCACATGTTTAACTAAGCCTGATTTGCCCATACGTGAAAGCTTGTTGAAAGGGTTACAATAGCCATGGGCGTCCGCAGAACATTTTCCAGAGGGGCAACCACGACATTTTGCTTATCTTTTTCAGGTTGTTGACGTTGCAATCATGGGCGTTGGAAGAGAGGCCTTTCCCCTGGATTTTGAAAATTTCAGCAAAAATGGTTGTTTTCTTAGTTTCGAGTGAGAAAAAACAAATTTCACCACTTTAGGCATCTCCTTAGAAAAATTTTGGAAAAATACCCTAGTGGCCTTCCCTGAAAAAACTTCTTCCGACGCCCATGGTTGCAGTGTAAATGGACGTTTACAAAACGCTTTACTGTTTCTACACCACAAAGAAAATTCCCCATGAAAGCAAGCGCTCCGTTCGCATTTATTTTGAAATCTTTTTCAAGTGGAACGGTAGGCTTTACGAGTTTGCCACAAAGGTATACTTTCTGTCATCCGTTATAACTTTGCTGAATTGTCGCATAAACGTCGTATACATTGTGAACTTCACACAATTAAGTCTTAAATGGACTTCAACTATCAACAACTACGTTTGCGGCTCTCTCATTTGTCTGTGCTGGATGAACAGAACTCACTTCTGAAATCTTTTGTTGGAATTGTTTTCTACACTTCGGCTATCAGAAATGCTTTTGCTTCTCATAAACTTCCTAATATCCATTTGTGCGAACATTTTCTACAAATCAGTCATAATTTCAGAACAATCAACGCTCAGATCAACATTAGCGGTGAAAAACCAAGAAAGTTAGACACTCTCGCAAATATGTTTCACTGTATCTCGGGGGTGGGGAACCAAGGATAATATAAAATTCATGCGGCCCGCGATAATAAATAGGTTCCGCACCCCTGGTGTGTCTTAACACACTATCGAACAACTTAGAACTTACTGAAGTTCTTAGAACACCACGCAGGCGTAAAAACTGAGCAGATGAATTATAAAAACTCCCCACACTTAATATAGCTTTGCACTTAGTACTCGCTCAGAAGTCAGAACTAAGCCTTAACGATTAAGACGTATTCCAACACGCCTTTTACAGAGGTATTTCTAACAAGCCACGTAGTTTTATACTGTGAGAAAAGAAGCTGCATAAGCGCAGCTTGATTACGCTATTCACTCAGGCACATAGGTCACACTCACAATCTCACACTATAATGAATTTTTTAACTTGTGGAAGCGGAACCATTGCTACAAATTCACCCCTGCTTCTTTTCACACAGTATAAAACAACACGTTTTACCGTTATCAGCAGTCACTCTCTCATTTCATCACTTGCCAAAGATGTCTGAGGTCAACAGTCACATTAATTATATTGTAACTTGAAGTGAACCTTTGAAGATTCGTTGCCATGTTGTTGTTACGCAACTAAAAGAAACATTAGAACAATGCGCTCGCAAGTTTTGCAACATGAGTCTGCAGGCGGAGTGGAAATGAGTGAACTGCAAACTCATCACTGCACCACACCAGGACAGTGAAGCTGACTTTTGTGCAGTGTGAGTGCCATACCGGTAAACAAAACGTTATTGCAAGAATTAAATCGATTAATCGGAATCGAGATGCTGACTTCAGATTTTCCAACATTATTTGGTTCTTAGTCGCAATTTTCTGCGGGGGAAAAGCCCGTTTTGCCCCTTCTGCGGACACCCATGAAAGCAATCCACCGTATCTCTTGAAAAACAAAATGTCCTTGAAAAAATTTCAAGTGATCTGTCAAACCTAGGTGGTGTAGCAGACACCTTATGGTCTGTACATTCATTCCCATAAAACAGCCAAAGAGCTCAAGAAACAAAAGAACAAGTACACACGGCAACCAGCACAGCTCCAAGAAAAACGTGACTGCTATGACGAAGA
>Ga0210059_1004769_pt1 | contig 21849 bp, 16 predicted proteins | sample Ectturendosymbi2_FD_188042 | JGI IMG/M metagenome (GOLD analysis project Ga0210059, IMG submission 188042) | Ecteinascidia turbinata endosymbiont from Florida, USA - Sample 2 (SPAdes) (version 2) | ecosystem: Host-associated > Tunicates > Ascidians > Unclassified | place: Key West, Florida...
CGCAATGACCTGCGCGTGGCAGAGAAAGTATAAACCCAACTAAAATGAAACTCTGTCCGGGTTGTCATAACCCTTTCGCATCTAGCAAGCTCTACAAATTGTTTGCAGTGTTTTGCATTTGGATGATCGTTGATTTGGTACTCTTGGGATCCAATCTGTAGAGGTGTTGCGATAGCAAATACCTTTCGCTAATTTTTTGTTGCTGAATTGTCCCTTCAACAATAAATTTACTTTGCATGTACATCTACCTCTACAAACCGCACCTGGAAACGTGATTATACTTATTGAACACCAATTTTGTATTTTGAGCTGTCACTTGTTAGTGTATCAAGAACCATTCTATTCCTAACCAGGTCGGGAATATGTTTCAGATATTAATTTTTTGATGTTGCTATGGATAGCCAAAAATATTAAACATGAGTGTGCAGCATGCTTCAGGGATATCTTTTAAACACTTTTTGTAGATACAAGACAGTGCCCGGGGCACCAGTAGTGCTCTCAGTAACTGTGTAGCTGGTGAAATATGGAGCTCATCTTCTTGGACCCGTTTCAAAATTTCTGTGAATTTATGCTATAAAGCGCTTTTAAACAGTGGTGATTTCCTGAAAAATCTCATAATTTAATCAAGAAAAACAGCCACTTTGTCCTGGAAATGGTAATCATTTTTGTGTGATACCTAACAACTGTCAACACAGGGAATCTACGGTATTTTAAAACGAGTAAAAACCTTTTTTGCCACCCCCATTTACACTTCTTCCCAAAATGTCTGGCGTGGAACTGGCACATGGACTTCAAAAAGTAATTTGAACGGCTCTAATGGCATGAAATCTGCATGCAAATGCATCAGGAGAGAATTTTATATTGACAAAACATGACTGCAAAATTTATTCAAATCTCCTAAAAGCTAGTATTGTCAGAAATCAGCCATGTTTAAAGTATAGAAAACACTCAATCATAGTTTCTTGCAGAATTCATTTTCGTGATACTGCTCTTATAAATAAATTGTAATGGGTGAGAGGCTTTTATGCATCTTAAAAATGAGTGTCACCTTGAGTTCACGTACAAATATGCAATGGCAATAATAGTTAAGTCACTGCTGTGACTTTGCTATTATTGCTGAATGATGAGTACAAGCTTGAATCATTTAAAGAAGATGGAAGCGTAACCAGGCAGGAGATTCCTCAAACAGCCTGCTACGAAGCTAGAGCCTGTAATCATTTTTTTAATTCACAGTCTTATTTCGTGCGACAACAGGAATTTTGCATTTTGTGACGCAATTTATGGAGATGAACTTTCGTACATTGTTACTTTAATTTCGCATTCGTTACAAAGAAAAACGTCAATACTCAACAGTTTTACAAGCATTCCTGAGATGCCTGATTTTTTTAACAAGGTTCTGATCTTCACTTGCAGCTTCAAGTTTCATGAAACGAGGGAAACCTCTGTAGCAGACGACACAACCCTTATTTCCACTCATTAGTGCGTAGTCTGGTGTTCGTTACAAAGTACGTGAGCAGGTATCTTTGTCTCAGTATCCGCTGCACGTGTGTGATCAGGCGTGAGCACTGACTTCATAGAACAAACGTTTGTGCCATAGATCTTAAGTTTTGCAAAAATAGATACATAAGTCACATGTTTCCAGTGTTAAAGCCAAAGCTATTGTGTTTCCCGCACGCAGTTTTGAACATTAGTGGTTGTTTTTGTTATCTGGCTTAGCTTTGGCGTATGGAAACATTTACTGCGCATGCCAATCTGCGCGTGCCAAGGAGATAGCATTGTCGTTTCCACTTCTTCCACATTAAAAATAAATAAGACAACGCGAACCACAACATTCACATTTGTATCCATTTTTGCACAAATTGCGTTACACTGACATTTATATTGATTATCACATTTATACATCATATTCCTAGCCTTTTTCAACAACCAATGCAGTTTCTCGATAGCATGTAACGGAATTTCTTTGTTAGTTTTCGAAAAAATGACCTGTGCTTGCTAAGGAGACAAAAATAACATTGTACATGAAATCAATAACAACGTAATTTAACTAAAAGTGATTCGGCGAAGAAAAATTGCCTTCTTTCTTTTGCAATAAATCAATTGTCAACAAGTACTTCTACAAAGACATTGACTACAGAAAATGAAGGATAAGTTGATGCTGGTTTATATTTTGTTAACCAATAGGTACCAAATTGCTGTAAACTAGGCTGAATCAGAAAGGTTGGATATAGAACATCTTTGCTACTACAACTGCCTTTGCAGCTAAAAGACCTATGCCGTCAGCAAATGGATGATTTCGAAGCAACATGTGCTCTTAAAATGGAGAAGTTCGTAAGAAAAATAAAAAACAAAACACATAAGTAAAAATAGAAAAGTTTCTTTGACAACAAAGGGAGTGCAGCGATTTTTAGCACAAAACATAATTTTCGTGTAACTCCAGCTGCCACGTTGCTGGGGCTGAAATTTGAATAAAGGTGGCATCCGCACTTCAGTAAAAAAAATTAATTGGTCAATAGATGTTATCACGTGATAATCATTGAAAGACGGATTTCATGATGAGAAACATGAAACTCGCGAAACCAGAATTTTATGAACGTTCGTCATCAACTGTTATGACCTAGGTGAAATGTCATTTTCTGTAAATTTTGCAAGCAACTAAACAAGGAAAAAACAGCACAGGAAATTTAATTTGTCACCAAACACGCTTGAAATTCAAAGCAATCTTGCTCATTTGCTTTTTCAAGTGGTTAGCTATTAACAGAATTGACACAAAGTCAAACACATTTGCACTGAGGAAAAGTAAACAAGCTTTCAATACAGGAAAGTTTTGTTTTTGAGTCGTGTACCAGAGAAATGTAACATACGTTAAACGTCACAACATTTTTAAAATTGCTGATGAGACCTGAAATGTGTGAGCTATTTGAAGCAGCAAATCTTTCGCACGTTTAAATGCATTTTGCCTTTCTCTTCAGCAGTTAAAAATGACAATGCACATTCACATAAATAAGTGACAACATTTCAAGCACGAGTAAAAAATTTGTTGCAGTGACCTTGACGCCGAGTGCACGATAAAAGCAGCAAGACCCAAACAATGATGAATCGGTTGATTGATAAAGGGACCGAAACGAACGAACTATCCTCGGGTTTATTCACTCAGCTGTGGGTTGTTCATGGTCGCTTGAGCATAAACTTTGACTTTTACCGACGACAACATCGGCTAAAGACGACACGGCACGCTCTGCTCTTGCCCAGCTCACCGTTCCTGTCGAATAAGAAATTTGATTAGAAAAGCAGTTTGCCGAGATTAATTGCTATGTCAAAATAGTTCGCATTTGATGGGCCTTAGGTCATCACCGTAGAACTTAAACCATTGGAAAAGGTCATTGGCGGGTTTGTCAGGCTAAATATTTGCGGTCTATCAGGCGTACAAACGAACTAAACCGATTTGTCATTTATTTCGCCAGGACCTTTGATGCTTTGATTGGAAACAATTTGTGTGCTTTTGTTAAGCGCTGCGCATCTTCATCCAACATTTTATCCGCGAATTAATTTTGCTTGTCTGATGCTTTTTACAAATCCCATTTTTCTCCCATGATTACTGTATGTAATGCTTCTGTGTAACGATGGCGGAATGGAGTATTTGCTAGTGCTTTGTTTCAGTGTTTGTCTACCGTCCTTTTGCGCACTCCCTGTGCTCATGCAGTGAGCAGGGGTCTCCAAAATACGGCCCGCGGGCCAACTCCGGCCAGCAAGGACATTCCATCCGGCAGCAAAGACATTTTGCCGTTTGTGAAAAATACCGTATTTACAAAAAAGATGTTGATTTGATAGAATGTAACATACCCAAAACAGTCACATTACGTAAGATGATCGGCCCTCAAACTGTGCCGTAATAGTTTAGGTGGCCCTCTGGCAAAAAACGTGTGGAGACTTTGCAGTAGATCATTTGAACAAAACCATTTTGCGCCCTAACACAAGCGATTGATTTTTTCTGGTGAATGTTTGTAAAAAGCCAGCGTTTTGTAAAACTTGCTGAACCAAGATTAAGGCGTCACCTGAGTCTTTTCAACGCTATGCTTCCCCTGTAGCACATCGATCTTCCGTACTTGTTTTTAAACTTCTTTCCCATTTTGCAGCACGGCCGACGTTTCTGCAAAGTAGCAAAGTTTAGCCGTTGGAACGTCTGGCTCGCGAAATCAGCTCACCCGTGCAAAATGAGTAGTCAGTCATTGCAAAATGCCTGTCATCCCTCTTGAAGATTTTTTCGGGCTGCGGTATCAGCTGCAGAGGATTAAGGGGCAGCAGTTGCGAGGAAACGCAACTTCGTACACTACAAGTTCTCTTAGCAAGACACTTAGGCTTGGCAAACAAACACTAAACCGTTTTTCAAGCTTCTGTTCTCTGTTTGCCATTAGTGATAAAAACAAGTTTTCTTTGTTAAGTCTCGGAAACCGAGACAAAAATGCGGGCAACACAGTGTGTTAGAAAGTATTAAATGTCTCGCCTACTTGACTTCTGCAGAAGGGTTCGCTGCAGGCATCTTGTCATAGCCTATGGCACTTAAAAATCTCTACGCGTGTAATCAGGGTGTAGGCTCGCAGCAGTATCACTCTGCAGCATGTCAACCATTACGTTGAAGAGTTTGACCATGACCAATTTGACGCCGAACTTACTAAAGAGACTGCGGTCACGTGAAAAACTAACTCTAATCTCAGAAAGTACCACATACGCTGCTTCCATAGCATGGACGAAAAAGCACTGTCATTTTTGTAAGAAAAAAGTAGAATGTAAAAATGCTGGAAATAGAAAATAACGTATCAGTGTCTCTCTGTCTCTTTATGCCGCTCACAGTAGTAAAAATGTCAGGCTCTGTAGACACAAAAAGTAAAAAAAGAAAAGTGATTCAACGCGAGGGAGCAGCAAAGGTAGCTGGTTCACATGAGGCAGGGGTTTGTTTTCTACACCCGCTCAGTGTCGTTCGCGTGAATGCGAAGACCCCAATACGTAATCAGCATAAACTTGGTTTTCTTCGAAGTTTACAGCTCTTCGTTGCGCCCCAAGAACTCATCTGCATACTTATATAATTCGCTTAAATTTGCTTTCCCCTTGTTCCAGCGTTTGTCCGGAGAATTTGTTATTTCGTCCCAAACAATAGCTCAGTAGAAGCTGGTTCGTTCGATTCTAAAATTCACTGAGCGCTGTTGCATAAGTTAGGGTTGCTTGTTCCTTTGCTGCCATGCGAACAGAAGCGAAGGCGTGCCAGTGCACGAAACTAGTTTATCCGGAATTGTGAGAAAAGAAGAAAATAAGTGGCTGCACTGAAGGCAGCGCCCGCAGAATGCAGTTGATCTCTGTTATAATTTACTTCGATCGTGCCCCAAACAACTCAAGCAATGTTTATTCTGATCTTGTTGTTCTTTTAAAGAGTCATAACGTTTCTCTCTACATAACAAGATTCTTGACCCCAGCGAAGCTAAAAGTTTTTAAAAAATGCTTTCGTTCGTTTCAAATCAATCAGGGTAAGAATCATGCGTTGATAAAACGTGTAATTTGAACTCAAGCTACGTGGGTAATGTTCTTCTTACAATTCGAGTCATTATCGCGTAAGAACCATCCGCAACTTGGCGGTAAATGATTTATATTTCCTTACAATTGCGTTTTTTTATGCATGTACTGGCCGTGCAGTTTAGCTGCATCCCTTCACCCCAAGGATTGAGTGTTGGTTGTTAATCATACAAACGCTTCTGGCAAATAGCATTTCTAATGGAACTGCACAGCGAGTTCTGGTTTGTAGTCAGGAAATTAGGATAAATATTTATTTTTTACTGTCATTCGTGGAGCTGCATTTCGTTCTTGATATCGGGAATGGAGAGGGATCCCGGACTCTTGCCAGTCCAACCACTTTTCTTGGATCCGCATTAGTACTTTTGCTGTATGACCGGAGTAGGACCCTTTCTTCTACTACGATTTGTTATTTTAATGCTACAGGACATTGTTAAAAGAGCTTCTTGTGTTCTGCTCAGTTTGGAGCAGTGCCGGAGTCGACAGCGCACATACATGTAACAGTTGGAATTTTGGAAGCGGAAAGGAATCAGCAAAACCAGACATCATTCTCCTGCTGTTATGCGTAGCATTCTGAGATTTGACCTTTGCCAAGGTACAGAGCCATAAATAGGACAGAGATAGTCGTGGAAGTCCGCAAAAAGTTTCAGTACTCCAACAAATTTAGTTGCGGTCAGTGTGGGCGCTCAACCGAACACATGTGTGAGGTAAACAAACTTCGCCTCGTCCTACTCTGATGAAATACCAAAAATGTAACCGGAAATTTAGGTCTTAACTTCGATGTATCAGACACTTCAATCCTCAGCATGTTCAGTTTAAAAGGACTAAAGCACCCCATTGCGGTCATTAAATTGCTGCGCTGAACACCAGAAGGTGGCGGCCCGGATAGGCATTTACACGAAACGAGACAAGCACTTTTTCCTACCGAAATTGATGGACAGTGCCAAGGTTTTGCAAAAAAACAGCGGACTGTTTTACTAAGTAACAAAAGCATTCTGTGTTTAGAAATTAATTTTGTAATATGCTTACAAAAAGCGTAGCTTTGGTGCATTAGAAGATGGCACACATATGCATGCGCTTTTGAAACAGAAGTAGAAATATATTTGAAATGCTTAACAAGTCCCAAAGCTTTCAAAAGAACCACTTCAAAAAATAAAACAAATCGCCTTCATCAGAGAGCATCAGGAAACGGTGTTCTTGGCAATTCTGCCAGAAAAGGTGTAAAAGTCTTTGCACTATAGTGACTATGAAAGCACTAAAATTTGACTTAGGCAACAAAAAGTATGTAGTGCGAGTAAATTCTTCAACTTATGCATAGACAGGTTTTCCAACAGAAAAAGAGTTCTCAGCATGAATTAGTTTGGTTTCAAACAATCAAATCTCAACAAATATTAATTTTAAAAAATAAAGTATTTCATTTTCCATACAGTCCATTAGCCCCTGTTTTGAAAACATCAAGTTTCCGCATTTTTTACATAACTCGTTTTTTTCCAACCTTTGACTGGTACTTGGTGAGCAACAAAATTTCATGTCATTTCTTGGCAAGCGAGGTTGCTCAACTACAAATCCATTGGCTTGTTTAATAACAGCATGGAACAAGTTTTTTTCAAACGTTCTGGAACAGTACTCAAGTTAAATCTTGGGCGTAGGTCAAAAACTCATATAAATTCACATTGAAAAAATCACTGATGTGAGCCAATTCTATTTCGATTACGAAGCATAGTGTCCTGTTGTAGGTGCAACCAGTGATAGCGTGACTCGAGTCGAGTCAATGACTCGAGTCACGATTTTTAGTGAATCAACTGGACTCGCGTCAAGAAACGATGTTATGATGACTTGACTCGAATCACATTTTTTACCGAATGACTCGACTCTAGTCACAATGAATGAATCGAGGCTTGAGTCAAAGACATTTTTTACAAAATATCCAAACAGCTTATCGACAGTTAGTTTGCGCACAAAGAAATGAGTTTTTTTGCTTCCAGTGACGTATGACATGCTATTGGTGCAATATTTCTCTTGTGACTGTGTCCCCTAGTGATGTTATGCTAGTTTCTCAGGATCAGGGGTTCCACCTGACGCATAGGTATAGCTGAGACTTTGATTTTCACTGAGGGGCCAGCACACAATACAGGGCATTGGTCACATTACAGTGGATTAATGTATTATTACATATCGTGATCGTGGCAGTCGGCCTGATACTTTTACTCTGGGTCTTTTTGGGGTCAATTGAAGGGTAAGGAGGTATATTTGTTGCAACAGGGTTAGATTTATGGAAAGAACTGTCGCGAGAAAGTCTTCAATAGGGGGCTTTACGTTTGTACGTTTGTGCAAGAGGGCTTGACATTCTGAAAATATGATAAAAACACTGATTTACAGTATTTCATATTTCAATTTGGGGGGAGGTTGGAGCTTCATTTGGAGGGGCTAAGCCCACCAAAGTCTCCTCGTGTCGATTGGACTGCTTATGGAATTGACTGAGAGTGAAGAGAGAAGTGAAATAAAAGCTAAAAAATACAGAAATATTTAATTTTATTTGACTCGACATTGACTCGAGCTTGCACACCAATGACTCGAAGGGACTCGACAGTTTTATTTTCACTGAATTCTGACCGGAACATGTCATCACTCGACTCTGACTCTACTCGAAAAAATTTTAGATGACTTTGACTCGAAGGGCTTGTGACTCGACTCCTGTCTCGACAAACATGCCTCTGTCACATCACTGAATGTAATCAGTGCTTTACTATACTGCCAAATACTGAAGTGGGACAAAGCTCCATGAAAAAAACGTGTGACATGCTACTCAAGAAGACCGAGAGTATTTTCTGTGGAAACAAATCACGCAATCACAGTAGCTGCCTCATAATAATTGTGCCACAATAAACTAGTTAGGAAATCCCGTTCCCTCCACAAGAGGGGGGAAGGTAATACCCCGCATTCACCCAAAAAAATGCTGGCAGTAGCTGCTGACAAGATAAAACCCAATTTCATTATAAGACGCTGTTCAGGGCGGCTCCAGGTCAACAGCGTCACTCGGGCTCATCACATATCTCGCATACAGTCCAAATAATAAAAAGCTTTGCAAAGCAAACTGGTTTATAGGTCACGATTATTCTAACTGAATGGTGAATGCAACCATTCGAGGCTTGCGTCAATGAAATTTCCATTTGCTCTTATTCTGGCTAGCACTATCGTTGATATGTGACGTTAGTCACGTAACAATTAACAAGAAGTTCTCTTGGCAACTCGTCCATTGTTGCGTAATGTACGTCACAGAGCAGCGATATCGGTTGGTGGTGGCACAAATACACAAAGCAAGCAAATTCGTGTTCTACAATGTAAATCGTAATCGAAGACTCAGGCTAAGTCCTAGTGCTGGAGTCGCCACTTAAGGTGATGTTATGTTTGAGAATTTGACACTCTGATTGTATTTCAGACCCGTCCTGATGATAACTTAAAACTTACCGCCAGTGCTCCCTCTAAGAAAATTTTACACTGAGCAAATATTTGTTGTAGCGAGCATGAATATTTCAAGTCTGAGTTGGCAGAGTTCTAAACGAATTACAAGCTTTGCGAATTATTGGAATAAATATAAAATCTTATCAAAATATAAAAAAGTAGACATCAAATTCAGATAGGTTATCTTTTTTTCGTTTTTTTCCCATTGTTTTGGAATGTTTTAAGTGCACCAGAATGAGATTTCACTGCGCAAATGATCTGGTGGTACTGCTCATTTGCGCATCTTAGGGGAACATTACTTGCAGCTACATTATGGCAGCCTTTTTCACTCGATGAAAGGTGACATTTAAAATCTAACTTATTGCAGAAGGCTAAACAAAACTCTGTAGGTGTTGCTAGATTCCATCAGATGAAAATCATATCCTACATTAAATATTTTCGGGCCTGCTTTGTTCAGCAGGGACGCCCAGAAAGCTTGGCCCCATTTATGATCAGTTTCTCCATCTTGAAATGGATAAAGCTACCCTTTTTTCAGTCTTTTCCTGATTGTGGCCCCTGTTGTTTTCTTGGTTCCTACACCACCTAGACCTGGTGACACGTATACCTCTACTGTGTTTGCTGTTCTTACATGCAATCAGTGGCGGTGCATCTGGGCGCTTGGCCAGTTCGAATCAACAAGGGAAATTCTGCTCTGAACTATAATATGTGAAAAAGAAAACCTACTTGACTGCAATCAACCAAATACTTACAGCAGACTTTTTTGCAAACCCAAGTGCCGCTCGCCTTCTGCCAACCGGGACTTGGCGCATTCGTCCGGAGGTTGTTGAAGTTGCAGCATTGTGGCTTCGCCGAAGATGGGAAAAATCCTTTTTGAAAGCCACTGAAGTTCTTCGTGTTGGAATCCTTGCAACAACTGCCTTGGCTTGAATATTTTTCGACGTTTCCGATGCGTTCGTAAAAGGAAATTGACGAACAAAGCTTGATTGCAAAGCTGTGCGGTTGCGGGCAAGATCATCATTTTTGAGCACTGCTTTGTTAGTTTCAGCACTAACGACGATCGATCTGCGGATAGGAAAAAATACAGACTTTTTAATACCACTGACAAGAAAAGATACCAGTTTTCTCGTCAAAATTGGCTGCTTACAAAAAAGATAAGGAAAGAGCTAGACAAAACACAAACGTGAAAGATGCTAAATAATTCATGTCAGCGCTCGTGCAATCACATTTAAGTCGTAAAAATATGAAGGCCTTACATCGGTTCGTTTTTTGAAAAGAATCGAACTTCAAGTGAAAGAAAACAGATGTTTCACCGAATTTTTTGTAAGTGTTGAACCGATTCGTGTCGTATGACCCAATTGTTGTTTCGTCTACACTACATAATTAGGTACGCGTTTGCATTTACCTGTTTGCGGCGATCGTGGAGACAAAGCAGTGATATCGCGCTTTTCCTGTCTCGCGACAACACGCATGGCTTCGCCTGCGGCAGTAAATGTCCTGATGCGCCTTACTCTGAAAACCAACGGAAAATGTAGGAAGCACCACCCGTGTACTGTTCGCAGTGGAGGGAAGCTTGCAAACAACTGGCCATACCGATGTTTCACCTGACACGCCAAAGCTATTTATAACACGAAAATCGAAAGTTAACTGTACTGAAAAGACATACATCCCAAAGCTTGGCTCTAAGCACAAGAGTTCGGAGATAAAATTTCCCATTATCTTGAAAGTATGATGAATTTGTTTATAACAGAGGTTCTCAGTACCCCTAGGGATGCATTTACCTATCTGAAAGGGTACATTTACGGTTAGCAATAGAACAGAAATGTACAACTACATATATTTTCTTTCCAAAATTTTATACATATCAGTGAACATTATTTTAAAAAGCCGTTATCTGCTTAATTTTTTAATATATCTGTGATTAATCATGATCAAATATTTTGTCATAAGAAATTTTAGGGGTAAATGTTCATCTGTCGAAATAGTGTAGGGGTGCTTGCTTAGCTTTTGAAATACTGAAGGGGTACACGCTCATCTGTCGGAATGCTAAAGGGCTACATGGTCAGAGAAAGGTTGGGAACCTCTGGTTTATAAAAAGCTACATCGGGGTCGAGCACCATTTGTCGTGTTACATGAAGCATCACTAGGCAACTCTTACTATTCAGACCGATAAAATCGTTTTGGCTGACGCTATGCGCTTTGCGCCAAGGTTGCTGTCGTGCGCTAATGTTGTAAAGCGAAGTGTTTGGAATTCGTCCAAAGTCTTGCCCAAATTCAGTTGAATGCTTACCCTCCGCTTTAAACACTCCACCTTCAACTGCGGGTTTGCAAACCGACAGCAAGAGCGACTGCTTCGTTCCAGGCTCTGCCAGAGTTTTTGGTTGTTTAATCCTCTGCCACAGCGGCCCCTTTTCCACTTCGTCACCTGAAAGCCAAGTTTGCAACATCATGAAATCACCTTGAAGCCCACTGTTGAACAAAGCAATTGTGTTTGTATGGGACCAATGGAGAATGTGCAACCAAAAATTTTGCCTGATACAAAATGTTGTCGCAAAACAAAGCAATACAGCAAAGTTAAACTTCAAAAACTGATTTTATCCGTAGGAAAACGAAGTTCTAAAAGGATGTTTCCTAAAAGGGGCACAAAAATATATTGCAGGATACCAAATTCAAGAACCAATCCGTTTGACTTGATGACCCGGGAAACCCCAAAACGGAAAATTTTATTAAATGAGAGCTATCCAAATCTACGCTTGCTGGCATATTGATAGATGAATGCGAGACAAGAGCTCAAGTTGCAAAGGGCAAGGGCAACATCAGTCGTGAATCGCTGTTTTAGCGGTACTGTTTTAAATTTATGCGACGTTAAACTGCTTCGCAATGAACAGTAAACAACTTGTGAACTCTCACAATTCAATCGCCGAAGTGACTAGATGTAATGCAGTTAATACTGTACCATGCAACTGCATCTGCACACCTTGCCAATGTTGGTTATCCAAACGCGTCGTAGTCATGCAGCACCGCCATGCACTTAAACCTCACCCCAGTTATTCAACGTTTGGCCCAACATATATTTATTTTGTTAGAAAATAACTACACCATATCACAAAAATTGCATGCCCTCGTTAAGTTGAATGCACTGTATCAAGACGATGTCTAAAAGCTTTCGGGATCATTTTTTCTGATCACATGGTCAGCAACTATCTTATTGCTCAAATGTACTAAAAGCTAAGAACCGAGAACTTAAAATACGTCTTCGCCAGTCCCGTCGCCATGGGGGGGCTTTGGTGGGCTTAGCCCCCCTAACAAAGCACCAAGCCCCCAAAATTGAAATATGAAACACCATAAGTTAGTGGAATTTTTGTCAAATATGAATGTAAGTCATCTCTGCGCGAACGTAAAGCCCCCCGCACAAACGTAAAGACCCCCTATTGACGACGGTTCTGGTCTTCGCCAATAGCATATATAGCGCCCCCTGAAACTTATGGAGATTTGTAGCAAATATTTTTTTTTGCTGCGCACTAATAGGATTAAAAACGCTATTTCACCTGTTAAAATTCGATTCTGCAGTGAAACCCACCCCTTTTACATGCTTCTCAACGCTGGGTGCCAAAACATTATTTTCCTTTGAACTGCAATTGCCAATTACAAAATATCGTTGAAACAGAAATACACTTCACAATTGCTGTGCAGGATTGCCGGTATCACTTTATGTGGTGGCGAAAGTGATCACGCTACACATAAATCGTCACTGGACTGGCAACAATTTCCGCCACCACATTTTCCCTATTGCTTCCTCATAGCATCGGTATACAAACGTCAATCAACGTCATTATAAATAGCTTGGGGACGGTTGCCAGGAATACGTTCAATCATTGCCATCTCGGCCTATGTCGACCTTTGGTGCATTCACGCAGCAAAGGTCATGCCGCGCGCATGCGCACTGTCAGGCTGACAGGCACTTGTGTGGCAACGGGACATGTTATTTCCGGGTGCATCGCTCGCCTGTGTTCACGTGAACATGGAGGTACAGCTCGAGGTTCTTGACAAACGGCAGTTCACAGCGGGCAGTCAGCCTCACATTTTAAATGTCAAACTCCACAAACGTCTGCATCTTTTTATATGCTCGAGTATCCTTTGAAATGGATGTCGATTAAGATTTATTGCATGCATTGGACGGAAATGGCAGGTTGCTGCAGTTCAAGAAGAATTTGTCCTTAGCTTATTGACGTGTAGTGACTTAAGGCATGTGCTTTGTGGTGAAAATCATACACTTCAGCAGGTGGTAAAAAGTTTACACGCATGACGCAAGCATAAAGCGGGAAATAACAATTCGTGCGCTTTCTGGACTATAACGAAACATCCGTGTATGGCGTTCACTCATTTACACAATTCTCCGTAGTTTTTACCTTGATGTAAAAGCGAAGAGAACGTAGATTGATTTGGGACTTTAATCAAACTTCAAAACGTTGAAAGTTTAGCACAGAACCGCCTTGGTTCAAAACGTTAACGCAGTGCTTCCTTAAAAATAAAACAAACACCGGCAGAAATTCTACAAAATTATACTGATAGACGCTACTGCTATTGACAATTACTATTACAAATACTAATTTTCATTCTAACGCGATAAAATTGCGCGCCTGGCTGTTGAATGTGAATAAAAAATTTCAAAACAAAGCTTGACCACAGCAGTTGCGGCAAATTCTGTGACACACGTCGTCGCGGCCAACGCGCTTCCTGAGGCCGTACAGGGCGCAAGTCATTTTCCCACCTTTTGCACAACAACCGTTCTGTTGAATGTTGTGCTTGTGGTGTTGCAAATTTCTTCTCTTGTGAAAAGATTCATTAGGCAAGCTGTTTGTTGCTGTCCGGACGCTTCCAATTTACTCTTCATTTTCCTGGACAAAAATTTGGCGGTAGAAATTAACGCAGTGCTTCTGGCATTGAATTTACCAAATGCGGTCCTGAATCGAGAATCACGTTTCCTATGTTTTCAATTAACACTGATTGAAACAGTTTTTATGAGAAAAATCGTTTTAATTGTTTTGTCGAAAATTGTTTCATAACACACTTGTCACAGCTCCTGCGTTCAACCGTCTTTTAAGTATCAGTCACATTACAGTACATCCATTTTAATTTTGGAAAGTATTTGCCTTTGTACAATACGCAATGATAAGAAATAATGAGTTTTAATTTCAATTCTGCTAATAACTGCCATCTTTTGCACATATATTTTGGCGAAACAAGACACAGTTTATTTTTCTTTTTTAGGTTCATCCTTATGAGGGTTTCTTTATGTCTTCATCAAACAAAAGCAAATCCATTATAAACTCTCGTTTATATCGTTTGCCAGGTTTAGAAAGGTGTTATAAAATATTCGTATTTAGGAAACAGTTGCAATTGCAAAGAGGTTAATATCTGCTCGTCTAACTTTCTACAAACAAATAAAAAAAAATTGGGAAAAGTAACTAAGCTAGTTTTCAGTTTGTTTTCTTTTTATTGGAAAACATCATGAAAACAGCACTGCTACGTTTGTATACAGTTATTGTGAATGTACGTATCTGTTCCCTACGAGGCATATTAGTATATATACTCTTCACCAGGCGTTCTCAAATTTTTGGTGTTATGGAGCCCATGAAGATATTGACCATAATTTACGGAGCCCCACAATAAATTTCTAAAAATAAAAACAAAAAAACAGATTGTTACGCGGAGCTCCGAGGTTTCTCTCGCGGAGCCCTGGGGCTCCGTACGAAGCGTTTCGAGAACCTATGCTCTACACTACAGCAATCCTAGTGAGCGGGATTGAACAACTTACGCACGTTTCGCTAAGGTTGGAAAAGGTTGTCGCCAAAGTTCAAAAGATTTGATTGTTTGGGAACAGTGGAAATACCTATTTCAACTAAAACGCAAAAGAGAAACCAATCCATCCGTATAGGCCTATACGCATTATGTCACAAATACTGAATTATTTATTAGAACTTAGAAATGTCTTTCCATGCATCACCCGTAGCCACGAGCGTTGGAAGGATTTTTTCCAGGAGGGGCAAGAGTGGATTGTTCCATGGGGTGGCCAAATTTTTTTCTAGGGGAGGGGCGGTTGTGAGAAGTTTCACTTTACCAACTCGAAACTAAGATAAATAATTTTACTAAACTTCAAAATCCAGGGGGAGGTCTTGCCCCTCCCGTTTTCGACGCCCATGTCCGTAGCATGACAATTAGATGCCTCTGTAGCGTCGCACGATCGTTGCAACCTTTATTCAACAGAGGCTGCATCGACTGACAAACCTGTGCCCGGCTGAACATCAAATATAACCAAATAGAAAAGCTAGTAATGTACCTAACCATGACGATGCCTTGTGTTTATGCGATAAGTGATAACCCTTCAGTTGTCATGGGCTGCTTATGACCAACAACTCTAGCCAATTCTGCAGCAAATTCTGACAAGTTAACTCGCTCGGGGTGCATGCACCCGCGTTTTGAAGAAGGTTGTAGCGTTTTCGATGTAAGGAAACCCACTAAATGCGTAAGCGCAAAGCGGTAGAGCCCTGAAATATTTGGATACGGATCGAACAAATCGAGGAAAAGTTTCGCTCGCAGATTTTGCTTAGAATATCCAACTCACAAACACAACAGGGGTCTGAAAACACAAACTCATATTTGGCTGAAGACACTGTCAAAACTTCTTCACTTGCTTCCAACCGTTTCCGATAAGCTTTTGTGTCTTTCGTCTCTCCATTCACATGCCGATTGAAAGCATTGTACCCGTTGTTGATATTCGGCAGTACAGCAGGTGGCTCAGCTGGGTGCGGTTGTGAAAGCTCAGGGAGCGCCTTTACATTTTCTTTGCGCTGGAATGAGGGGGGCAAAGCAAAGCCAAATTCTATATGGGTAAGTATACAATTTTATGAGCAAAAAAGATAACAGTGCCAAACAGGGAAATGACAATAAACAATGCTTGAGGAAGACTGATTTTCTAGATTGTGCTGTACTAGGCGCGCCGAAACTATAGCTTTTCCGCAGTGAATCTTACCGTACGCGAGGAGTCCCTGCAGGTTTTGCTTCTTGCATATTGTTTTTAAGGCTTCGTAATTTGATGACATCATCCTCGTAGCGTTCAAAACAAGTGTATCTCTGCGACGACAAAGCGAAGCAGCAAGGATGCGCTGGGGACTCGTTCGCATCGGTGGCAAGTTCATCCGTACAAAAGTTGTTTAGGATGTCGCACCTCTGCGCAAATGACACACGTAAGGGGAAAAAACACCGACCAGGGCACTGTAGAATTACTGCAAATACGATAGTTAATATGGGATATCTAGCAAAACCTTGTGATTTCCTGGTAACTACAGTTCGCTGTTTAACAAGTATACAAAGAGCTTCTCAATTCCATATCCGCAAGTTGCTCTTTGAATGTAAAAAGTTTTAATGCCAAACATGAGTTCAAAATAAGCCCGTTTGTGAATGCGATTGAAGAAAAAACAGATCCATTAACTTATGTATCTGCCCAACTGATATTACGAGGCAAAAATTAGCCTTAACAGAGGGGAGTGTGAAAGCGTTAAGAACAACCGTTAATTAGGTTACAGCTCATCAACACCTGAAATGTCCTATTAGCGCAATAACATGATTACCATCTTCGAGCATAACACATTACGACTGCCAGTGAACATATTTTGAATGATTCCCAAAATGAAATCCAAGTTCTTATAAACTTACGTGACTGTTGATGCAAGCAACCAGAATGTAATCAGGTATGTCCAAGTTGCAACAAGATGTTTTCCTTTTTTGGAAACGGACAACAGCCAGTAGTCGGCGCTCCAACCATGCCGGTTTTACGACGACGTCATGCTGCAGCCTCTATGAAATTAATAAATAGGTATATAAATATATTAATATTAATGCAGCAAATAGAACACCATTTCGCTGAACACACACAGCGTTGACATGTAATTGGCTTCGTTTGTGTAAAAGAAAACTCATTCCAAAAATAAGGACAAGTCGGTGGTGTACGTAACCAAATTTTACCTAACTGATAAATATTAAATGAGGAAAATGATAAGTCCAGAAAATAAAAAAAGGCCTTGTTGCTACTACCATGTCTTTTTTCAACCATTATGCTGTTCAGTTAACACTTTTTGGACAAGCAAGATGATCAAGCTTTAAATTGACCGCCAAAATAATCGCAAAACATTTTGATTTCAAAAACATTTTTGTAACTTACAATTATAGAACCGTGGAGTATAAATTGTTTACGGTGTTTTAAAAATAAACACTTATCATGAAATAGTGCTGCTATAATTTTTTCCAACCACGTGAAGAATCTAAGTCGTGAAACAAAGATGCGAAAACAAGCTGTTGACAATACAATCTTCAGCAATATTACACTGGTTCGGACTAAGTTGAGATATACGTAACCATGCCCGTAGCCATGAGGGGGCATTCGGCGGCAGTGCCCCCACAAATTTTTTTCGCTCCCCAAAATTTTGTTGCCCCCGAAAAAATTGTTTTAAACATACAAATAAAACAGAAATTTTGCCCCCCTAAAATGTGTTTTTCACTCCAAACCTTAAAAACTGGATACGGGCCTGCACATAACATAACGTACAGTACAAGTCTTTAAAAGGCTTCGAAATTCTAAGCTTATACGCTACACACTGCAAATTTTTTCTTGGCTATTTTTGCTGAGTCGTTCGGCCGTTACTTTTATCTATATTTAAAATTCCAGTAATGAATTGCTAGAGTTGCTGCAAAAAACATCATTTTGAACAGCAAGTCTACAGTGTTACTACATAAAGTATTGTTCTGCGGTAAATGAAACGTTTTTTTTTTGCAACTCACCTCAGCCCCAAAGAAATGCTAAAACCAAAGTTTCATTTGATTTAAATGGTAGTAAGTCACACACGTACAGCACAACTTGGTGAATAGTTTTAGAACTTCATACCTCAATGATGAAGAAGGGCAGGACGGAACTACTCATTGAGAAAGTTTTTATAGTGTTTTTATAGTGCTTTTTATAGTATTTAAATTTTTATAGTGTTATAGTGTTTCTATAGTGTGTTTATAGGGCTTTTTATAGAAAGAAAGTTTTTTTATAGTGCTATCTGTTCTGCCAGATAGTGTCAAACTTCCAACTCCAGCAAAATTACTTTATTGTTTTGCAGAGCTGTCATGATTGATATACACCAACAGCAGCAGTTTAAAAAACTCTGTGCAGCTTACATGGAATGGTGCAGCTTACACGCAACGTTTAAAAAACTCAGTGCAGCTTACATGCAATGCAAGACAACGGAAACGTTTCGAATTACCAACGCAAACTTTCGAGGTTTCGGACCTACTCATTACTGTTTACTTCGGCGTTAGTTACAACAATCAGCTTTAAATACCTTGTGTCTCCATTAAAAAAACAAAGCACACTTTCCAAATAGTGAAGTCAATGTTTTTCTGTTTCGTGCATGCAATGTTTTATTGATTGGTACTTGCATTTCACTATTGCTTGACTTTTTGCATGCGTTCGTAATTACTGTATTATTTGCCTATAAAACTGTGGTATGAGCCACCTCTACTTCCTTCATACAGCTTAGGTGCAGGTGGTCTTGACGTATTAGCAGGTGATTACCTCATTGACTTTATCAACAATTCACCTCACTAAAGTTTAAGAGAGCTGCTGCAAAACCTTTTTTTGTTAGCCGAACCGGATGAAAAGTACAGGTTTGGAAATGCACGCGATGAAGTCCAACAACTGTGCCAGTAACAACGCGCGCTATCCCATCTCAAGCGCACCCCCAAAACGTAAACTTACGACACTTCGCACCAAGTCGCTTGTCTTAACTAAATGGGCAGTGAAAAAACATAAATGAAGAATCAGTTATGCATGGGTACTTGGACAATTTACTGAACAAGCAGTTCATTATAGTATGAAAACCAGCGCCGGATTTAGATGGTGGGGGGCCCGGGGCCCAGACGTGGTGGGAGGCCCCATGTGCGGATATAGAATCTTTAGGTATGTGATGGCCGATGAAGACACTAGTATTTCCACGGATCTAGTCTTCAGACGTCACATTTGGTAACTCAAGTGTAACAAATTTTATGATGCAGCATGCTAATTGACAGTGATTAGCGATTTATGAAACTGTTGCAAAACCGGTCACCAGAAGCATCGTATTTTCTTTCATTGAAAATTTGCTTGAAAAAATTTGTGGGCGATCCAATCTTTTCCCGAGGTTCGAAGATCAATCCCACACTGAAGGTGTGCGAACACCGGGTTCCGGGTCGCACACGCTTCAGTGGTCTTCTCGTATTTTGTACTGCCATAGAAGCGAGATACCTTTGGTGCTTACGACCAAAGTTACACATTTGCGCAGCCTGCTGTTCAGACAGCCAGATGGAGTTAATAATGCAGTTAGAAGAGTTTATTTAGCAATCACTGCTACTGTAAGCTTGTCCCAAAACAGAGTAGTGCAGTTAGTGGATTATGGATGTTAACCATGTTGCGTCCACGTAGACCCTAGTCTATATTTGTTAACTTTATGACCTATTTCAGATAACATATGTTATTAATCTAATAATCTGCCACGCACCACGAGATTAACAAGTCTAGACATCAGAAATGTTTATGCATGCGTATTTCGGCCAGTTGAGGCGATGCTCATGCTCTTCAAGCCATAGAAGCGAGATACCTTTGGTGCTAACGACCAAAGTTACAGATTTGCGCAGCCTGCTGTTGAGGCCCTGGTCCCGGGCCCCTTGGGCCCCCCCAAATCCGGCGCTGATGAAAACGATAAAGGGCGATCCGTTCTTCAAATTCTACCTTACGACAAAAAATGCCGCCACTATTTTTTCAGCTAATCTAAGATAAAAGAACAATATTGCATGTTAATCTATATTGAATTTTAAATTACTAATTTTCAGTATATTTGTCTTTTCGACTGTTCCCTAAGTGCGAAGTCTACTGTAGATCTACTACTGATCAATACTATTATAAATCGCATCTAGCGTTGTCCCCAATCACATCATCTGTAGAAAGGTTTCACTTAAAAGCGCCAAGTAGCTTTCGAACAATTTGGCATTTTTACTTGTAGCCAAGGCCGTCTAGAAAAACGTATAAAAGACTTTATCTTGAAAAATAAAGATTCTTTCACTTGAAGGCCACACGACATCATCATTAAATTATTGACATGGTTTTGCTAATTTACAATTATTCCTATCAACTATGTTATATAGAGATTTTTCTTTAAATTAGTTTTATCCAGCAAAAGAAATAGTTTCCTTTTCTCAAAAACCCCGATTAAAGAAACTACTACAATAATGAATAAAAAGTTCCAAGCTCGATAAACACTTTCCGTGTCGCTACTGACAAAAGGCTACTTATGAAATATGTTTTCAATTGAGTTTTCATTTTTTCTCCGATATAGCATGAGGCAATTGTCCATTGGCGATATGCGCATGACTTACATTTGATTGCCCTTAAACCTAAGTAATCTGCTGTTGGCGTCTTTTTTGCTGAACTGTTTTGACAAAATTGAACAAAGAACAACTTCATTGTTCCTCCTAACATTTTAATTGAAAGAATGGAAAGAACAAGAATGGAACTTGGAAATCTTGCAAAGTCGCATGAGAACAATTCAAAAACGAATAATTTAAATAAAATTATGTTGGACTTTTCCAAAATTGTTATTTTCGTCGATAGCAAACTCAGCTGATAACCACGACCACCCTTGCTAGCAGGTTCACGACAGAACAAGCTTGAAATTTCGGAAAAGTTCAGACTTTAGTTGTAATTTAAGCAAATATGTTTGCTTCACGCTTTCAATTCTGTTAGAAAATATGAAGGAAAGAGAGTAAAGATTTTCAGGAGTTCGTAGCCATGTCTTGACTCATGCAATGCTAAGTTGTTCTGAGTTTTTTGCACTGTATACAGAAAGAAAGCAAATGTTACTGCTATACGTTGTTTAAAATCCACGTTAGTTGTATAAGAAATATTATTTGGCAAATGCATTTGTACGAGTGCGCACGAAATATCCTACTTTTTAACTAAAATACACACTTTTTACAGTTTATTTTTTTAATGTTTTGAAACTGACACGAAGTCCATAGAGTACAAGTACACACTGTCTGCACAACTCAGATTGATAAAGACAAGGAAGTAAATTTTATTGAATATATTTTCAACAATGTTGCCACGCTCTTGGTTAATGTGATGAATGGTTGCAATCCTGTAGCAACCCAACTCTGCCCCCCAAGCTTACATCCTACCCCCTAATGGTAATTTCATAGAAAAAAATCGACTTATGGCACATCTCGAGGCCGAATGGCCTTCACAACATAATATCCCAATTTTAATTTTTCTTATTTAACTATTTTTTTAGTTCCACTTGCAGACACAATTTCGGCAAAACCGTTGCCAGAAAGTCTTCAGTTGGGGGGCTTCATGTTTGTGCAACGGGGCTAGACATCCTGAAAATTTATATTTAATTCACAACACGGCATTTGCAAATTATGCGAATTAATTATAAAATGTTTACGTATTTTTCCGCAAATACCCATTGGCTCGTAGTTTGCAACAAATAATTTTTGAACGAGCTTAACAAAAGAAAATCATTGTCATTTAACTGTAGCAGACACTTATGGTCTGCACATGTTCTATAGGAAATCTTGTACTTGCTGGGAATCAGCAACGCAAAGCAACTCTCTCTCAAACTGACAAAAACTTCCATTTCCTGGAAATATCGAACTCACACCTCTCTCATTGCCAATATAAGAGCAAACGAGAGAGGACAGATACAAGCGGAATCAAATATGTAAACTTACTCTCTCCTTTTGCCCAAAAGA
>Ga0210059_1004770_pt1 | contig 21847 bp, 13 predicted proteins | sample Ectturendosymbi2_FD_188042 | JGI IMG/M metagenome (GOLD analysis project Ga0210059, IMG submission 188042) | Ecteinascidia turbinata endosymbiont from Florida, USA - Sample 2 (SPAdes) (version 2) | ecosystem: Host-associated > Tunicates > Ascidians > Unclassified | place: Key West, Florida...
ATTTTGTAAGCATAAATGTTGATTTGGAGTAATTTAAGGACAATTTATTTGAGCGCAACCAGTTGTCTACTTTAATTAGTTCCACATTCACCATATGCTGTAGATTATCAAGATTTTTATGAGATAGGTGTGGGGTTTGAAGGACAACACTAAAGGTGTGGGGTTTGAAGGACAACACGTCGGTGTTCGGCTCTAAATGTTTCATAGAAATTGAAACATAACAGAAAATAACTGAAAAGACAGGTTCTGAAAGGTGGTGTACCCAAAATTATAGAGTTCCACCCACACCAAGATACCCCACTATGAAATTCCCCCTTGCGATACCCCTTACAATAGAATTCACCCCAGTACGCAAAAACTAAAGATGTGATGTCAGGGAAAGACACGTCGGACCTGCTTTCCCATATGGTTAACATCTTTGTGCGTCGGGCCGCAATAAGGAAGAATATGGAAATTTATGAATAATTTATCAACATCCAAGATCCCTAGTAACAGACCATCGATTACCAGGTAGTGCGTCTGTGTGGAGCACTGCAGCTGTGATTTTGTCCAACCACTGGAGTGTGAACCAAGCTTTGCTTCACTGATACCTACCTACAAACACTAAACTGCATGTCCGATATGCAGCTTTTGTCTTTGACTACAGCGCTGCATTTGTTCTTACACGTATCCTGGTAAAATTACGACTTCACGATTCGCTGGTGTTTTCCTGCGTCGCCCGTTCACTTTAAACTACTGGCATTTCGCTGACGCGGTTCCGTCGCCATCTGCACTGCATGCCATACATGCTGCAGTGAACAGTAACGAGAAACGCTACAAAATAATAGAAAGACAATATAATTAATAAGGTTGTGATGTCTGAAATTTTTGCGATAAAAATGCTTTGCATTAAACGTTACATTTGAGTGCTTTTTACCAATTTTCTGTGCTGCAAGATCTGGAAGACAGGAAAAAAATTTCTTGTGAAATTCTTCAAACTTGAATTTCATAAAACACTTTTACCCTCTTTTTCTCAGCATCATTTGTAATTGACTTCCTTTCACGTGGAGATCACGTGATTTATTTTATTCAAAGACATTTATACGCCATATAGAATCTACATAGCTTTCACATGCTGGCCACATAAGTTTCCTTACAGGTGTGAACGAATAGGTCGTAAGGAGACTGTGGTGAAAGCAGGGTTGGCGCAGTAATTGCGCTTGGTCTGTTCTATGCCCTGAACCCCAAGTCTCTCTCACCAAGATGATATTTTACTTCTGAAACCTTCAGAGTTCATTACACAAAATGAAAACTGGGCGGGTCATCACTGGAAGTCATATCCACAACCGCTTTGCTGAAGAAGCACGGCTCTTTTTATTTTGGAAGTTACTACAGTATAACGGCCTCGACTCGCACCGATAACGTTTCATGAAACAAACATGTCTAATTCGAATCAAAATACCTCCCTAGCAACCAGTCGTGTGCAGTTGTTCGGTTGAGCGTGGCTTGATCGCACAGAACTGATCGGTGCCTCAGCGCTGCGAAAATCTTGATGTATAATTAAATTAGTGCAGCTGTTTCATAGCATCGCAGCCGGACGGTGATTCAGAGCCGGGCAGAGGCAGTGAGTCATTCTATAGCAGTCTCTATAGCAGTCGTGTCAATCATTCACTGGATGCGAGAAATGAATTGTAACCGTAGCGTTGCATCGATGTTGGTAAAATGCCTTGGTTGTAGAGACCAAATAAAAAGTTAAACAACCACTTTAATTATATGAAGTTTTATCTTCGTAATTCAGTTTTTTTTCAAATATCCACGCAGGGGTTAGAGACCATTCTTCGAAGGGTGGTTGCAAGTGTTTTGTTGTTGTTGCTGTATTGTGCAGTTCAGTGGGATTGGTTGATGAAGATGTCGCGCCATTATGACAACATATTGACCAAAAAATGTCGCAGAAACTTTTGTAACGTGGAGATGATGTTGTTGTTCTAAACAGTGTTTTTCAAAATCTGAAATATGCTGGTTATTTCCTGACAATCAGACTCCGCGTAAAAGCCAGTGTTGACAATATCTCCCAGTCGCTGAAACATTCCAGTGGTGTGAGCTGTGCCTGGGCTAGTGTTTATCAACCTTTCATGGTTTGTTTCCCCCTTTCAGAAACAACACCCATGGCTCCCAGCTCCGCCAACAAAACCCTACATTTGTTTCAACGTCCATACTTTTGTTGTTTTATTCACTACGTAAGATGAACGGGGGCTACTCGCGGTCCCCAAAAGAACGCCTTGTGGGGTTGAGAAACCCTGGCTTACATAAATACCTGTTTAGCACAGAACGGTGATGCTGCAGCCTACTACTAAAAAGTTGGCATGCGTCGGTCGCAGCACGGGTTTAGCGACTACTTTGAAAACCGATGTTCGATTTGTTACCACGACACTTCGTAACACTTGCTTTTTGGATATTCTTGACTAGTTGTTTGACAAAAGATTCGTAATAATAAACTGTTTGAAAGACATGAAAAATACGCATTATAAAAATTTGAATACGTAAAATTACATCTTTTGTTTGTGACGTCACGCTACCGTTTCATTGTCACTAATAAGATGATTGTTGAGCAACACACGTCACGTCCTCGCTCTCTTCAGGAATTGAATGCTTCAGTCTCCAGTATTTCATTATCTGTACATAAAGAAAGTCTATATCAGCTGCCAGTTTCTAATGATTTTTCTTCTTTAAAAAGTGTTTGTTTATTTTTATTGGAATCATTTAAAAGAACGTTTATGAAATTTTTAAAGAAATTCGTGCAGAGTAGCTTCACTTCAGCTTTGCGCAATTTTATTCTGTTTGACTTGGTTCTAAATTTAATCTTAGCATTTGTTTGCTCGGCAATTTTTTTTCAGAACTAGATTTAATACGTAACGGACTTTTTAAAACTGACGAATAAACTTGAGGTTGATTCCAGTGACGCGTTTCAAAAATTGTGCAGAGCCGTTTATTTGCAGTGACAAAAATATCTTGTTTTGATCAATTACTTGGAGAAACGTTTGATGCACAACAAATTGCATCTTGTTTGCTGAAAGGCTGATTACATGATGACACTTGACTCCTCTCTCGTTTTGATGTCTCCTCTCTGCAGACTCTCGTTTTGTATGTAACTTAATTCTAACTTAGCGAGAAATGCGGGCCTCTATATTTTTCCAATTTTATTGTGTAAACAATACAATTCTTTATTTTATCCAACATTTTCTTAAATGAATCCTGAATTAAAGTGTAATTTTCATTGGTTATTTTGTATTTTTTCTAGGTATTTTTTAAAGTTCTTCCTAAAATGCAATCAAAACTGCCTGAAAAATGCTGGAAATCCTCGCGACATGAGAAGGTTCCAGGTAAAGCAGTGAATTTGTGCTTCAGTTGTTTGTTGCTTATCTTAAAAGCTGTTCAAAATTAATGTATTTCTGCTGCTTTGTCAATTGCCAAGCACTAGAGGGAAAGGCTTATGGTGTTATAAACCACCGGGGGTACAGCTGCGCTGCTGATACAAAAACAGGTAAATCTGAGTTTTAATAAAAACTGGAAGGTGCAACATTGCCGTTAATGTCCAGATTAGTGAGTTTTTCTTCGAATATCAGTATATTAAAAATATTTGAAATATTTCTCACCGTTGCGTTTTTGACTTGGGCTCATCCACCAAGTCACTAATTTCAAATTTTCATTCCTTTGCGCAAAGTTACGTTTTTAAAGAAAGGAGAAGAAAAGACCTTTGGCTCATAGCAGATTCGCTTTGCATCAAACATATCTGAAAATCGAGTCAAAAAATGGAAGGGTTAGTTAAATTATGTTTCTAACTTTTTGCAAAAACATGTGATGTTAAAGTTTCAACTGGTTGGCGGTTGTTTTTAATTGTTTGGATGACATTTTCTTTTGTGTTGCTGCTGCTGTTGCTGGTGGTGGAATGCAAACAGCGACACCTGCTGTACGAGGTCGGCAAACCGAATCTACTTCCTGCTAACAAATGAAATGAAGATAAATTTCTAAAATTCCTCCTTAGTCTTGTGTAATCACAACACAGTAGCACGTTACACAACACAGAAGCAAGTGGTTCACGCGTCGTGTTGCTGGAGTCATTTCAGTCGAGTTTTCAAAAAGTTTTTTGATAGTTCTGCAACTTATCTTTCATATCGTTTTTGCCCAGGTCGTGATATCAACCACAGTCCATGTCGATGGCCACGTCTTGGCCGTGTCCGACAACATGTTTGTTCACAATAACTCCAAACACGGAAGGAAGTCCAGAAGACCGGACACATCCGACGGTAAGCTGATGACGTACAGCTGCATGACGTCACTAGCAGGAAATAAAATTTATGACTGTGCAGTTGTGGAAGAAGCGAATACTTTCCACAAAGTGGTCTTCGGTCTAGTGATCAATAGGTGGCAGAAAATATAGTTTAGTGTGGGGGGGGCGCTTTGCAAAGGAAAAACGTAAACAATACCTTTGGGGTTTCCGAAACGCAAATTCAATTTGATATATAAGGTATAGACCAGGGGTGGCCAAACTGCGGCTCTTCGAAGGCTTCCATGCGGCTCTTTGAGCTTTCCGAAAATTTATATATTTGTTATTTTTTATTTCCATTACAAAGCGTAGAAATACTGCAAAATAGCGCTGTGGTGGCTAGCTAGCGTGCCGTGCAGTATTACGTTTGCAAGTCGTTCCAAAAAGAATTACGATGTCACAGAAGTGTAGATCACAAATAAATTCGTGTTTTAGATTTTTATGTTGCGGCTCATTTTAACTTGGGTTTTACGATATGCGGCTCAAACATAGAGCAAGTTTGGCCACCACTGGTATAGACAATGTTGTGGTAACATCAACGTTTATCCTTGAACCAAAAACGTTTATAAGCAGCTGCTTTTCAATATATCCTTTTGTAAAATGCGACAATTCTTATGAAAGCCACCGAAAGTTTTTCAATTCCTTGTCAAGTAAACCGGGCAAGCGACATATGGCGGAAGTGCTTGGCGTTTAATGCGTTTGTTGTTGGTCTGTGATGAATTATCAAGAATCGTCCGATCGTCGCCAAAATTTGCGAGAAGACATTTTTCTGGCGTATTACGGAAATATGCTTCAAATACCTTGTTTGTCATACAAAAAAAGTATTAACTGTCTAATTTTTATAGCAACAAACTCTTCACGAGCCACTCCAACATAAACAATATTTACGTACATTGAACAACACGCGTGTCAAAAGTCTCCCCTGCTCTCAGTGACGAGGCTGGTTGTGCAAGTAACTTGCATCAGTCGGTGGAGTGGATGTTTGTGCTGCTTTCTGGTTTTCTCATCACTGTGTGCAGTCAACTGGTAATAAACTTGCCTGCAGATTTTACCCGCATGGTCGTAGAAAAGCTAAAGCTCAGCGTGGCTGGCGCTGTCCGACCACACATGGCCTTCGATTTGATTAAAAGTTTGCAGCAAGGAAAAGAAATAAAAGTAACCAGATCATTTTTCAAAATTCAGAACGCTCAAAAACATCAAAACAAACTAGAAATTACATCAAGCATGCATTGGCTCCCGATAGAGAAGTGATGTTGTGGTATGCCTGCGTGCCTCGGTTGTGTGTGATGGGAATACCTTTGTTTATACTCCGCTGTTAACTTCGTCAAAAATCACCGATGACTGGTTCTTACGAATATTGCGTCACTGACTCAAGACCGGTAATGACGTCGGCAAGTCTGAAACCTTACTGGAATTGCATTAGATCCATGACATGACCGGCTGGCTGCCGTAAAACCCTTGGGTGGACGACTCACTTTGCCTGCTTTGAGGATTTCTTCTCATGCAGCATGATCATTTTGATGCTGAACTTTTTGTAACTGATATCGTTTCCCAAATGGTTACATGAGAGACGTTCGCCTTTCTGAGTAAAAGCTTCTCACATCGTTTCACGGCGCGGAGTACAACGATGCACCTCAAGGGATGGTCGCGAAATATCCGCAGGTCTGTGACTCGCCTCGAGTGAAAGTCTTCAGGGAGATCGTCTACTCAGCGAAATGAAAGGCTTCGAAAGGCTTTCGACGAATGCCACTTCGGATGTTTGTGTCAGAGGTTGATATCTTTAACACGGCAAGCTTTTGTCAACCTTCAAAGAGATGTGGTTATGCAGCACTGTCTCACCTCAAGCAAGCGCATATACCAGCATTAGGGGTTGCCAGTGCATTTGATTTAGAAATGAGTTTGAAAAACGATTTTAAGTTGATAATAACTTCACCTTAATGCCGGAAAGTTGATGAAAACTAGAAGTTTTATTAGAAGTATGAGAACGTGACGAAATATTTGGTATTTTTAAAGTTTCTATTTAAATAAGATTCTATCTGAATAAGAGCTGATGATGCCTACATCGTAGGCGAAATATATACTCTGTAAGATCTGAAAGTGTCTGATTCTTTACTGAGAAACGATTTCTTTCCATAGACAGTGTATTTTTAAAGTGATGGAGATTTTTATGAAGTCTAACAATCAAACTTATCAATCGCTCAGTTGCAACCATGACATGGGGGCGTTGTTTAAATCCTTGAAAGCAAAAAGGGTGTTGAAGTACATGTTGCCGATCATCGGGCTCAAATATTGTTCGATTGCGTCATCTACTGATGTGACGTCACTACTCGGCCTGTTCAAAAGTAAATGATCAGGACTCCGAAGCAAATATCGGGATCGCCGTTAATTACTGTGCGCTCGAGCAATCCATCCTGGAATGAAAAGTCTCGCTTCCTGAAAAGCGAGCGCAGGGCATCGATCGTCAATTACTCGGTAAAAGCTCCGTCCTCGAGTCACATCCCACAGGGGCAGGTCTGCCAATAGTTGGGTCGTTCATGATAGAGGCGCATTGCTACAGGGACGATTGCACTTCTCATTTCAGTTGAGCGAACATCGCCAGCTTCATTTTCCTCGGCTTCAAAAACGTTAAGTTTGGCGAATCCTTTTGATATTTTTACACTGTTAAGATCGTGGTTAGGTTGGCAATCAAAATTATTATGACCTCTTAATCCCAGGTAGAGAATTAGTTTTATCTTCTTTATCCAAAATCTAAAAATCGTGTTGGTCCAGTTGCACAGCAATTGTGTTATTGTTTACAAAAAAATGACAACGATGTCAGTGTTCATGCTTCATTTTGATCGCGACTCTTGATTTCCGAAACAAGTCGTTGCACGGGAGAGAGTGGTTTTGCCGTAAACCCCTGACTGACCCAGCAACACAATAACTCCTGGTGTTCACAAACCCAAACACAAAACTATTCGAGAGAGAGCAAAGAACAGTGAGCTATTTAAGAATGAAAAGCAGCAGAACTTTGTGGCAGACGATGGCCTTTTTCAGGCCTGAGCAAAGCTTTCTTCCAGCTCTAACAGTTAATTTTCTCTTTGCTGTACCATATCTTCTTGTGGATTAACTGTACAATGGAGTTGGAATTTGTTGTTGCAGTTTGCTGTTGTTTGGTAGATCCGTTGTTTCTTTCTTTCTTGGTTTCTCTTGTCATAAATATTTACCTACAAATCACAGTCTAATAACTTACTAATTTGTATAGTCGTAACGGCCACCAAAGTACTTTTCAAAACTTTAGGGACACCTCGACAAGCTAATATTCGGGTTTTCCGTTGTCCAAGCCCCACGTTCATTTGTTGGTGATCCTCTTGTGCATTATGATATTTATACTGACGACTAACTTGAATACAATGCAATTTGAACGTAGTGATAAAATGCACCGACTAACGGTGAACTTACTTTAGGCTCTGGGTACAAGTATCCCTTGCTCTCAGCATGCGTCTGAAATAATATAGGAATGTCCGTCGACCAATGCTAGGTAATAATATTGAAACACATAAGTGCATCATAGCCAAGGATAGGGTTTCGCAAATAACAGCAAAACAGGTTTCTATTCAGGCATTTAGCAAATGAAAGTAAAACAAACTTTAGTTCGATGCCAGTTACACGTTGCTTGTTTGCTAAGAATTAGCGTTTGTTAACCTGAATCAAATAAATCTACGTTGACTTGAGAAACCTTTCGCCGTTTTATTGATGGCGACGTTTCAGTGTTTATTTTATCCATCTCTATCTTCGAAGTGTTGTTGGAAAGTAAAACGTCAAAAATGTATAAATTCTAGTAAATCTGCAGTGAGCTAACCCATAGTGACGTCAATCTCTTTTAAACAATACTTTGCTACTCGTCGTCTACCACGTATGCCGTGCCTGGCACATTGGCGCCGTGAGCATGCATAATAAACAAAATGGCGTCGCTCGCTTGGACCTGGAGAGTGATTCACATGATCTGTACAAACAATCAACTTGATCAATAATAATAACAAGGCGACTGCAGAAAACAGGAAGGGAGCAAATTAGTGCATCAGCTTTCTCCCTGCTCCTCACTCTGCGAAACTGCGCTGTCGAACAATTTCACAACCACATCATTTCAATGTGAACAGATGAATCCTCTAGTCCCGCCATGGCAATCATTTTCAACCTAAAATCGTAAACATTCCATTCAATCAAGGCAGCAGGCTAATCAGAGAACATATTTCGGGGAAATCTCCTTCACACAACTTTTTTTTTCAAAAAATGAAACCTAAGCAGTTTTCATTAAACAGTGATGGAAGTGCAACGAACTTAACAAAATTATTCCATGTACAGCTGAACCACCAGGACTCTTCTTGCAAATAAAGTAAATTTATGGTCACTTTTTCAAAGCTTTTCCTCTAATGCAGTGGTTTCAAACTTCATAACAAGAAAGCAAATTATTTGAATCTATTGTTTCAGTTTCTCCAAGCATCCAGTCCATCAATCCAGCAGAGGGCTGGACAACAGGTGGATCTACAGTGATCATCGTTGGTGAAAACTTCTTTGAAGGAATTCAAGTTGCTTTCGGTTCGCTAGCAGTCTACACCGAAGTATGTTTGATTCACTTTGAGTTTTTGTTTGTACAGATCAAGACGTTGATGAACACAGCGACGTGATTTGTTCCTGTAATTGCACTTAAGACAGAACCGTCGCCAGAAGGTCTTCAATAAGGGGCTTTGCTTTTGCGCAGAGGGCTTAACATTCCAAAATTTGCCAAAACTCCACTGATTTATAGTATTTTATATTTCAATTTGGGTAGTCTTGGAGCTTTGTTTGGGGGGGCTAAAGCCCACCGAAGACCCCCCATGGCGACGGGACTGGCTTTGGTAGCAGCTTGCTTTGGCGAAAACTTGCAAAAATCGAAAAATTCGCAAGAGGTTTTCGGAAAGAACTTTTAGTTTTAATTTAAAACCCAACGTTTTACGTATTTCGGCGTTTAATTTTTCACACATTATCTTTATACTGTAGTGCGGTTGCAAGTGAGTATGTTATGGCGATGACCTTTACAGCAATGTTATAATTTAGCAAAAATTATTGTTAAATGGACAGTGGACATATTATGACAAGTACGTAAACCCCCTCCAGATTATAACAGCTCACGCTCTGCGAGTGATTTCGCCACCGAGACATATTCCCGGAGCGGTTGAAGTGACACTGACTTTCAAAAACAAGCAGTTCTGTTGCGGCACTCCAGGAAGATTCATTTACACAGGTGATCAAATCTTCAACTTTTCAATTTCGAGTGAAGCTTGTTTTGATTACAACTGTGTATTTATTCAACTTAAACTACTCACTCTGCCAAACGACTGTATTTGAAGTCTTATTTGGGGCAATGTTGAACCCCACCCCTTAATGTTGCCAGTAGGTGTCGCGTGTGTTGCACATCCTGACGGTGACTTGTGACGGTTTTGACACGACATGGTCACAAGTCCATCTTTCTAACATCAATACTTTTATTAGCACCAGATGAACCTACCATTGACTTTGGATTCCAAAGACTGCTAAGAATCATTCCGAGGTATCCTGGCGATCCAGAAAGGATTTCAAAGGTAATTATTTGTATCCAACACTCTAATACAAAATGCTACACAGTCAGTTGCAATTATTGCATAAAACAATCGATTTATTTTCTTTACTTCTTCGCTTTCAACTCTCGTCACATTTGATTTTCTGGGACAATGCATTTAATTAACTAGCTTTCCGTTAATTTTAAGCAAAACTAGTTGTTATGCAAAGAGTTCACAATTTACTCTATTAATTTTCTATTTGAATAAGAGCTTTACTCTATTGAATTTCTTTTTACTCTATTTCTATTTTTTCTATTTCTAATTTACTCTCTATTTCTATTTCTAATTTACTCTGTTAAATTTCTATTTTGAATAAGAAATTCTATTTGAATAAGAGCTGATGATGCCTACATCGTAGGCGAAATATATACTCTGTAAGATCTTAAAGTGTCTGATTATTTGCTGAGAAAGGATCTCTTTCCATAGATAGTTTACTCTATTAAATTTTATTTCTGAAAAAACTGTGAGACCTGTCCTCGCCCTGATACAACTCTTCTTATAAATAAACCTCCCAATCTCGTGCAAATTTAGTTTTCAAAATATTCTTGAGATTTTCATTGAAATGTTGTTACCACCAACCTGACAAGGATTAGCTATGCTTTCTGGTTAATCCTGCCAAGCAGCCCAATGTCATAACCAACCAGCCCAGGAGTTTCAAGCACACCATCCAGCGAAGTCTCTTCTGCTGCTTCAGCGTTCCTTTATAATTCTTGCCTGGCTTGATTTGTTAAGGACCTAGATCGTAAAAATGTTGATTGTTTTTTTTCTAACTTGTTGTAGTTCTATTTTCTTTGACGATCTCTTGATAAAATTCCTCTTATTTTCTTGTTACGTCTCGAACAATGATTTTCTCTTTTTTCCGCTCCTCGCACTCCCCTCCAGGTTCCAGATCGCTGCACATTTCGTTTTGTTGAGTTTAAGTCTAAGGTTGAACCAAACATGCATTTCCAGCACAAAATGGGCAAAACTGTGTGTTGTTGACATGTTTGCAAATGTGTGTGTTGTTGACATGTCTGTAAATCGCAGGCGTCACTTGGAGTTAATTGGCAAATATAGAAATCATAAAACCTTCCAGAGATAGCTTATTGACAAAGAGGCCAACAGCGTCATGATCAACCTTCGAACTGTAGTTCATAATGCTATGTAGTGGCACCAGTGGCCAAGAAGCTTTCATTTTTGCAGGAGACAATTCTCAAGCGAGCAGCAGATCTTATAGAGGCAGTCATCACGCGTCAATATCCTCACAACCAAATGACTGGTCCATCATCAGTTGTGCCCCCGCCTCCTGCCCTTCCCCCTCCACCTGGTGGGGCACCTGGCTCGTTTGTGCCACAAGCAGCTGCAGGCGCGGCCATGGCTGCGGTTGCGATGAATGGTTACGCTTCATCGGGTGTCGGACCTCAGTTCGTTGGAGCATCGGAAAGATATGACGTCACTGGTAGCGACTCAGGTTTGATAGGTTTGTAGTGATCCTGTTTTGTGCATTGCGTTGTGACAAAACAATAGCTGTTTGTCATTAAGCTAAATTGGTATAAGTTTTTATGATGCTTTGCAACGTTTGTAAAGAATTGTAGAACACAGAACTTCGTTAACCGAACCTTGGTCTCAAGCAACAAATGTAGTGTGATGCTTTATGATTGCGCCTATTAACTTTCTTTAAGTTAAGCATTTGTTTATGAGATGATTCATTGTTGGAATTAGTTAAAAGTACACACAAGGCAACCAAAACGTGTTTAAAAGCTGCTTCGTTAAACTTCCAGAGGGAAATACTTAAATTTATGCATAACTTGGCTCCTGTGTTGGCATCGTCGTATTGACGTCATCTGACTCTTTTGTCGTCAGCGGTAGAAGCTCAGAAACCAAATGTGCTCAATTGGCTGTTCAAAGCAAGTTTGCATTTCTCAGTCTGAACCGTACCTGTTCTACTTTTCTTGCGTCCATCGTCAATAGCAACACTGCGTGGGATTGAAGCAATAGTCACGTGGTCATCAACAAAATCTTGGTAGTGGTCACAGTGGTCACCGACTCTTATATTATAAATCGCCATTTTGTTTATATCACGTTGCTATTTCGCGAATCAAGACGCGACAGGGAGGAGTATTTTGACGCGAAAAATTAGTGAAGTTGGCAGTGCAGCTTCTGTTTTTCATTGATAGTTTTGAAAACAAGCAAGAGCTGATGGTTTACACTTTACAGGGTATTCTAGAGGGAACAGTGTTTCTCCTCGGAACGGGTATTCCCCACAAAGTCCATCACACAGTGCAGAAAATGCGATTACAACGCTGACGTCAGCTGTGGTGACATCAATCCCTCTGGTATACAACAGCTCCCCGTCATTCAACAGCTACGGTTCACCGGCTCCGTCCGCTTTCACAAACATGATAAGCTCGTCGACAACAGGACTTTTCACCTGCTCGAGTTGTGAGTATGAGAAGAAAGCAGCTGTACTTTGTCTTTCTGAAAACTGTGCGTCGATTTTCGTTGCATAGTTAGTTTTGATTTTAAGCAAAGGGGACCGTTTCTTACCAAGCTTGCTTTGATGTCTGCACTGCTAGGTAGCAGCCATGAAGTATTTGCTGTAACTTCTGTTGTTTGGTAGAAAGTATCTTGCAGCAAACATATCAATACAGGTCCGGCATTCAACTTCAGCAAAGCATCCTGATATTATTTAAGAATTATGGATAGATTAAGAATGGCACAGAAAAGATTCTATTTCCAACTTGCAACAACGCGTACAGGTTCAAGCTTTAGTTTGCCACAAACTACTTTCACCAACCAACACTTCACAGCAATGAAACCTCCATGCGGTAAATAGCACCCCAGTTTTGTGACGTATCGTAGCCATTATTAGAAATTGATCACTGAAGCTTTGATGCTCATTGGAAAATGACCGCTGGTGTGATGAAAGCTGTTGGAGCTTGTCTTTCCCAACATATTTAAGAAAATGAAAAAATGCATAAGTTACATTCAATGCAAAGCAACACATGCAAAAATTGCTTTTAAGTTCCTTAGCGTTATTGGTTCGGTTTCAAAGACAAATACACGCTGCCGCTGACCACAATGAAAGTAGATGTCCGTTGATTCTTCTGAGCGGATCTGCTACCATTGTGACAAGTTGCTGCGAACGATCATCGACAGCTGATATCTTCTGTTCACGTCAAACCTACAGCAACTTCTGTGAAGTCGTGTTGTGTTATGACGGAGCTAATCATTGAAAACAGATACAAGTGCAGTTTAGTCTGAGGTGGAGTTGCACAGACCAAGGTCAAACAGGACCTCAATTTGCGACGAGACGGTTTAGATGGAATTTTCAAGAGAAAAAATGTGATTAAAATTCAAGAAATTTATCAAAAACTGACAAAAGGCCTTGAAGAAGGAAAGAGCTTGGTGCGTAAATATGCGTTTCGTTGCCTTCATCCCCATCAAAACATGGCCACGTGTATCGTTCACTGGACTAATGTGCCGAAAGGCACAAGATTCAAGATTTCTAAGAATTTATTAAAACATAAATAAAACTATTTCTGCACAGGTCAGAGTGCAATGTGTCATTCCAGGATCACTGACTGTTGTTATAAACGATGCTTTAAATCCGGGGCCACAAATTCATTGAAGAAAAAAATCGATTTGAATCGAATACAGGTCGACTGGAGTGGCTTACAGCTACGGCACCATCAAGCCACGGAAAAAGTTAGACGTATTAAACATCTAAATGCGCAATAACTTTAAATCAGCATCAGTATGAAATACAAAGGTAGAATCTGAAAATATAAATTTTGGATTTCACTCATGAGCCTAAAGAGTATGAAGGTTTTAACCTGGAACTGTGGAAAAAGTACTTATTGGACTTGTTGTTTACCCGCTTTTCCTCTCGAGAGGGCCGCGTGGACAGCAACATCAAAAGGTCTTAAACAACTTTTTAGCAACGTCTGGTAATTTTTCTCGCTCCACACCAAGACGTGACCAAGCAAGGTCGGAGATGTAGTCACTCCACCTGGTCCTTGGACGAACTCTGGGCCGCTTTCCTTTGTGTGTGGCCAGCAGGACTTGCCTCGCCAATCTTTCGTGGGGCATTCTGGTCATGTGGCCGAACCAACGTGGCTGGGATCTCTCTTTTTAAAAGGGAAGTGGTTCGACATTCAGGTCTTTACCAATTTCACAGCTGCACACTTTGTCGCGAAGTATCACGCCGTGGACTCTTCGCAAAAATTCCATCTCAGCCGCTTGTACTCGTGATAACATTCCTTCAGTGATTACCCAACGTTCATGATCAGGGTATGGTTAAGGTTTGACTTTGGTGACCGAGAGACATTTTGATAGACTGCAACTATTTCATCTAAATGCCGTGATGGGTATAAAGCGAAGCTTTAGTGTATTTTGGTGGTTATGCAGGGAGAGGTTCTGCTGTCTTCTGAGAGACGGTTTCGCAAAAACACCTTAGAAAGCATTGTTCCTAACCATAAGTGAGGATCGGAACAAAGATCGGTTTAATGACTGACAGCTTTGCGGTGTTTGAAAGCTCCCGTTTTGTGACCACAGCGCGATAAAGCTCACGCAGAACTGTGTTAGCTTTATCAATCCGAATATTAATCTCCTTAATTCCATTTCTGTCACTCGTGAATGGTTCTTGAACTTCATTTACTGTACAGTACCGGATAACAATAGTAGGAAATGTAGCAATTGCTATCCCCTCGCTTTTGGGCACCCCGCGGTTCTTTGTATTAAATTTGTTCTTTATTACAAGCAAGGTTGGATATTAGAATGTAGGTGCCCGAGGCAAACTCACAGAAAGGGGTCCTATATTTCTACATGCTATACAGAAACTTTATTCGCTGAAAGCAGGTCAAATTTTTGATTTTGTCTGGGAATTTGCTTCCGCGTGAAAGCCCATTTCACAATGTAACTTGTTTGAAGTCATTTGATTTCAAATTGTTCTTTGTCTACACATCAAAGTTGTAGAAGGTCCCCTTTTGACGTATCTTGCGCATAATCTTTGCTTTATTTTGACAAACATATGACTTGCTTCAGAGCATATCAAACGTGGCTCCATAGCAGGGGTGGGCAAATAATTTGGCTCTGGGGCCACTTTGACAAGGACGCTTTAGCGGAGGGCCGTACCTCTGATTTGATCATAAAATAAATAGATGAAACAAAAGCAATAATGGTACACGGAATTGGTTTGCGTAGAGATGGACAAAGCGATAACGATGGAAATAGAAATATGTCCCTCGATTTGCTGTGATATGTTCAAGGAAATTTCAGATTTGAAGATTTTTCCTGCATACTTCCGCGGGCCACTTAAAACGCTGTGGCGGGCCACATGTGACCCGCGGGCTACTAATTACCCACACCTGCTCTGGAGTGATTGATAGGCTTTTTAATGAAAACACTGTAAAAAGTAAGTGCGTAACTCTCAAAAGGGGGCCCTCACGGCATCTCTGAAAAACGTGGGTCCGAGGCGACCGCCTCTTTCGCGTCCCCTAAATCCGTCCCTGATTATATGTATAGAATTTTTTTAAGTCCAAGAAGTCATCATTTTGCTAATAATAAGATACGTATATAAGTTTTTGGTAAAAAAGATATGTAGCGCATAATGTTTCACCAGTAGTTATTTAAGACCAGGTTTTTCGTATTTACAAAATTCAGTATGGCTGATGGTAGTCACATGGAAGCCTGCGGGATTTATGATTTGACAGTTCTTTGTTGTTCAAGTGTATTTTGAACTTAGGGCCCAGTACTGTTAATATGCTACAAGCCCCGCGCTACCTTAATCCGGCAGTGAAACTGCAGTGTATTGCCGCTCACTTGTAAAGTACGCTGCCTTGGGTTACTGGAGATATATCATAAGCCAGTCTTGTAACTTGTAAGTAATTATTTTCATTCTCGCTTCGTCGCACGCAAGCAGAATGTACATTTTCAAGACACGATCTAATTACGAATTTTACTTTGTTACTCTCCCTGCCTACGGCAGTGTTTTGTGAGATCATGAAAGACGAAACCAAAATACCACACACTCAGAATTTATGCTCGAAATTTCTTATTGCAAGCTCTGAAACCATCACTACACGCTAGACGCAAATCCCTCTACCAAGATCCTTTATCAGCCAAATGCCTTATGATCTCACAAGCTTTGTGATGTCGTAGATTGATATATTGTCCGGGAAGAAGTGCATGACCAAGTCACTCCATGTGAAAGACCTTTACTCAAAATATGGTTTATATCACTTATTCTTTTATTTCAACAAACGTACCATAGTTTTGACTTCGCAGAAACGCTTCGCGAACCCCCTGACATGGATACACTTACCCCCATGGGGTTCGCGATCCCCCTGACATGTATACACTTCCCCCCCACGGGGTTCGCGCACCCCAGTTAGGAAACCCCTGATCTACACCTTTCAAAACATGCGAATCATTAGTTCAGCAGAAGATGTTTCCCTCAAGATTTCCTGAAACTTTGATAAAAAACTGCCTCTTCCTGACTCTTGATTCAGTCGCATTATCATGAAAGCTGCTGCTGGCTGACCACTGCTTCCTTATAACACCACCACAGCTTCAGCTCCTTGTGCAATGCAAGTTTCAGCACAACTTTGTCACAGTAAATATTCCCCGTTTGTTGCAAGAGAACTACAAACAGTAACACGAACGGAGAAGTGTCATTACTGTCTTTTGATTTAAGTTATATTTCCAATCCTTGCTCCATGTCAGTGAAACTCATAGGGACTGTACTCAAAAATTAATTTAATGTTTTCAAACCTTTCGTACACTTAAAACACTTAAAACCGTGTAATTCTGTTCAGCGACATTTGTGTTCAGCCGTATCACTTACTGGACTGTGTCAGAAAGATGGCGTTAAGATTTTTGATTTTGAGTAAACGCAAGCTAAGATTCATATGGATCCACTCCTTAGCCATACTGTACATAAGCAATAGGCTTACGACAACGTGCCAGAAAAGAAAAACTGTCATGTCTTTGCTGCAGTTCGACATTACGTTTTAACGTTTGTCGTTTTTGTCTGCGAATGACCGTAACCGACTATCACTGAATTGCATAATACTTCATCTAATAATGGTTAAACGCGGCTGACACAAACAAAATTGCAGATTTTTACGATTTTGTCAGATAGATGTCATTAATTCAAATTAACTGAAAGTTTCTGTTGTAATTTCTCGACTAGTTGCGTTCCCTTATTTCTTTGAAGCGCGTTCATAATAGTTTTAACAACTTCGTCGCTGTCCTTGCAGCCATATACTCGTCACCACAAGCGAACGTCGGATCGTCGGTATCGAATACGGGGATTTTCAGTCTCACGTCATCAGCCTTCACGTCATCAGCAGCGGATATGATAACAGCGGCGAAACAGAAAAGCGCGTTTGCTCCTGTCCTTCGCCCACACGCAACGGGGTCACCGGCACTGCCATCATCGGCAGGCCCAATAGGACCATCCATACTCCACGGTATGGATCTGGAATGTTTTTTTGGTTTACTCTGGTTTGAAGTCGCTTTAATTTTCGATTTTCTAGCATTTTCAAATTCTTTGCCCCAGATACGTAACTTTACTTTTGGGTAGTTATTGATTAAACCCTAATGATCTTATGTATAGATCCATCGACTAACATCATGTCTTTCACATTAACAAGTTTTTTATGTTTTTGATTTTAAAACGTATTCTTTGGTGAAGGTAAGTTGCAAAGTTTGACCGATAAAAACAACGAGCATCACATTGTAATTTTTGGTGTAAATAGTTCTTTAACTCTTAACATATCTCAGTGGTTGCTGATTGGTTGAACACCCGAGCAAAAGATCGCCTTACGTACGAATCGATACATCAAGTCAAATTAGTCAAATTAAAACTTGTATGCAATCAATTGATTTTGGTGGTGAACATTAACAAAAATGAAAAGACAACCGCAGTCTTTCATCATTCACAAAGTTGGGGGATCGATTCCCGACCACTGAGTACATCGCCGTAGCGGTGCTTAGATGAGACTGTTCGCACACCACCCGCGCAGGCGAAGGCAAAATCCAGGTTTCTGTTTGGCCCCAACTGCCGTCAAACAAAAAATAAGTTTTTGATAAAATTTTTGTTTTGATCGCAGCTTTAAATGGATATAGTTGACAAATTGGAGCCGATTGTATTGGGAGAGGGGAAAACCCGGACAAGTATTTCATCATCAAGAGTGACTGAGTGGATGGATGAGAGGTTTTCATCAGCGCAGAGCAGTGTTTTCCTGCTGACAGAAGAATGAAAATAAATATTCATTTCAAGGTGGTTGTGAACAGAGCACTTACCACGAAAACCACAAGGCGGAAACATTGGTTCATGTGTCGAAGGCCTTTCTGCTTCATGCTGTGTCAAATGACACAGACAAATACCGGGGCGCGATTGTCTCATTTTTTGGGTCAGTTCCTTTGAAGCAATTCTCTGGAACTCTAATGATCCTGGAGTTGATATTCGATCAATCAGAGACAAGCTGAGAAAGCATAACTTCAAATTTCTAATGAAAAAGACTGTAACCGACTTTGATCCTTGCTAATGGAGACAGACTTGTCGCACAGTTAATACAAGTCCGCACTACCTTTAGAAAAAACTTTTATTCAGCTTGTTAAATTATTTCCTGCAGTTTTTCTTCACCAAGATGTGATGATGTAAATGGGAACTGATTTCGATTCAAGCTCACTAAAGCTTGGAAAAGGGTTGAGTTTTATTGAAATCATTATATTCACACAGATGCAATCCTTGCTGTCCAGCTACAAGCGGCTTTTGATAACAATTTACTTTTGGTTTGTGTTTTGAAACTGCCTCCGTGTTTCAAAACAATCAAAAATGCACTTTCAGGGTTGAATGTTAATTTTTTAGAGGTATTTAGTTTTTTTGCAACGAAAAAAAAATTGGGAGAACATATCAAAGTCATGGCAGCTGATTTTTTATTATATCTTTTGATGCGTCCGATATATTGCGAAGTCTTGTTAATTAGAATCCTGACAATCCCGAATGGGTGTGAAGTTTAGGATATCTACTTGCAGCAAAAGGTTTTTTTAACTTTGAAGTTTCACCAACATCTCTTGAAGATGGCAACGCCAATCGATTAGAATTATCCTTACAGTTAGTTCCAGGTTTGGTTTCTTTCAAAATTTGACAAGTCAACTTGAAAAAATATTGAGAAGTAAAGTGTATGAATTTACTTTGTTCAAACATGAAATATCTGAAAAGTTCCTAGAGCGTGTTTTTGCATGAAATTGATAGTAATCATAAAATACTGAGACTAAACGCTGTGAAAGTTTGTTGTGTTTTTGAAAAAGATTCTTCGCTTTGTACTGTCGCCGTCGTCCTGGACACGGTTTCCATGCAACTTTTACATGTTGTCCGCTCTTGTCTGTTTGAAAAGAAAAACTATTTTGAAAATAAAGTCATTCTTCTTTTAAAGAAAAATTGCGTTGCTTTGATGTCGGTGTTAACCTTGGTTTTTGCAAAGCAAAGCAAATCAAAGTTATTGTTTTTATAACAAACTGAAGTAAAGATATTACTTGCAATAAAGATAGCTCTGTTTAATATTAGGATTCTTCGCTCATTGCAAATTGAGAGTAAGAGCCTTTGGTCAAATAGGTAGAGTGGGCATGGTTACACACGCAGAGCAGAAACAGATTGCAACCAACCAAGCTTTTGGCGAAAATCGTCACCATGGTAATTAGAGTTATAGGCATGATGTGGCTTTTTATCATTTGTATTGCTCTAATTTTTGATCGAACCGTAATGCTCTACAAGAAAAACAATCTCTGAAGGGTTTCCAAAGTTCTGCTTGAGTGTGTTGATATACAGCGGTTTTTGGCTCTTATAAAGTAAATTGTCAATTTTCGAACCAAAGTAAAATTTGGAAGTTTTTAAGAAAATGCTAAGTTATGCAAAAAAACTAATGATGACGTGTCATCTCAAACCAGGAATTAAGAGAAGCCATCGATGGTGTTTGAACCGAACAGTGGTGACGAGCGTTGAAGCAAAGGCAGCGCCAACGTTTGAAAACAGCCAGTGTTTCTGAAGCGGTGTGGTGAAAACAGCGCATCCGTTCTGTGAAGGAAGCCAAGATATCTTGTTCATCAAAACTGTCATGGTCAGGGCAATGGTTAATGAGCGCGTGTATCTCAGAGTCTGGAGACTTCTGGTATTCATTATATTCGTCTGCGATCAAAGACGCAGCCGGGGGTTTTTATTGGGGGGAATTTTAGGGTTGAAAAACGTTAGTTCAGTACCACAAAACTAGAAATTCATCTTAAATTGCTGTTGACTTTTGACTGAAAAATAAATGGAAAGAACCAAGAAACATATTTCTGAACCCAAGCACCACAAAATCACTTCAGCGTTTAATGAAGACCTTGCTTTCCTCGCCCTCAAGACCACGTCTTTAACGAGGCTGAGACACTTCAATCATATTCCGTCTCACAACATGTTATTCTCAAATTACCTCTTACTTGAAAGTCTTGCCCCGTGGGGGTGGAACACTTCAAAAATTATTCTAAAAGGTTAGGCAGTAAATATATTTTGAGTGTATTGACTCTCACTCATGTGAAGCAGTTCTGATTTTTTACAGAGGCTTTTCAAAAGTCCACCGCAAACAAAGAGTACTTGCTGAAGTAACATCATTTTACTGTAATAACATCAAAGCTCTTGTGGTGCTGGATACGCATCAAGCGTAATTAACAGCTGTGAATAAAATTTACTGTGTAGCCTACCACTGACCGACTATTCTCATGTGATATTATTGTATTGATCCGCTGGGCCTGATGCTATGGCCAGTTTATTCAGACTAAAGTTATTTTCTTGTAGTAACAGCGATATTGCAACTCCAGGCTGCAGTCATCATCGATATCATTTATAACTTCTAAAATGCAGTGCTGTAGCTACCCAACTCTGGGTCCCTCAAAATGCTTATAGAGGTCCCTCTCATGGTGATTTCTAAAAAAGAGATTTCGAAGACTACCTGGGCTAGCCATAATACATTGTTTCACAACAGTCAAAACACAAATACGTTGATCAAGTCGAAGTCTGGCAACTGGACGTGTACAACCAGGCCCGTAGCCAGTTTTTAAGATTTGGTGGGGAAAAATACATTTATGGGGGGCAAGATGTTTGGTTTTATTATATGTTCAAAATAAATGTTTCTGGGCACAACAAAATTTCAAAATTTCGAGAGGAAGAAAAATAATTTGGGGGAGCACTGCCACCGAATGCCCCGTAGCTACAAGTCTGTGTACAACTAAGTATATGAGTTAACTTCATGTTCAACACTCCAATCATTGAATACTGAGGCTTTACGCTCAAGCCTCTATAACGCGTTTGTTATCTCACAAACGTATCATAAAAGATCAAGCGATGTTATTCTAGGTAACAGCGGCAGGTACTGCTCTGTTTATAAACTACAGAACAGAATACGGATTGACAAAGGCTTCACTGATTTGTAGTGTTTTATATTTCAATTTGGATGGTTGAAGCTTCGTTTGGGGGCCTAATGGACTGAATTTTGGGCCCCCTGTGACAGTGTGGGGCCCTCCAATTAGGAGGTATGGAGGGCGGGTGACGGCTCTACTAAAATGAAACATATGTAACGATTGAAATCCGAATTCCTCGTCACGATCGTTATTGTGTTCTCACTGTTGGTAATTGATTATCTGGTATTGAAGACAGAAAAAAACGCTTAAACAAAAATCCTAGAAACGGATTTCAATGGACTGACTGATGGTCTGAGTGAAAAAAGACGTTATAGTTGTACACACTATGCACAACACGAATATGTTCTGTTAAGATGTCAGATATGCCAATTCGACATCACCTATAACCAGGAGTACCATCGATCTTGACCCAGGAGTACCATCGATCTTGACCCAGGAGTACCATCGATCTTGACCCAGGAGTACCGTCGGTTCCCGGGAAATG
>Ga0210059_1004771_pt1 | contig 21847 bp, 13 predicted proteins | sample Ectturendosymbi2_FD_188042 | JGI IMG/M metagenome (GOLD analysis project Ga0210059, IMG submission 188042) | Ecteinascidia turbinata endosymbiont from Florida, USA - Sample 2 (SPAdes) (version 2) | ecosystem: Host-associated > Tunicates > Ascidians > Unclassified | place: Key West, Florida...
GCCAAAGTGTTTCGCTGAAGTTTTCATTGGAAACTAGGCTCGAGTCCGAGTCTTTTGAGCCTTTGATCGACTTTCTAGCATTTCTGGTTCAAAACTTATGATCTAAAATAAACAAATTAATTAATTAGCTAATTAGTCAAAGATTTTTACTAACTTACATCACAACGTTTGAACCCGAAACCCCAGCAGGTCATCCAAAGTAACAAAAGACTCGGATTGTAGCCTAGTTTCCAGTAAAAACTTCAGCGAAATACTACCACCTAACGGTTGGCGCCCAAGGCCAGGCAAAGTGGGCCAGGGTGGCCTAAAAGTCCTCCACTTATGACGTCACTCACAAAAAACCCGCACCCCCCAAGCAAAAAATTTTTTTGAGTGCAGAGTAGAAGACTTGCCGCGTCTTTTGAGACTTTTAGCGGGTCTGTAGAGCATACCGGAGCGGAGAAATTCCCGCACAAAGCCAAGTGCGTTTAGGCGTTTTTTTTCCAAAATCCCCGAAAGCAGCCGGACGCCAAAGAGATAAGTGTCTAAACGGAAACGAGTGTGATAAATCGACCTATTCCCAGGGTTGCCAGATCTACCTTTTGACAAGGGGTCAAATCTAATCCAGAAAAGAGCCAAACTCTAAGACAAGGGGCCAAAAAAGGGCCAACCATTTTTTACAATTTTATCAGCAGTTACAAAGTAATATGAACCTGTAGCAATGTTCCTCAATCACAATTGTAACGCAACAGCAAAACAAGTACATTATGAAAGATCGTAACAGAACAACTTAATTTCCATGTGTAGCCATAAACTGAGATAAACTTACCATCCTCAATAAGTGCTAAAGCGATTAACAACAACCTGAACGAAGCCGACAAACACGTGCCACCTAAATAACAGTAAGTTAGGTAACGTAACAGTTCTCACTGCTACCTCTACAACTGCAGCAAGTAACAGGTATTGTGATCAACTCATTATCACATTAAGTCAGAAACTCCAAGGATCCTAACAAAGTTTTCCAATCGAAAACCTTCAAAATTTAGGAATTGGTACAAATCTGCAACCAATTTGTCAAAAATGTGACAAAAATATGGTTTCACAGACAGGACACAGGGAAGTCAGATCTAATTTTTGCAAGAGGACAAATCTATCCTGGAAAAGGGCCAAACAAAAATTTTGGGGTCAGAAAGTGTGATTTGGGACCAAACTTTTGAAATTTGGCCCCAAAAAGGCCACCTGGCAACCCTGCCTATTCCCCGATTTTTCCCAACAACATTTCAAAAGCAAGCACTTTCCACGATCGACATTTGTGTATCCAAACAGACGTTTGATTTCGAATGAGTGAAAACGCAAACAGTCCTTATTTATTATTTATATGCACAATTCCCAGTCCTATTAATTTTTCATGACAAAAAATTTCATGGAAGAAACTCCTGATGGTGCCACAAATTATAAGGTTTTTATATTTTCAAGTCACTCGTACTTCCAGCACGAGTCCAAGCGCGTTGAGCGAAGCTGATTAGCTACATAATGAATGCTAGATTAACTTTAATGCTCTCAGCACATAGCTTTTGAGGAAAACATTTAACTGCACTTCCACTGCTCGCTTGGTGGCAATTTTCAACGCTATAGGTCAAATGCAGTAGTTCACGAGCGATTTTTCACACGCAAAGGTAAAGAAAATAAGCACACGCGTAACTGCTGCGCATTGTCCAATACTGTTTCGCTTTTACATGCAATGCTTACTTGTATATCCGCTCGCCGAAAGAAGCGATGGCATCTAAGACGTTTTGTACTTTTGTCAGCACCTCTTGAATGGCGTTCAACTTCTGCATGAAAGACTTCTTGTCTTCATCATCTTCGTCTTCATCAGGTCTGTGTACATGAAAAATTCGATGACAAAATCCAGAAAATCAGCGCATTTTATTCAAGCTACTAAAAATAAAAAATAGTGCCATGCCCCAACGCGTCTTACGTAAACTTACGAGGAAGCGCAGTGGGATGCCAGTTGCCCAAAGCAAGTTACAGACAGCAGAACAAGTGCAATTCCCACATACTGCAAGCGCAAATGCTTTATATATGACAGGAGCAGAGAACTGGCAAGTGACACACCAAGTCAACGAGTAGTTCACCCAATGAGCAGCGGCTGCAGAAAAGTCGGGGAAGTCTTTTGTGCCTACTTACCGCGCAGCAGCTGCTGAATCCACCGACGGCAGCGCTAATTTTCGAATATTATCGGACTACCTTTCCGTGACAACCATCAAATCAGAGACAAACATTATGATAACTATATCCGAACAAGATCATGTATTTCAATTTTAATAAGCGTTGGATCTTGCAGTTTCACTGACACTAGTAATACATCTTTGAAAACCTCGGTTTCAATGACATCTCTGAAACCGCGATGAAGGCACTTTTTTAACTGCCCCCAACAAAGACAGGTATTTCGCTGTCGAAGCCTTTGATTTTTAGCGACAGTGGAGTTTTTCCAACACGATGTCGCTGAGTAAAAGTGAATCAAAGCTTTCTTCAGCGAACTTGCGCAGTTCAGAAAACATGTGCCGCAATCGCTGAGGTTGTTGTCATGGAAAGGATTCGCCTAGCTGCATCTTTTCGCCATTGTTCATTGTTTTCCACATCTAAACACGTGCCCTTCTTCAAACTACCCGTCAGTGCTCATTTAGACCATATCTTTCGATATCTTTTGATTTTTTTAGACAAAGATATTTTTGACTGACATCAAATATGCACAGCAGTTTTTAAATAGGGTAACACATGTGCTTTCATCACTAGAGTGCAGAGGCTAGCCAGAGCGGCCGTGCTATTTGTGGCGACAGCATATCGGATAATTTTTGTAACAGTTACGAATTACTGTTGCCGTTCTGCATCGCTTTTTTGCGACTGACGTTTTCTCGCAATTGACGCGCAGCAGTCACGATTACACCATACGAATTACAAAAATTTTCAAAAAGGTAGTACTTTACCAGGTTTTTTTAAGGCGTTTTAGGGACCCGATTTGGGTCCCTAGAATTGAAAATCGGGTCCCTAGGTTCAGAGAAAACTATCATCGGGTCCATAGAATCTGAGAAAATCGGGTCCCTAGAATCAGAGAAATCGGGTTCCTACAGGTCCAAACTGGGTACCTAACATTTTCCTTTAAAAAACCCTGACTTTACAATTACTTTGCCAACACTAAAATAATTTCAGTCAATTATAGTTCTTCGCATCATTGCTTAAGGCTTACACATATCTGCTAGAACAAGGCTGTTTAATGTGACATGTGGTCCTACAAAGCAGTGCTTTCCAAACTGTGTGCCGCGAAAGGGGCTCTCAAGTGTGTCGCGGAAGTTTCATGATTTGACAAAACGACTGTGACAAGTTTATCGTGTGTTTGTGTGAAATATGACGCAACAGCTTACTCAGTAAGCCTTACTTACCCAACCGGAAGTTTAACTGTCTAAGGTTTTCGCTGTATGTGACATTACTATAATTTTTTATTCCAACCTTTTTCTGACAGTGTACCCCTTCAGCATTTCGACTGATGCGCATATATCCCTAACCTAACATTTGTTGTGAAAAAAAGGCTGAGTAAAACAACAAAAATCCACCGAAGTTTTAATAGAACTTTTAGGTTTTCAGAATCATAAAGGTAGATTCCGTTTTTATGTCTCAAAGTTAACATATTTAACAATAAGCATACAATGATTTTTGAAAATAATATTCATTGATATATATATATATATATGGAAATATATAATGTATATGGAAATATATAATGTATACACATATTTTTCTCTTCTATTGCTAACCTTAAATGTACCCCCTCAGATAGGCAAATGTTCTCCTAAGGGTACACGTACCCATGTTGGGAACCCCTGTTCTATTCCATGGGTAACTTATGTATTGTTTTGATTGGGTAACATTATATTAACACCTAGGTTGTGAAAAGCAATGGGTAATTATATTTTGGTACTGCAGGCATACGAAGCAAATGTGTGTGACGATGAAGTGTCTTCAAAACAGACTGAAACAATAATAAGCAGACGACAATGCAGTGATAGTTATTTGCAACATGGTTTTACGTGGCCAGGAAATTCTACTCTTCCGTCAACACACGACCTACTTCAGATACAGCCGGATATGTCACAATTTGCAGGCCATCGCTTTCAGGCTGATTTGGTTTGTTTCAAAATGCAAGTAAACTCGATCACATACATTTGTTTGATGACTGTAACTGTAATTTAAAGGCACTAGTGGTTTATCGGACTTTTTTAAAGCTTTGCCATGCTTTTGCTTAATCATGCATAATCTGAAAAATAATCTAAACCTAGAATGCATAAGGATTCCGGAAAATGTAAACTATGCTATATATATATATATATATATGACTACTTACAGCATACCTACCTAACAACACAGCAGTTTCCAAGTTAAATACGGACACTTTTGCAAACAACCTTCAGCAAGCAAAATGCAACACACCTCTGTGTAATAGTGCAACTTTTTGCTATCAGTGTATCCAGATTTCTTTTAAATTATACCAAAATGTTGGTACAAATCATCTAGCTCCACAATATTTGAAACAGCTAGAATGTTTGAAGCTGCAATGCTGGCTGCAGTGTTCGTAAAACTCCTTTATTTTGGTTAATCATACAATTCTTCACGAAAAAAATTTTCTGACATGCTGTGCAACGTTATTTTTGCACTTCTACCATGAACAAATCATGACGAACGTGGGACTGGGTAACTGAAAAACTGAAGTTGCACATGCAAATGTTCATCAACTTTCATGGCTTTTTGCATTGATGAAAAGCCTGTCTCCTCATTAAAAGCAACATTGTAAAATATCATCCATGCGCATGTTTTCTGGCACAAGCAAGAGATGGTGAGTTGGAAGAGCTCAAATCATGAAATGACTTGATGATCAAATCCCCATCTTCAAAACTTTCATTTTTATCTGTCTGATAAACCCTCAACTGAGAGCCTTTCTTGTCAAGTTAACAGTAGCCAATGCTGAAGGTTGTTTTCTTTGTTTTTCTGTGTGAGTTGTTGGAACTGGTTGCATATCCTTTATTTATTTCATTCTTTTGCCACGTTTTAATACAATCATCCTTAGAATGTTTTATGCACACATAGAATTTTTGCTTGGTTTCCAGTCAGATCAGTTGACAAACTTGATCCACTTTGTTAATAAATCAGGCTTGTTGAAACGAAAAGAAAATCTATGCACCTGCTCATGTTTCTTGTTACATCCAGAGTTGCAGCAATAAACCACACACTTATTAACCATTTTTACCATGTATTGCTGTCAAAGCATATGTAGTACCAACTGCTACACATTAACGATTCACATTGCAGCTATTCTTTCATTATGTTCAAGATACGACAATTTAAACCAGAAATATGGTAGTTATCACTGTAACATCCACACCATTTATTCATTAGCAGCAAAAAACAGCTGTAGGTTATATAAAAATACTACATAAAAACTTCTCACAGTATCTGAGGAACCAGGACTGCAACGTTACGATTACCAGATTTGCAGCACTCTGTTTTCACCAAGAGCACAAGACTAACTTACACTACCCTGTTTGCAAAGCATGTTCACCGCATCCATATATTTTTCCATGGTGCTGGTGTTTGCCTGCAGGACTAACAAGTCAAATTTACTTCGAATTTCAAATATGGATAGCACCTACAGTTACACAATTTCCTTTCACAGTTAAATATGAATAGGTGTTACTTGGGGACAATTTTCAATTTTTTCCAAGTAACATAGATTATTTTAAAACATTCTAATGATGAAAAGGCTTGTATCTATGTACAGTTTCTGAAAACACACTTTTTTCCTATTTGACGGTAATAGTCCCTTTTCAAAAAATTTTGCTGTTCCAAGTTATCCTCGTCTAGTCTCACAAGTTAACTTGAGACACAAACTGTTTTTGCATGTTTTCTCCAAAAATACCCCTACTTGTGGCTACTTGGGACATAACCATTGTTTAAAAAAGTATTACCGGTAGTGGGATTTTGCATGAAAAAACATATTTAATCAGATGACACTAATCCTAGGTTGTCACAGAAAAATGGGACACAAACAGGATTTTTATTTCAATAATCTGTATTAACACTTTTCAATAAGCTCAAATCAAAAACTAAATTATAGAAAAATTAATCATGCGTATACATACAGAAAGAAAACCTGATACATCAAAATCCTGTTTGTGTCCCATGTTACCCTGGCAACCTATGATCATTATCATATCATTTTCCCAAAAGTTGTGAAGTGGATGTTAGTCTTGTTTTCTTACATATGTATAAAGTTGAGGTATTAAAGTACGCTGAATTAAAACTAACCAAATCAGAAAAGTCAATCATGATGGGCTAAATCACTTTTTTCAGGTCTTCAGAAAATTAACTTTCTACATTCTTTAACTACATAGTTGTAATACCTGCTTTGTGCTTTAAAGTTGTGTTATTTGTTGTATATATCATTATTTAGTCATATTCTAAATGTACCCACCATAATATAAATGGTCAGCAATGATTTTGCTTATGGATATAGTACGCTAGGTTGAAACCTCTATTTGTTTAAGTAACCTATTTTTAAGTCCCAAGTAACCCTGTTATGCGGCTTGCATCCAATTCACGCAGGCCACAATCCAGCAGTCTCATGCACTATATTTGAAAGTTGCTTTTACACCTAACCCCTACCCTAACACAGAATCTAAACTTTAGTTGTGTAATAAATAACACTACCCCCATCTTAAGCTAACCCAACAAACTCAAACAAGCGTTGACTACACTGCACGTGACAGTCTACAAAAACTACCAATGTTTTCAGCCACTTCATCAAAAGACTAAAGCTAATCTGTAGCTTTCAGGAGAAACGAACTGGCAACATTAACTTTTAAGCCTGTGCTGCTGCAAACTTGACTGACAAACCAAACGAACATACCATTGACATCTAAAACTTCCAGACATGTCAGGCTTGGGTCTTGCGCAGAATCATACAGTGTAGCTTAGTAGACTTACCACTCTGGTGCTAAATAGCCAGGGCTGGCCTTAGCAAGTGCGGGACAAGATTGGAAACATTTTTGCGGGGCCCCACTCAGTGGTTTGTGCAGAAACTTTTTAAGAGAGCATCAAATCATTATCATAGAAATCATGAGTGATGGTGAAAGAGTGAGGTCCGAAAACGGCAATGTCAAGGTAGAGGTGTCTGGGGCATAACCTCAGGTTCACTTTTGAAGTAGAGACTTTCCATGTCCGTTCCACGAACATTTCCATAACACCCAATAAATCCATGAGTTGCTATACTCAATACCTTCTGTCTCACCAGGACCTACCGCGGTGTACGTCAGGCCAATAGGCCATGTGTTAAATGAAATTAGCAACACTACTTGATATAGTCATCCAGCAAAGATAAGATATAACACCTTAGCAACAAAACATCAGTAAACAAAAAATTGTGGCAACAGGACATCACACATAAAGTACAAAGCTTATGCAACATTGTATTATAATGCTGCACAATAATGGCAAAGCCAAATCAAATAGATAAAAGGACTGTGGAATTGGAGCACGAGCACGAGCCTAACCAACTTTGGACGGTTGCAGCTGGAGCCGAAGCCAAAAGCTTTTACATGGTGAAGCCTAAAATTTGGGTTCCAGTTACATTACACTGTCCTTGGGGGGAAAGCGAGTTAGCTTATTGCGGGACGAGCGTGGTTTGTCGTACTTGTACATAATATCCTCGTTTTCATGGTTGTTCTAACGGGGTGCCTCAGGGCCTTGGACTGGACACCCTGAAATGTGAAACTTGAAAATATTTTTTTCTTAGTTTCGAGTTTGTAAAAGAAAAATTTAACCGTTGTCTGCCCTCTTGAAAAAATGGTTTTGGCTACCACCTGTAAGGATCCACTATTGTTCCCCCTGGATAAAATCCTTCCTATGCCCAAGTTCGTTTTATGTGTAGACCAGGGGTTTTCAAACTCTTTTGCACATGTTCCACTATCCATCAAATATATCATTTTGCAACACCTTTATCTATGCTGGTGTAATAATAAAATTGTACAATTAAGACAATTGTTTTCAGTTTTCAATGTACCAAATCATTTGAGCCGGAACTCAAGCCAAAAACTTTAGATGTCTGGAACCGGAGGTTTAATTTAGCTCTGGCTCCACAGCCCTGCTTTAGGCTGTTGTAGCCTATGATACAAAAAATGCATTTGCTAAGAGAAACGTATTTTTCGGGCTTTAACATTAGCAGTGCCCTTCAGAACTTTGTCCAAGTTTAAGGATCTGCTAATTTTGGATTCAATGGACATAATCGTCAAACTATTTAGGCGCTTTTGCTGAATTGATGATCTCATATATGAGGGCTTTAATTAGTGTCAGCTTAGAAAACCCTTTCTGCGAATGCCACGGTCACTGGGGTGGTCAACTGTAAATTCCGAGGGCAATAAACAAATATTAATTGAGGCTGCCTCATCAGATCTCTACAAAGGAAAATGCATAACGCTTTAAAAGACCGACTAAGTAGCAAACATTTGCAACTACGACCTAAACTTTTCTTTCAGAAGACAAGTGGTAGTTACTTTTCAAACAGCAATATCCTTCTTCAAGTAAGCTACAAAACACTTACAACTGAAACAGCTTCAATACTTAAACCCTCTCTGCCTCAACTAGCTGCTATTGAAACGAATAGACCACATATCAAAGACAGTGACCACTGCTACGATTTCAGAACGAATTATTAATGAAAATGTTAAAAAACACGCAGCTCACTTTGATTTTCCTTCATTGGCCCTACGCTTTAAAAAACTGTGGGCCCTGCTCCGGCGCCACACAAGCAGCTTCGATGGATAGTGTCAGCTTGCGTAGGTTAGTAGGCGTAGCGCAGGGCCCGATTGGAAGCAATCAGTTCAATCGGCTCAAGGCCGACCCTGTAAATAGCACATGCTTCAGTAGCCTATGTACACGCCCCAGTAAGAGTTTTTCAAATAGAGTGGCTGGATGGCCGAACTTATACAAAATTTTTAAATATACACACTTAAAACTCACCTAACTAACCACTGAGAAACACACCACACACCGCACTCAGTCAGGCCTAGCAGGCTGACAATCAGCCTGTTAGCAACAAGTGGGAAAATGTGACATATCCAGCCATATCTTCAGTAGGCCATGGTGGCACTAAGTTAAGGGTCATTCCATGCCCAATCACTGAAAAAAAGACTTCTAAAACCCGATCCTTTCAGAATTTAATGAAATTTGGCATACATGTTGGTTCTGACCCACAAACTTCAAATATAAAATTTTTCATTGATTGGATAATGGGTTTCCCAGATATGGGGGTTATTTTTTTGTAAATTTTGAGAAAATAAGGGAGGTGCCTAACTTCAAATCACCATATATTTTGAACTAGTGGTCCAATCTGGGAAAGCAAGGTATCTTTGAAAAGGGGAGAAAGCCAGGAATTCAAATCTAACATCATTTTGTTATTTGGGTAAATTTTGAAGTGATGACATTTTGACCTTGAAATTCACCCCGTGGATCAAATATAAAATGCTGATGACCATTGGATATCATAGCCCTATATGTTACTTACAATGTATCAAATTATGGAATATGTAATGTTTTTCATTTCCAAGTAATAACAGTTGGAAATTAGCATATGTAGACAGTATTGGTTAAGTTCAAGAGAATCAAACGCAAACCATGTCTACTTAATATTAATCGCATCATTTCACCATGCACAACTTCAATGCCAGTGTTAGGGTTACAGTTAATATTTAGGACAATGCAGAACGTCAAATTAACATGGCAAAATTATATCACATGATGAAATGCAAATGTGAAAAGGTTATGTACCCAACTGAATGTATGTTACCTACACTATATTGCAATATGAAATGTACCTTTTAAGGTATACAAGATTGTTAACATGTCAGTATCAGTAAGTCAAGTTTTTACGCTGATGTCAACCCCTGTCACCAGGAAAACAATACCACTAAGCAGAACATTTCACTGTTAAGAGAGGAAGCTATAAAAATGTTGGCATTGCAAAGTAAAATAGAAGTACACCATATCAAAATAATTTGCTTCCATCAATGACCTAGAATTGCTTAAGAAGTATTTGTTGCAACAAAAATTTGGAATGATTCATTTAACATTCATCCAAACATGCAAAGGACAAAATAATTGCACGTCCTGAGTCTTAGTAGCTATGAGAAACTCAAAAATCCACCTCCAAATGTAATTGCTAGTGAAAAACACTGCAGCACATGTGCGATTATACTGAATAAGGAAATGAAGAGTATTCCCAATGCTGCACAAAATCGAAGGTCTACTGAGCGAGATGCAGGTGTATTAAAGCATGAAAAGTGAGAACTAATGGATACAAGTTCACCACAACAGGATACCAATGATGTTGATAGTGTCATTGTTAGTTCTGAAAAGGAAACTTTGCTTATTGAATTAACTGCAAGAAGTTGATGGGGAAATGGAAGCTTCTAAAAGCGGAACAGAAATTAAAATATTGTATTGAGAAGGCCTACAAAGTTGAATTGGAGTAATGTGACAGAGTTAGATGAGAACAACAAAGAAGATTTATGCTTGTTTCATGCCAACTTGGAAGAACTGAAAGAAATAATCAAAAGATTCACTTCTTACATAGAACATGTTAAGATTTAGCCCAGTCCTCTTTCACCACAGAAAGAAAAATGAAAGAATCCAGTGCCTCAAACTACCTAGTGAAGAAGAGTAGAGCATGAAGAAAAGGGCATTCTAGGAGAGTGCACCAAGAACAAGGGCAAAGCAATGTCACCTGAGCTGAAGCAAGTACTCGATCAATTCCATCAAAAAGATGAAAATAGTTGAATCTTTCCTGGAAAAAAAGAAAAAGTGATTGCGCGTGGCAGGGCGATGAAAAATCTTAAGAGTACTCTCCTAGAATACCCTTTTCTTTCTTCAATGCTCAGCTCTTTTTCACTAGGTGGTTTGAGGCACCAGATTCTTTCATTGTTCTTTCTATGGTGGTGAAGGGGGACTGGGTTAAAATTTGAACATGTTCTATATAAGTGGATATTTTAATTATTTCTTTCAGTCCTTCGAATATGGCACAAAATAAACGTAAATCTTCTTTGTCGCTCTCATCTAATGCTGAGGCTGATGACTCCAATTCAACTTCGTAGGCCTTCTCAATATTTTAATTTCTGTGCCGCTTCGTAAACCTCCATTTCCTTGCTGACTTCTTTGTTGATAGAGCCAAGTTCCCTTGCTTGATTGTTGTTTCATGCAATATTGATAATGCAGCATTTACGTCAACAAGCAAAGTGTCCTTTTCAGAACTAACAATGAGACTATCAACATCATTGATATCCTGTTGTGGTGAACTTGTATCCATTAGTTCCTCCCTTTCATGCTTTAGTACACCAGCATCTGGTTCAGCAGACCTTCTAGTTTGTGCAGCATTTGGCATGCTCTTCATTTCCTTATTCAGTATAATCGCACATGTGCTGCAGTGTTTTTCACCAGGAATTACATTTGGAGGTGGATTTTTCAGTTTCTCATAGCTTCTTTGACTCAGGACCTGCAATTATTGTCCTTTGCTTATCTGGATGACTGCTAAAGGAAATACTATATTTTATTTGTAGCAACAAATACTTCTTAAGCAATTCTAGCTCATTGATGGAAACAAATTATTTTGATATGGTGTACTTCAACTTTACTTTGCAATGCCAACATTTTGATATCTCACTCTCTTACCAGTGAAATGTTTTGCTTAGTGGTATTGTTTTCCTGGTGACAGGGGTTGACATCAGCGTAAAAACTTAACTTACTCACTGATACTGACATGTTAACAACCTTATATACCCTTAAAAGGTACATTTCATATTGCAATATAGTGTAGGTAACATACATTCAATTGGATACATAATATTTTAGCATTGTCATTTAACCTTGTGAATATACTTTTGCCATGTTAATTTGACGTTCTGTAATGTTGTAAACACTAACTGTAACTCTAACACTGGCATTGAAGTTGCGCATGGTGAAATGATGGGATTAATATTGAGTAGATTTGCTTTGCAATTGACTTGCTGAACTTAACCAATGCTGCAGGGGTTACCAACGTGGTGCCCACAGGTACCAGGTCGCCCACGGGTCTGTTCTAGAAATAATATTAGCATGATCAGTGTCTTCACATTTACAAATATCCATACTAAAATAAGTGAAGGTAAATTGAGCAAAACTTTTATTTCGAAAGTGTGTATCAAACTAGTAGCCCTTCGCATGAATCTGTACCAAGAAGTAGCTCACAGTTTCAAAAAGGTTGGTGACCCCTGCAATAGTGTCAACATATGCTAATTTCCATTTGTTATTACTCAAAAACGAAAAATATTACATATTCCATATTTTGATATAGTGTAGGTAACATATAGGGCTATGATATCCAATGGTCATCACCATTATATAATTTGATCCATGGGGTGAATTTCAAGGTCAAAAGGTCATCACCCCAAAATTTACCCAAATCACAAAAATAATGTCAGATTTGAATTCCTGGCTTTCTCCCCTTTTCAAAGATACCTTACTTTTGCAGATTGGACCACTAGTTCAAAAGATATGGTGATTTGAAGTTAGGCACCCCCCTTATTTTCTCGAAAAAAAATCACTCTCCATATCTCAGAAACCGATCATCCGGTCAATGAAAAATTTTATATTTGAGGTTTGGGGGACAAAACCAACATGTATGCCAAATTTCATTAAATTCTGAAAAGGTAAGGTTTAGTCCATTGGATGACTTGATGTGGAATGACTCTTAACAAATGAAATGGCGGCACCCAGTACGTCAACAAGGCATCTTGACAGTCAGCACTTGACACCAGTGGTGTAGGAGGCAGGGGTGCAGGGAGTACAAGCGCACCCCCAAAAGTTCTGATTTGTTGAAAATCCAGGAAAAATCCCTGAAAATCTGGGCAAGAATGGTGCCCAAGGTTGTTTTGACTTTGAAAAATGACACTCAACATTTGCAGAAAAACACGTGAAGACCAATTTTTGGAGGTCACCCCAAAAAAATAATCAGCAAAAGTTGCATGACAATTTTTTGGGCAAGTCTGGGAAAATTTGGGAAAAATCCTTTGCACTGCCAAAAATTTGCTTGCTCCTACACCTATGCTTGACACTAAAAAATAAATAAAAGCTGTTGTTTCAAGGTTTGCTTGGCCATCATGCAAAACGAACACAGTCAGTGGGTGATTAACATCTATTGCTGATAAAGGTCTCGACTAACTGCATAAAGCAGGAAGCTTGATACAATCGCTGAGAGTTTGGTTGTCCCATGCTGTTGGAAAATTGTTAGGTGAAAGCGTTGCAACAGAAATTCTGTTAAGTTCTAGTTTGAAAATACAGTATGCCGGCGCATTGACATATTAGAATGGCTATGAGACAAATTGTTAGAAAACAAGGTTTTTACTCTGTAGTCGGATGGTGTCCATTTTTATCTCGTTGGGCAAATACACCATGGACATCCGATTACTATTGTGCTGTAACTGAGAAAAAAGTTTAAAAAGCACTGTTGGAAAGTGTTGCCAATACTTACAAGTTTGCACGAGATTATTGTTATGTAACACCTAGAGTCACTATATCGCCTCCCGCAAATAAAATCTAAGGATGTTTACGGCAAAGTTATATGTACATGGCATGCGTCCTCTGCGTTTTTTGGGTGCATGTGTCTGATTTCATGACGTCACTTCCTTTTCTGATGCGTCTGGTATGGTCTGCGTTCAAGTAGAACCTCTTTCTATATTGACGTATCAGACTCACTGCCCAGGGTTCGGGAAAGAGCAGTGATGGGATGTGTCTGTAGGCACTGTTTTGTACTGAGGTAAAGAAAAGGATGCAGAACGTCCACAGAACAATTGCTAATAGTTTGTGGGTATCTGAAACACACTGGACTTGCTAAAGATCAATTTATCATCTAGTCTTCAGTACGCCACTACGGTAGGCTACTTAAATGCTGTTCTGTAACACTGTTTAAGCGTACATGACCAGACCTACCTGATCGGCTACTGTTGATTGAATTTTTTTTCGCAAGCAAGTCGTGATTTGCGCGATATATTCTCATTTACTGTACTGTAGGCCATTCTAGGTGTTGGGCAAGGTCATGCTAAATGAATGTATTTTTTGCAGTAGGCTACGTGAAACTGTAATTGAAAGTAACATGTGTGACTTTCAATAAACAGTTGATGAGTCTTGTTCAGTCAAAACCACTGTCACATAAATTATATCAGTCATGGAGTACAAGTATGATAAAATAAAGGATAACATTTCGCAAACATCACAAATTTTATAAAGTGATGATGTTTGGCTGTCTTACAAAAGCCAATTCACGGCTATTGTTGTTTATTCCCCTGCTGGTGATTTTATTATGAGATTGTGTGTGACATTAATTGTACCTATTGTCCATGCTGCTTTAATTTTTTTAATACTTAGCCCCTCTAGAAATAAAACAAATGGTTTAAAGGAATGCCGTCATGACTATGGAGGTAAGCCTACACAGTACACAAACCTCATTCAATCCATTGTAGCAACAACTCGTGCAAATTTTATGTAGCCTAGTGCAACACTTTGTTCTTCTGAAATGTGGACAGCACCACTTTTTTAATAATTTGTGAGGCATTGCACAAAGTTAAATTTGGCAATTTGCTTTTGTTTTGAATGCATGCAACCAGTCATTTCATAGTTTTGTGCAGTGCACCGCAACAAGTCTTGTGTAGCTTTGCTCAACAGTATAGTGCACTAAATTAGTAACACCTTAAAAGTGTGTCACATGTGATGTCAGAAATTAGGTAAAACACAGTCTTACACTGCAGCACACCAACCCCATCACCGCTTGCGGGTATCAATCATCCGCTCAGCCCAGGCAACGAACGCACCGCTTCATGCGCACACGTGTGCATACAAAGACGCATTGAACTCACCGCACCAGTCGCAGACACACCCGACGCACCGCACTAGAAGCATGCCGTGTGCATATCAAGTCTTAGAAGACGCATCTGGCTGGTGCAGCAAGCTCGTTTTAAAAAATCTTCCAGCGACTGAAGACATTTTACAACACGGTTTTCACGAATGAAACACGGTGCACGCAGTGCTGTTAACTGAGTATTGAAAAACGTGCAGGTTGGCTTTTTTATGTTCGCAAGGAAAAAGAAGATGCATTGCCGCGTTATCACAACTTCACGCTACCAACTACAACCGGTAAACTTCACGTGCAGCTGGTGAAACTACGCGTTGACAGACAAGAAAGGTTTAAAAATAGAGAAAGGGCAAAAACTCCAAGTTATCCTATAAACCTATTTGGGTTCACAGCCTGGCACTGTTGAGAGCATAGTGTCTCATGTCTCAAAGAGCGGTTCGCACAAACTGTAATAGGCAAACAAACGCCGGGTTAAAGATGCCAGCATCAGCTTAAGCACACATTAGAGAAAACCGCTGGGCAAATGTGAACACGCCCAGTATTGTCTCTGGGTAGTAAAACTAACAACAAATACTCTTCGTGAGTAGACGTGAAAACAGCCAATGCAAACAAAGGTGAAAGGTCACACTAGCACGTGAGATGAGAAAATTGAACAAAACGTCCGTTTCGGAAACTGTAGGAGTGCGGCACACCAAAGTGTGTTCCTGGTGATTCATTCGGCATACCGAACTTTTTTGTGCGCATTGTGAACCGAACTTTTTTGTGCGCATTCATGGATAAATCAGTGCTTTTAACGTGAGGAACGGCAATATTTTGGTACCACTTCAACAAAACAATATTCATTAAAACAATATAAAGCGGAGGTCCCTCTTTTTATGCTGTTCATTTCATCGATGCAGTTATTTAAGTGAAGCATGGTTGGTTCGCGCGATTATTTTGAAAACGAAAGTTGGGTGTGGGACAAAAAAGGTTGAGAAACACTGGTAGTGACTGGGAAACTATTCGGAATTTCTTGAAAAATTGTCGAAGGGGTACTAAGGGAAAAAAGATTAAAGAGCACTGTTTCAGAGAACGCAATAGCCTCCAGTTCTTCACTAAATATGAGCTATGGCACAAGTAGTTGTTGCCAGCTATCCAATAATTAGCTTCACAAAGGCTTCATAGATGTCATTTCTCACATTCCTAGAAAATATTTTTCTCAACAGACAAATGCAACAAATTTCCCAATTCCCGTTTTCAAAACTGCATGACTTCCGACAACTTTCAAAAATTGCTGCAGAGCAAAATAATTCATGCTGCCACTCTAAAGGCAGCTTTTTACATTATTACGATTTTGCGATAACATTCTCGCGCACTTAGAAGCGGTACGTGTTCCCAGAAAATTATAAAAACATACAGCAATGTGGCCAAAGGTAACACCATATATGTTGCTTAAAAAATTTTTAGGGGAGTGAAAGTAAACGACCCGGGTGCGTTTTCAGCCCTAAAAAGCAATTTAAACAAAAAAAACACATTATTTTGTTGCAAAGTTCGGCACCCAAACTAGATACTCATTGTGTGAAGCAAAAGAAAAAAAAACAGTAACGCTCTTTATATCATTTCCAGTAGTTTTTTTTCTGGAACCAACTAGTTGTATAAATAGTGAACAGTTTTGTTTGTGTTGAATTTCACCAAACGTGGATTCAATATCAAAGCCACTAATCGCTCTTAACTAATAATGACGCAGTAAACTGTGGTAGCAAATGTCCAATTATATCAACAGGGAATGCTCGTATAACTAATGAACGTGCCTTTATCTGATTGAATTGCACTGTTTGCTTTACAGCTTGAGCTTCTGTTCTCGAGACGATTAAACCATAACTTGGAAAGTGGAGTGAGACAGATGTCAAACCTCCATATGGAACAAATATGCCATACCACGAACGGCATGAGCAGTGTCGGGATGTTACATCAATAGAAGTTACGGTTTCGTGTTTGAAGAGCTACAACCACGATCGCTCTAATGCTAACTAACAAAGCGTGACTCTTCGCCTAGAAATAGCAAGTGACTATTTTTAAGCAACGCAAAGAGAAAGTGAGCCGTCACCTCGCATTCTCCTCGATCTCCTCGTGACGTGGCAAACGTGTTTCGCGCACGAAGATGTCGACGTAATTTTTTGCGAAGAGCAGCAGAAGAAGAATTGGAAACATGTACAGTTCGAAATTCCACGTCATCAAGAGGAACGTCTGGAGGATGAAGATCGTCACAAAGCTTTATTTTTCACAAAGAAATGTGGGTTGCTACGTTTTAGGATAACAGTGGCTTTGAGGAGCTTCTGTTGAAAGGTCACACACACCGCCATCTAACTTGTTAAAACACATGAACACAAAAACAACCTACTGGTTGATTTTACAGTTCAGGCCTAGAGATAACCGCGATGCACACGTAAAATCAACAGCAGCTTGTTTGAATGTTAGTGGTATTGGTATTACGCCCGAACTAAAACAGCGTTTTTACGTAAAACGTACCTACAAGATAACAAGCAACCAACCATGAATCAACCTTTGATCGACCTTTTTCGGCACTAAGTTTGTGAGAAGCAGCCAAACAGCCAAACCGGGGTTTCACAACACCAAAAAACAACTTTTCGGGCTAAAACAAATAAAACAAGCTCCTACCACGAACGCGAAAGCGGTCCTCCGCGGATTTTCCCAGGTGAAACACGAGTTGACGAACTCGGCCGTCGCAATCAAGCTCTGAACGATCCGCCAGACGCGCTGGAAATTGTGGACCAGGAGCTGTTTCTTAAATTTGACACTTTCTTGCATGTGTCGCTCTTCACTAGGCGAGAAAGTACGGATTGCGGCGCGTACCTGACGATGATGAAAACGATGAATGAAAGCTTTGCGCCAAGCTTCGCTGGGAGAGAAAACGATCAGATGCGGATTGCCACCATGCGCAGCTCGGAGCAAACGATGAAAAACGAACATTAAGTTCGCTTTCCGATGCACCGCCGCCAAATCGCGTGTCTGGTATCGTCAGATACGTTAACGCTTTTCAAATAAAAATTTCCATGAAAAAGCTTGTTATTGAGATGTTGGATGGATCTAAATTATTTTTGATGAAATTAAGTATCATCAAAATTTTGATATACAAATTTTACGGAATACAAATTCAATGATTAAGGAAGGAATACAAAAAGCCGTTAATCGTAACTGTTTGCGTCCCAGACAGCACCTATTTTAGTTAGCAAGAGAGAAGTTTTGAATCCGTCAGAAAAACTTCCACCTGCCCGTTGTGCGTTATATGTGACCCTCCTGTTTGTTTGCACTGTCATAATTCCGTATCATGCATTCTGTCAAGCGAGTAACCGGGCAATGCATTTGCTTCTTTTTCAAAAAAAAGTTACTGTTTCTCACTCTTTAACTCACTCGCGATAGCTTAACAAGCCCGAACGATGCATTTGCGTCGCCCTGTTCAACGCAGGCACACCATGCGTTCCAACATCAACATACCGCTACCCGTCCATGCTGCTGTACACCAAGGGCGTAGTTGCTCGTTACGTGTTCAAAAACGATGAATAGGACATCTCAGCCGAAGTCAACAGTTCCAAAATAATCCCTTTATAACAGTCCACGCTAATTTAGCGTCGAAATCACACTTTGGCGAGCGAAAAAGCTGCCAGTCCTCACCCCATCAATAATTAATTCACGCGAAGTGACGGGTCGCACCGTGTGCAGTGCGAAGTCACAAGGCTGCTATCAACAGATACGCGGAACCGTTTACAGAATTTTCAAATAGTCAATTTTTTGCCGAAAAAAAGACGCGAGACGTTCATGCCCAGAAAAGCACTTTTCAGTGGCGCGCGTGACCCTTGTCTCCTTTGCACAGCAACGCTGCTCGTTTTCCATGCACGGAACTAAAGCTGCGTTCACATCGATCGCAAGCTAAAACTGTGATTTACGCTAAAGATTTTGTAGAATCACACCCGGGTCATTGGAAGTCTACAGTTAATAGTGGAGCACGTTTTTTAATGCGTGAAATCCAGGCGTTAAATCTAAACACAGCTCACCCAACTAGTGAAGCTATCATCACAGTGCGATCGTGTTAGCGTCATTACGTGCGCTCTTTGCTAGCGCCCACATATATGATTGTGTTCTTTTGAAGTGATCCGCGTTAATGCCATTTGTGCGTATGTCTTTTGCTACCGCCATACATTTACAGGCTTGTCCATGGGACTCTTTTTCCGTCCCATCCCATGGCAGCTTGCGACTGTCCCATCCCATGGGATTCCCACGAAACTAGTAATACGAAGTACATGTTACCATGCACATGTCTAATGTCTAGCCCAGTGGTCCTGAACCTGGGGTAAATTTCATCTCCGAAGGGGGTAAATTCACTGAACCATAAATTGCAGCCAATGCAAATTTTTACAAATCATTCTCAACAAGAGTTTGTTAATTTTGTATTTTCAATAAATGAGCACCATTGAGTGTATTGGCGGTAAATCTGGTAATCTAGTTCGCTAAAAGGCTAAGATATGTAAAGAATGTCAAGAACCACTGTTCTAGCCTCTACAGAGCCGTGGCTAAGGTTCCCCAAGCCCTCCAATCAAGAGACCAATGAAAATTGAGTGGCCCTTTTTCAGTTGTCACCTAAAAAAGGGTCCTATAACTTTATTTTGTGGGCCCTCACATCATTACGTCAGGCACCGACAATCTACGTCTAATACTTCTTGTATGTAAAAATGGTATTCAACTTCAGAAAATCCCTGCTATATAACAGTAAAACTACTTGCAATGGGACATAGGGCAAATTTCCAAGTTCACTCTTCCCATGGTATTCTTGGGGGAATCCATTCTCATGGACAAGCCTGCGTATCTATGCTTGTGTTCTTTCATTTATCTATGTGCTCCTATTTTAGCGCCATGTGTGTTAAGTTGTAAACCGTTGTATGTGGGTGTGAAGGCAAACAACAATAACCGCGTGCACTAGTAATAAAACTGTAGCAGCACAGCCCGAAGTTACGCTCTGGACCAGGGGCTCCAAACTACGGGCAACGGGCCAAACTCCGCTCGCGAAGCCATTTCATACGGCCCGTGGAGACATTTTGTCAATAACGAAAAAAAAAATTTTTGCGAAACATTTCTTGATATGGAAGAATGTAACATATCCCGAAACAATCACATTATGTAAAATGTCCGGCCCTCGAACTGTTGTTATGTGGCCCTCTGACAAAGAAGTTTGGAGACCCTGCTCTAAACATAGCATGCACGGAAAGCAAGTGCCACATACATCCGATAAGCTTTGAAATCTCGGCAGGTTCGAAAACACAGATGAGCTTACACGCTGTGATCCACGCAAGACGGCATGGGGGCGAGAAATCACTTTAACATTTTCATTTGCTTTCTACACTTGATAAAAGCTGTTTTTTAAAAACGATAATAATTCCATATGGAAGCAACTACGAAGTCTTTGTATACCTTCACTGCAACTAGCGTTAGAATACTGATTTGCGTTGCTCGCTTTGGCAGCTGGTTTACGGTTTACGAGGACGCCTTGTTCGCATAGATAAAAATCGTTAGAGCTATGCCGTGTACGGACTTAGATAAAGTCCTAGAAGCTGGAAATTCCGTGGAGCTTTTTTCGCCTGGCACCTGCTTCACAGGCCTGGCGCCGAACACAATGCATGACAAAGCTTTACGGAATGAACAAGACGTCACGGAAGTTTCCGTGTGCTGATCCGTTTAGAATAGGATAGATAGAGGATACGGGCTGAGCCAATCGTAGATGGTACTGAGGGAAACGTAAGAGTATATCCATTTAGGATCCACGGTGATTGTTTGCATGTTTTCGTCTGATAGCTCAACGTATGATATTCTGAGGCGGTCTTGCCTGACGGATATTGGGACAACATAAAATAGTTCGGCAAGTGTGCTAAGTAGCATTCCGTGTGGTTGGCATCAATACGCAAATCAGCCACTAGTTACTTATTTGTTTACCGAGCAGTGGAAGATCCGACTTTTTCTTGAAATGCCATAGAAATTACATCATTTGTTAAGGTGCGCAGAGGCTGTTACTGGTTAACTGAAGCTTGAGCATTGTGCAATCATCGTGTATTCTAAAGAAATAGCATTATACTTTCAAAATTTCCTACGATTTTGCGTTTTCAATGACACTTCACTTGGCAACCACATGGTTGAAATGCTATTCAGTCGAGAAAGCAACCTGATTACACCGAACTTAAAGAGCAACTGGCGGGACAGGCGGCAGCCAGTAAAGTGCAAACGACAGCAGTCGTTCACAATGTGATGTTTTTCAAAACAGACTTCTGTCTTTATTTTTCATCAACAGCCGGATGCTAATGGACGCGGGCGACAGAAAGTAACCTACACGCGAGGTTTCGAGCTGCCGCGCGATTCAGCCTCACACTTTCCACAGCCACGTGCAGCAAAAACCACGGGCGATGCACCAGCGCTCAAATCGCTATGTCCGACATCACCTTCAGCAGGTCCAGGTGGGGCCGAGCAAGGCACTCAGCGCACGAACGGCGTGCATAAATCTACGGATTTGTGTGCTTCTTAACCTTTTCAACTCGCGGCCCACTTTTAACGGAAATGTTTTTGGATGCCCACCATAAAATATGGTGGCAAATGCTTTTTTCAGTATATCAATTAAACATTTAGTTGCAAATGCAGTCAATAACACGTCGACAACAAGTGCCTTGCTGCGCAAGCCTCCTGTTCAAGCTTAAATTAAACCACTAAATTAATAATGATAACACGATTTGATAAAAATGTTGACACTGTGCTGAAACCGTTTGGCCTGCTTCGCGGCCCGCCAGAAATATTTCTGAGGCCTACGGGATGAGAGGCGCTCGTCTGGAAGCAACGTCAAAGCATGCC
>Ga0210059_1004772_pt1 | contig 21845 bp, 19 predicted proteins | sample Ectturendosymbi2_FD_188042 | JGI IMG/M metagenome (GOLD analysis project Ga0210059, IMG submission 188042) | Ecteinascidia turbinata endosymbiont from Florida, USA - Sample 2 (SPAdes) (version 2) | ecosystem: Host-associated > Tunicates > Ascidians > Unclassified | place: Key West, Florida...
CTACGGTGACCAGTGGGCCCCCTACGGTGACCCGTGGGCCCCCTACGGTGACCAGTGGGCCCCCTACGGTGACCAGTGGGCTCTCTTCAGATAAGCTTTGCCCCCCTGGCTCAAACCTCCAGTTACGCCACTGGTGATGAGACTTGACTAACAAGTATTGCTGAAATCGCTCCCCTAAACTTATTGGCTGGATCTGCCCTGAGGTCAAAACGGGCATTTGTCCCTCTGGAAAGTGGGACTAAGAACCAGTAGCATAGCCAGCCCCAAAATTTGGGGGTGCCAAAATGTTTGATTTCGGGCGAATAACGCTATTTTGTTTGGGATATTGCCTATCAAAGCACAAAATAACTATACCTTCTAAAAATTTGGGGGCCATGGGGCCGCCCTGTCTACGCCATGTTAAGAACTAAATTTTTTTTGAGAAAATTTGACGTCAGCAGCTCGATTTCGAATAATTGATTTATTTCTTGCAATAACAGTTTATTTGCCGGTACAACATTCACACTGCGCAAGAGCCAGGTTCAATGTTCTGGTGTCATGCAGTGCTGAGCTTGCAGTTCACTCATGTCCGCTCCTTTGCCTGCAGGCATAGGCATAGCTGAGGGGCCCAGGGAGCCATGTCCCCCGCAGATTTTTAGAACATATAGTCTTTTGTGCTTTGAGAGGCGGTATCACAAGCAAAATAGTGTTATTCGCCTTAAATCAAACATTTTGGACCCCACCAAAGTTTTGTCCGCCCCAATGTTTGGGCTGGCTGCGTTACTGCCTGCAGGGGCAAGTTGCCAAACTTGTGAGCGGATTATTTTACTGTTTGTCTTTATCGTGTAATAAAAACATGGCCACAAATCTTAAAATGTTCACTTCAAGTTACGATATTAGGCGTTTTGTCGCATGTGACTCTTGAATGCAGACATCTTGAGAGGTAATGTAGTGAGGCTGTGACTGCTGATAGCGGCAAGCAGCAGGTACGCCGGAGAGTGGTGGTATTGCCTCCCAGACCTTTCAGGGACAACGGGGGTAAAGGTGTCTTTTCATAGGTAATTTTATGATTTATCAAGACCGAAATAAAACAAGCTGTCTATAGTTTGTTTTATTATTTTTGAAGACAACATTATTGTTGAACTGTAGCAAGCATAATTGGCAGGCCCTAACCAGATTGGGACACCGGGGGAGGCGAAGAATTTCTTGAGAGGGACCCAAAAACTGTGTCCAACACATTTTTCCAGGGAGGGGCAAATTTTTTTTCAGGGGCGACTAAGCCCCCTGCGCCCCTCCTAGTTACGGGCCTGATAATTGGCAATGATTTTTTTGTTTTTCATAAGTTTCCATTGCCCTCAACTTTTTTCTGCCCCCCTGCCCTACCGACGTTCCGGCGTCCCTGCATGTAAGGCACAAGTACTTCAACTACCATTAGCAATTGAACAAGATACTCAACACGAAGTTGAGTATCTTGTTTGATACAGGGGGCGGATCCAGCCAGTAAGTTTAGGGGGAGCGATTTCAGTAATGTTTGGCATTCAAGTCTCATTACGGGTTCACTACTGTAAAAGACATGAAGTAATCTTCACAACACGGCTGTGACAAAACAATGGACGGCAAAATGTCCTTATTATATCGCGAATGCTGTTTTCCCAGTTGTACGAAATCATGGTGCATAAAGTTACTTTCGTAGGCTTTAGGGGGATGGTCGCCCCAATTGCCCCTCCTGGATCCGCCTTTGGTTTGATGAAAAAGTTTAAGGTTAGTTTTTAAAACGGCTTTGTCATGATCAAAATGTTTGATTCCGTGCCAGGACTTCATGTGCCACGATTAACCTTAATGTCACTGGATAACATTTGATGTTTAATTGAAAATCCTGTTAATTTTTACTTGGTTACAGCAGACGGGACGGTTGACAAACACTTTTTATATAAAGTTAATATTCCCAGTAGTAGATATATGCTGTTTAGACCTCAAACGGAAGCGGCGGTATCGTGGCTAGTTCGATACTATACTTCATGTGCTGAAATTCTAACTACCACCAACAATTTACAGTTTTCGATGCCCACAAATAACGTATCTCGACTCTTGATGCGAGTGGATTTACTGAAATCTATGGCATATGGCTTAAGAATAAAAGTTTTGTCCGAACAGTTGATATCTAAGTGTGTGTTGTATTGTGTGTAACGTCTTCATTCCCACACGCAAAGCGCTAGACTTTTAACATGCATCGAAGTAAAGAGAAAAAAAAACAAATACACGAAAGAAAACGAGGATATATACATTGCGGTAGTATAGAGTATGCGCTTGAGGGCGCTAATGCATTTTCTGTACTTTGATGAAATACAAGCTTTTGAGACACACGCATGAATGACCCCATCATGATTATTATAATGAAAAACTACAATGACTTCCAAGTACATCGATGTATAGAATGCATGAGGGAGTTGGAGGCTGCGAAGGACCAAGGGCCATCTAGGCTGCAGACCACCCAAGGACGTAGCTGCTTTCAGTGTAAAGGGAACGGTGTATAATAGTTAGTAAAAGTCTTTTACTTTGGATATAAAATGTAATATGTGCAAAGCGGTTATATGGTAAATTGAAGTAAAATGCGTTGCAGGCAAGGACAAGACACCAGAAGAAAACGGTTTAAATTTCTCACATTTAACATTTACTGTTTTTTATATTCAAAAATATTCGTGAATGTCAAAGAGGAAATGAGTCAAAAGCTATAGACCGCTGCAACACCGCAATGGTGTCACGAGATTTAAGCAGGTTGAAAACCGGTCGCGCAATCATGCTTTACGGAAACGAACTCGTCAATACATGCATGACAACGGAAATGCATTTGTTTTGTTGGCATCCCACAACTTCATACACTGGTTTGATGCGACCAGTTTCTGTGAACGCAACAAAAGCCTTACCGTGTAATACATAACAGAGACACTTCATGATTTGACACTTTCCACTGTAATAGCGATACGTAATTAAATCAATCCACTTGCTTTGTGTACAACAATAAATAAAAACATAAAATATGGTTCCAGTAGCTGACTTATCAACATGACTCACAAAGTCAGTATGTGTAGCATACTGTGAGGGAGGTAGTGATAGATCTCTATCAGAGTGGCTGTTGCTACTTGTTAAGCATTCACAGTCAGGAAACGATTCAGCACTGCAATGTTTACAGTCATTCATCTAGGTTTAGGTGGGAAGCTCACTTTGCACTGCTGCGCCAGCAGTCACATATTCAGAACAGAAAAGCATTCCAACATATAAAATTAACACACTTACGTATGCATTTTGCTTCTGGCATTTTGTTGGTCAAGTATAAGGAGTCGCTTGCAATGAACGTTTTGTTTCAGAATTCACGGAAGGTAATATCTTTGCAGTAGAGTTAGTTGTTAAGTATTTTGTCACAGCCCATCTGTTTATAATTTCAATTCCGTGTTTGAAGAGATCATCAGGTGAAGTGACGGTGATACATTTTTCAGATGTCTTGAGCTTGGCTTTTATGTTGCCATTTAGAGTGTAGCAAGAGGTAAACCTATCAGAACAGGACTTTTGCATGTACTTCAGTAGCTTGTACCGTAGAGGTGTGAGATCTTCACAAACGAAGACGTGCTGTCTTCCTTCGATATTCTTCAGTTTCCCGTTTGTTAGTAAGAAACTCGTTTCATTTTTGTATGACATCTAATTGATTTAGCTTTACGTTTGATTGGGAAAGGGACTTGACTGTGAAAAAAGTTTTGAAAAACTTTGTCATAACACAAAATAACATCAATGATCCCATTAAATTCGAACGAAACATATATTTGAGGGTTATTTGATGGAAGACAAATCACGAAGTTATGGTGTTATACAAAATGTTTGAACGTTTCTGCAGTGCTTTTTTATATTTTGCTCTAGCTTCATGCGGCGTGCACGTTCCATACATGCGTTCAGTTTACCCTACGAAGACATTTCCCAACCATTACTCAATTTTCACGGTTAGTGCTTGTGTGATGGGGTTGGTTATTTTGTGATGGGCGTTAATTATTTTGTGATGGGCGTTAATTATTTTGTGATGGACGTTAATTATTTTGTGATGGGGTTGGTTATTTTGTGATGGGCGTTGGTTATTTTTTTCACACAGTTCGTCGACGGCAATTAAAAGCTCTAGGTTTGCTGTAGGCTTTCGAGGAATCAACCGACTAGGCTGTGCCTTGATCTTTTGCGACGATTCAAACTTGCACATATCTATATTCAAGTACGTACTCTCCACAGGGGAGTAAGCAAAGTTCAGTGCAGTTCAGTTTGTTTCTGCATCCCGACCAAGCATAGAATGCTTCATCAGGAATACAGGGACAGGAAGCGACGGCCGTAGCTGTCATTTAAGTGACTGCCCCAGTAAGCAACAAATCGACCAACACATTTTTAGTAGACAATCCATATCACGTAATAATATGCATCATCAGTCCTAAAAGCTTATTCAAATTAAGGATGCGTATTATTACATGAAATCGATTTTCCATTAAAATTTTTGCTGATCTTGCTCCCCCACTTGTGGCGAGAACTTACTTGGTTCTTTGATGATTTAGACGCCGTACACGAATCCTAGCCATACGGGCGGTTGGCCGCTGTGGGACTAGCAGTTTGTAAGTTCCACGATAGTCAAACAACGTTAAATCTGCAAGGTTTTGTGCAGGAGATTATCACTTATTACTAACTCATACCTGAGTTATAGTTGATCACAAAGTGATTTACACAAGATAATTAATTTACAGTAGACTGTACAATATGTCCAAAATATTATTTGCTGAACCGGAAAGTACAAAGAAGCTGATTGAAACGCTGTAGATTGTTTTTGCTTTTCACCTCTGATCTACCTAATGTTTCTACTGTGAACATTTTTAAACAGGGGCGTACAGAGGTAAGTCACTCAGGGAAACTGCTTGACTGCATGCCCTCCTGCCAAATTCTAATCTAGCATTGTGGAATGTGAGAAATGCAGGGATTTCAAGAATACGTAAGACCTAATGTTGACAAAAAACAAGTTACGAAAAATTAAAAATATTTCAAAGAGTACTTTTTGTTTTTAATGCTTTAGTCTTTAATATTTTGTTTGATTCTGTTGGCCTGAGGCATATGTTTATAAGCAAAATCCTATACTGGTAATGGGTGTGTATTGAGGAACTAGATATTGCGTTCATGCATGCCAATAAATACGAGATAGGCCCATCATAAAGATAGCAATTCTGAGGCATTACATGAGATAGAGATGTAACTTTTATTTTTACAACAATTTTCTCCCTAAAATAGTACAAACCAAATATAAAAGTAATTTACTGTACTTCGGTTAGTAAAAGAACAAACTACATAACAAATGATTGTACTCATCTCAAAAAGAAAAACTCAATCAAAAATTGGTTCCTAAGCGGAATATTTCGGAAAAGCCCTTCCAGAAGACGCACCACAACTTGTAATAAATTTAGTGGAAATATTAGCTCATTTATTTTGTGTCTAAGACGTTATTCTTTGGTTCTAAAGCCAGAAATAAAATTTCAGCGGAATTATTTGATGGGACATTTTTAGGGTCTGTATCCGGAAAGCCACGGTATTGTCGACAATAAAATGTACGATTTCGATTACAACCAAGAGTTCCGCCCCGGTCGCAACGAGTCCTTCAATCCGCGATGGTGGGGTGGCGAGCCGGTAAGTACTTGTACCATGAGTCTCACTGAAAAATTTTCGTGTTGATAAATTTTTTCCAAACGTTCAAGAATGACCTTGAAATTTTCAGATTTGGGTAACGGTCAGCAACCAAGGTTTGAAAAGTGCAGCTTATTTTTGTCCTGGAACTGATGTCAACATCACAAGATATCCAGACTATTTCAACAAATACAACAAATCCGTGGATAATGAGGAAAGAATGTACAAGGCGCTTGATTGGCTTGATTTGCCTGAAAGTGAAAGGTACTGCAGCCTGCATAGGACGATGGCCAGAAATAAGACTATATGAATGTGAATAAAAATTGGTTTTCATAAGCATACCATTCCAAATTAAAATTTTGGATAGTTTGTTACTTTTGGTAATATTCTTGATTTGGTTTCTAGCACGTGTGGACAGACAAAATGTTCAGCTACGACGTTTTGCTATTATCAGACTTGAAAAACAATGTATTTTGAAAAATATCTTGCATAGTCGGTACGCCTTTCTGGGCTGAAATGGATTAGAAAAATAGCAACTCTGTTAAATGGTTGGAGATCTCTGGAGTTGTAAGTAGACAATGCCCATTTTTCATGTCGTTTTTCGCAGTACATTTTTCTACACTAACCGTGTTGTTTGGCAGGCCAACGCTCATTACCTTATACTTGGGCATTGTCGACACCGCTGGACATAGGAGTGGACCAGAAGGAAACGTCACCAACTACTCTTTATCAAAAGCTGACGAGGCTGTTGGAATTCTTTTGAACGGCCTCAGATTGAGAAAGCTTGAGAACTGCGTCAATATCATCGTAGTTGCTGACCATGGTAAGAACACAATTGTCGTTTATAAATAAGAGACGTAATCGAATTAATATTGACAGGTATTAATCAGCAAAGGTTCCTAATAGGCAATCGATTTCACGTTACTCTTAATGTAAAGAGTATTTGCGGGTGAATTGCTGAACGGGTGGAAAAGGGCAAAGAATGCAAGCAAACCCAAGGCTAAAATAAATGAATCAAAGCACAAGCTTAGGCAAGCAAGAACAAGGAAACAAGCCGCTCCCAAACAATTGCTTTCACTAAAACTAGACAATCTGATCTGACTCCATTTGCGGAGTAGAAAAATCCAGCGATGGAGTCAGGCAGCGATGCTTCAACACGAAGCGAATGCGTGATCGTAATGGAGATCTGAAGGTTGACAGACGGATTCTAAAGAGGGCCTTTACAATTACATGATAAAGGTTGGGAGGGGATGTCAAACAAATGAACAAATGGACAAAGCGGAATGGAAAATACAATGAACATCGCAAAGGGTACAAGAATCATTTCACACCAAGGAAGACCATGCTTTGAAATTTAATTTGTGCGCTTGTCTATTTAGCTTCACAGGTATTCAGAGACTAGAAGCGGAATTGAACCAGAAAGCAACTTCGCATTTTGCTTTTTTTCTTTCACAGAGTCAGCAGGTGGTGAATGATGTAGCACATAACTGTGGGTCATTACTCCTGTCACATTTCGGATGACGCTGTCTTCCTCCCCATCTTTGATGCCATTGCTATCCTGTCCTTTGTTATGTCGAAAGGAAAATTGAAAGGGTCGTTTTTCCTTTAAAACGGTTTAGGGCTTTAGGCAATGAGATAATGTTCTTTCGTTTGGTTGAGTCGCCGTGATCTTATTGACTCTCCGAAAAAGATTTAATTGATGTCGCATCTGAATGTTGCGATTTACTGTTAATGAACTTCCTTTCGCTGTGGGTCTTACTGCATCTTTAGTGGAAAATCGATAATGATCTTCAGTAGTTACGCAATAAAACGTCGAGGAATTCCGCTTCACCCGCCTCGTCAGCTGTTCAAGCTTTTCGAAACATTAGTTCCAAGCGATTGTGGGCGAATACTGAAGCTAGTGGTTGTCGAATGTGTTCATTTGACCTTTCTCATGCGCTATCCAAATTATGTCATCGATGAATCTACGGAAGAGTTCCACCTCGCTCAGCACACCAGTAATCGGCTGTGGGATGTAATGCACAGTAATGTTCGCCAGTGAAACATACTGATTATCACCGGTTGTAATTTCGTTTTTATAAGCATATAATTGGTCGCCATCTTGTGTGGCAACGTTGTTGAGGCGAAGTTTGTTCAGCTGAACAACGATTTTGTGGGCCTTCCTGTTGGAGATGGAATGCTCTCCATGGTACGTTCAAGAACTTTAGTCACCGCGTTTCAGCACAAGCTTGAGTGAGGTGCTTTCATATCTGCCGCCACAATGTAAAACACTGGTTTTTGCTTTCCAGTTTCTCGGGGTTTGGTTAGGCGGCCTTTCCAGCTGAGCAGATCTCCATGTATCGAGGGATATCTTGACAAAACTCGCCTGGGTGCCTTTTTCAAAGGTTTGCGCTAATAGGTTTCAGGATCAATTCCAAAAATTCAGTAATGCTTGTGATGCTGATGTTCCCAGCAGATTGTAACAAGCATTGGTAGCAATTTCAGACTATTCGGGGTCAGAAAATAAACCTTAGGATCTTTTTCCTCCTAAAGAAGCCTAGGGCCCGTTTCTGACCACTTGATCTTAACTTAGTACTTGTTAATCATTTATAAAATCAACGTTCTGCGACCGATTATGCAAAAACCTTTACAAATTACAAAAGCCGCTCATTGACATAAACTGTCCCGTTAATTATTTCGTCCTTGTCATAATCTTCCAACACATGGGTTTGGGGACTGCTTTAGCTCAACCTGGCAAAAAAGAACAGCATACAACAAACTGAGTGTCGTGATTTTAACTTAAGACCAGGAAAAGCCTTCAATGTTTAGAGTTTTGTTGGGTATTACAAGTTTATTACTTTGATTACAACGTACAACGTCAGCAATCACTCACGCGCTAAATGTGCACAAAAGTAATGGCGCTGTGACGCTGGTTTTACTTTGACCGATAAAGCTTCGTACGATTTCCTAAAGTTGGGCAGAGTTTAACCTAATTTTTTTTCTAGAAGAACTCTGCTGCTCCATGTTGCCGTATCGTAGTGGCCTCTGATGTTGCGGTGAAAGCAAGCCTGAACGGTCAGGAACACTATTCCAGTAAATGAATTATTGCCGGTACGGCGTTCCGCTGAGATGCTTAGGTATCGCAAGTATCGACTATCATAATAAATTTCTCATAAAGTCCCTTGGTAATTATTGTAATCCTTTGATATCCTTTATACTATAATATTTTGTATCAATAAATTTTCCATTGCTGCATAGACTTCAATTTGTGAGTTGAGTTGATCATACTTTGGCTATAATTAGTATTCCAACAACAAAAACAAATTAGTGCAAGGACGCCAGGGCACTGAAGGAACCAGAAGGTTATCGAGTCGATGCTGAACTCGTGGTGTTGCATATGCATGTGACTTAATACTTGATCGTTTTGCGTGACTGGATTCAAACTCATCTGGCTATATTTAGGTATGTAGATTTCATGTACAGTATCAGTTGCATATTTGCTATTTTAGGGTACGTAGATTGCATGTGCAGTATTAAGCAGACTATCAGATTTTACTTCATTTTCAAGTTTGATTAAATTAAGCATTGGTAACGAACAAATAAAATGAAATGAAAAACAGGTCGTTATTGGAAGAGAAAAGAGAATAACAAAAAATATTGAGTGCAATAGGAAGTAAAGTTAAAAAAACTGTGAGCGATATTGTCGCTCAAAACGCAATCAGTGACCACCAATCAATGCATCAAGAACAAGCTGATTCCAATTTTAAGAAGCTAGTTCAACCATGTATCTATTATTACGAAATGAACAATAATGTGATGAATTTAGACGCAAAAACAGTTGGATGTACGCTATTAATGGAAAAATAGGATGTGCTTGTTGTCGTGAAGTATGTAAAGAATTTGGGGATGAGAGCATTTTCTGGTGTTTTTATTTTGTCTCAATGGGCAAAGGGCAGTGTTACCTCTTATGGCAGCACAAGACAGATGGAGTCATCATCGCTGCGCGAAAAGACCGACGAGCACAAAAACTCTCAAGCACACAAACAAGTTATCAATATTCTTGAAACAGCAACGAAGGACGTATTTCTTAATTTAAATGCACAAAGTGAACAAAATGTCTTTCAATCCACTGCTCAAGTTTTCAGAAAGCGTATTATGTGGCAAAAAATAACAAACCTTTTGCAGACTTTGAACGTTTTATTGATTTTCAGCAAGCACATTCCACAGACAGGGACCGTGCCTTATACATTAAAACTGCTGCCGTTGATATAATATACTTGGTCATGTGTCTTCACAGATGAAGGAAAAACTTTTAATTAAAGTTGTTGATAACAAGAGCAAGATAAATGCTAGCCGACGAATCTATCCGCGTTTATCACAAATCAACTTACCCTGGAATACTATCGTGGGTCTGGCAGACCCGGGTCAAATGAGTTCATCACGTGAAACCTACGTAAGCGCACGTCGGCGCGCTTTCAACTCTTCAGTAGCTTCATTTTTTTGCGTGAAATCTTAAAAGGTGCGCCTGCGGTCGTCCACGATTTTCATAGATTTTGCAAAGGTTGTGGTTTCGCGTCCAGCAGACCCGACGTTGCTGTGAGGTGACGAAATCACACTGACCCGACGTTATGGTTAGACGGGGTTATGCGCCAGGTGGCTGTAAAAAGCTGAAACTCACTCCGTGTATGCTTCTACGGTCTTGTTAGCAGTATACAAAAGGAGAAATTCTTCATGCCCATAATTCTTTTTTATGAGCACTTCAGTTCAGGCGTATATGACACCTTCGCTATATTTGGCCTACTTATTTTTCATCAAAAATCGTATGGTATTTGAGTAACGTAACTTTGTTAGTGCTCAAACTGCTCAGTGAGACTTATATGTTCAGTGTAGCCTTTGTGATAAACTGCAGTTGAAGGAAAGTATGTTTTTTTTTGTTTTTGAAAACCGGGTCTGGCACACCCGGCGATAGTATTAACGTGACAAAAATCGAGCGATAGTGATCCAGGGTTCATCCTTGTGAAAACTAGCGTTGATAGCGAAGCGGCACCTACCACCTTTCCGCTCGGTTTGGTTGAACTGGAAGCTTCTTATATTAACGACACAAGTTTGGACTGTTTGAATCAGGTGTTTGAAAGTTGCTCAAATATGAATTCCCTGCTATTGTATTGTGGTGCTGCCTCAACCACAGGCTTGAATTTGCAGTTGACATTGCACTAGATCAGGGGTGGGCAATCTTTTTTCAGCGAGGATCACATTTTTCTGTCAGCAGGGATACTGGAGAGCGGGGACATGACGGGAGCATTGTTCCACCGCCCTTTCAAAAGGGGGCAATGGGAGCGGAGCCGAGGCGTCTTTTCATAACGGTATTATAGGTAATTTCATGGTTAATAAAGATCGACTTGAAACAAGTTATTGCAGCTATTCGCACAACCAGAAAATTCAGAATGGTTTTCTATAATTTCTGGTATTATTTTTGAGGTCAACATTGTTGCTGAACAGTAACAAGCACTACTGGTAGCGATGGTTTTATTTTTTTATGTTTCCATTGCCCTCAATTCTTTTACTGGCCTCCTGCTTTTCCCTTGTTCCGGCGTTCCTGTCTGTCAGTACCCAGCTAAGGGCCAGCTTCTGCAAATTATACGTTTTTATATAAAACATAGTATACTTTAATATATGTCATATATTTGTGCTTTTGACATGAAAACATTTTTATTACATGTTTCTTTGTGTTTCATTTTTCCATATTGTTTCTTGTGCTTTATATCATCATCTTGTTGTTTCAAATTGCCTCACGACTGGTGATAAGTCAGTGATATTCGATCAGCACAAAAAATATTAAAAGTGTGCATTGTGTATACGAGGGCCGCACAAATGTTTAGCAGGCCGTAGTTTGCCCACCCTTGCACTAAATATTGCCAGTAGCGCAAGCGACTTGCAGTTATTTCTTGAAAGTTCATATTCGTTGCATAGCCAGTCACTGACGAGCATGTGAGAACATAGAGACTGCGTCCATGATTTGCATAACACCCTCAAAAGAATGTACAATGCGTTTTTTTGTTTTCGAAAGGGACAATGCAGAGTGGGGCAAAAGTAGACTTGTTCTTGACTGCTTTGTTACAATTGTGGTAGGAATGTATTGACAAACACCGGATCGTTACTGAAAGAAAATTTTTCAGCTTTCATCATTGACTAAGTCTCAGACTTTCACTCGTGTTCGAGGTCGTACTTCAACCTTCTGGTTCTGTCGTAACCTTACCTGTTTAAGCTCGGCGTTGAGAATGGGTAAACGAATGAATCAATACATATCACCAAATTTTCATCGCTCGTCTTGAGCGCTGATTTTTTGTATTTTCTTCTTGCCTTGGTGCGTATACTTAGTTTCCGTTAAAAAAGCCAGCTGCGCGACTGGCGTATGTCTTTATCATGCCTGAATTTGGGATATTGACCAGGGTTTTTTCGAATCTCGCACAAATTCATGGAGCGTTTGTCTTAGGATTCTTTTTATTTGTCGCGAAATGCAGCGGGATGCATTTCAGACTCGGTTTTGCAGCGCCCTCCTTATTTGGGAGCTCGCACACTTCCCTGTTTGTTTATTTCATTCAATGACTTCCTCTGACGCACAACGTTGCGCGTCGCTATGCATTACGGAATTGTCTGCGTTGCAAGCGGTGTTCACCAGTTTTATGAGGAAACTTTCGCCAAACATCATTACCATGTAAGTTATTGTTCATGTTATTGACTGCTTATTTTTGCGGTCATCGCAAAAACAGATTTTACAATAACAATAGCACAATACCGCCAAGCATGTATAGGAAACTAAGCACAAAATTCACAATTCTACAATTCGTGCAGTTGACAGTGATAGCTGAATGGTTTGGCATTGTCGTTACGAAATCAGTCTTTCTATTGCTCACGATGCTGCATAACAAAACACTCACTTTCACGATCAGTTTAATCCATGCTCTTTTGAATTGCTTCACCTGCAAAAGAGCACAGCAACTTCAGTTGTTTGGCCATCAGTAAAGACAACATGCTTTTGTTATCTATTTGTTTTTCAGCTGACTGTTTTCATAGAACGCGTTAGACATTCAACACAAACCTTCGTCCCATGACATGAATTCTAAATTTTACTTCATCGTTTTTATGTACGTGAGCATTATTAAATTTTAATAATACGCCCGTTGAAAAGTTCGTCATGGGTTAGTTGAACAATCTTTATTTTTAATAACTCATCGGATGGTTGGTGACTTGGTGTCTAGAAAAAATTTTCTGCAAATCTCGTTTTTCTCTCCAGCACTGGCATGGCATGGTCTTAGTTATAAAGCTTTCCTAGATGTCATTTTTTCAACAAAACAAAGACGCCATGTTTTTACTTTCGGTACAATCAGTTATTTCCACGTTGTCAAATTTTTCTTCTTGCCAATTGATCACATACAATCCTGCATCTTTCATTCGAAGCCAAAAATCAAATGAAACGGTCTTTAATTTTCACAGTTTCTGTCACTTGAATTGTAAGTTTTGAGAATTGCCATAAAATATGCATTCTAACAGTTAAAGCTTCGTTGAAGGTTCGATCGTTTTTCTCTTTGCTCAACACCTCCTCATCACTTGGTGCAAAAGCGGAAAAATATTTTGATAAGCTCTCTCATTTTTTCCGGCATTCAAATAAATCAACTAGTCGAAGTGAAGACATTCTCAAAAATAACCTGTTCTTTAATATACATATCAAGCGTATTATTCATCATACAGCATCACTTAACACATATGCACACGGATTTTCAACGCATCCTCATTTTGTACTATATTACCAAAGCACTTACACATTTTAATACGTACAAGCGAACAATGTGGTTGTGTGGTTATAAGCGTGGCTTTAATCGCTTTCATCGCTTAAAAGCACGCATCTCGAGATAATGTATTCTCTGCTGCCGGCGCTGTGGTTACGGTTGTCACTAGTAGTCGCTAAACCAGGCGACGCGTACCACGTGTCAGAATCCGTTTCTTCCCCGCTTTCAGTGTCATACATGCAGGGCCGGCCATAGAAGATGCAGGGCCCAATGCAAAACGTAGGACCGGGACCCCTCTGAGCAGTGGCTATTTGACGCCATCATGCTCAGTCAAACTTGCTATGACCTTTTTAATGAAGATTTTCGCCGAAACGGCCTATATGAATCAGAGGTGGCCGGAGCCACTTTCTCAGACTTCGACTCTGCCCCTGTTCCAAAATTTTTGAATCCGGGTCCGGATCCGGGTCCGACAATTTTTCAAAGTTGAGAATCCGACTCCTGTTCAGACTCCGGCTACAATCATCGATCCAACCGTAATTTACGCATGTTTTCACTTAAGAAATGACCGCACAGACTCCTGCTACTGCCGAAATTGAAGAGTGACTCCGGATCCGGGTTCGGTTTTTCACAAATTTTTGACTCCGGGTCCGGATCCGGGTCCGAAAGAAAAAAAGAGAATCCTGCCGGAGTCGACTCCGGATCCGGTACCACCTTTGGTACATCAGACAGTGTGGTAAGCCAAAAGTTGTAAAAAAAGCTCTCCAGTTGAGATCCGAGCGGCCAACACAAGTACAAAGTTACGTCAATCAAACCGACCTGACAATCGAATTGAACTTACTATGCAATTACTCCACTCTTGTTGAACGGCACTTTCGTTCGAAGGACGAGTGGCTTGGAGAAAACTGCTAACATAAACTGAGTACCTTTCTTGCTTTCGGTAACCACAAGCGCAGGCATGTTCTTGCTTAGAGGTGACCTCTGAACCCACGATCAATTATTCGGTTTATGCCGCAATACACCAAAAAACAGACTTCACAAGAGAGCAACCCAAACATTTTTCCAAAGTTCCCCCAAAGCCCAATTTTATAGTTGTTCTTAATGTATGATGGACTTTGACACCAATCCAAATTGTTCTCTGCGAATTGAAAATTTAATGTGCAAAGATTTTACAACTACCACGTTAGATGTACTGTAGAAACACTTGATCAAACGCAGTTTATAAAGCGCATATAATGATAAACAGGATCGAGTGCGCTGGATAATATTCACAATTTTTGTCTTGCGCATTTAAGCTGCAGTGCAGCTTTACGCGTCCTTTACGTTTATGCACCTGGACCTTGAAGTTGTGGTTTTGCCACCTATTTACGCCCGCAAATAGGCAAACATATGAACGTTTGGTGCAGCGGGAATTGATGAAATTACTTGCACTGCCGACAATCAATGCGGAACAATTTTGTGGACAAAGGAAAGGAAGCAAATTTAAGTGCGAGATTTTTAGCTAATATTAGATGTGTATTACCGAGTGTAACAAAAATTAATAACTTATTCATATCAAGATTTCTTGCCCGCCGAAAAAAGCATTACGAACCTGGAGACAACTGAAAGTAATGGTACCCGTACGAACCATAGTTTTTCCGCGTACCGAAAGTAGCGACCATTTGCCTTAGAGAAACACCATGTGAGATTTAATGCTTGCAACGTCTCTGATCATCGTAATCGAGCTGAGATTCGGCTTTATTTTCAAACAAATTTATCTTCCTCTTATCATTGCCACTGCAGCAGTTTCAACCTACGCTCTCTTTTCGCATTTTTTTGTAATGCGGAACGTCTATAGTTTGTCTACACAATATTTCATTATTCTAACGAAGTCGCTATAGACAGCAAATACAAAAAAAGTTTTTCAATTCTGTAGTTTTTGCATTAGTTTAATTCGCGTTTGAAGGCATTAAATATCATTTGCGATTAGATGGGTTTTTAGGCTTTGTCTTGGCAACTTCTTACAAACTGCAGTTTTCGACCGGAGGGTAATATTGCTTCCAGCAGTAATTCAACCGAGGCATAAAAGCCGTTTTATGTGAATTAGGATTTAAAAGAGATTTGGGCTGTCATAAATGAAAAGGTTTGGGGGGACAGTGAATATAAAGTCTGTAATCAAATCGCGGCGCACTACACGTTTTTCGCAAAGCGAAGGCCCCAGCTTCCAATTGTATCGGAGCAAGGAACGACAATATTTTTTGGCTGAACTGGCGTTGGTACTCAACAGCTGTTGACCTGCTCAGACAGGCTGCAGTGCCCGGTACAAACCAAGCCAAAAAATCCTACATACAACACTTATTGCTGTTGGTTGAATGGTCAAATACTGGAGTCTTCGGACTCGAACAGGAGGTCACGGGTTCAACATTTCATCTTTTGTCATTTGTGTCAATGTCGTCAAGTTAATTTTATTTTGTCAAATATTAAAATATGTAATCTATGTTAAAATTTGCCATGAAGCAAACCTTCAGGCCTTGGTCAAAATGCAGATGAACCGCAACTAACCAAAAACTTTTAAAAGCAGGATCTTTCGGCCTTACGTTAGCTGAACTGCCATAAAAATTTTCAATACGACAGGCACTTGTCTCGACATGTTGTGAGTTGAATCACTACGCACCCTCTTTCCAATAGCTGTAGGCCTACTGAAGTCTTAACTGGCACTACTAACAACCAAATCCCAAACATGAAGTGTGGGACATGGTGGAGCGTAGATATAACGTCCTACCATGAGAATTGAGCACGTTTGATAACCTTCGATGAGTAGAAAATTCATTGTTCGTGTAAACAAGAGCATTGTTTGCTAACAATGTGATCCGGAAGTTGTTTCTACTGAATTCTCGAGCGAAAATAGTATCTGGTAAAGATGAGAAACTTGAACAAACACCATGGCGCGGGCCCCCAGAAGGGCGGGGCCCAATGCAGCTGCATCGGTTGCATCGGCTTGAGGCCAGCACTGCATACATGTTGAGGGCAAAAGTACCTGCAACACTCTCCATGTCTCTTTTGGGCAAATTTCCTCCCGCGAAGTGAAAAGCCCCCCTTAGTGACATTGGTGGAGTAAGGGTTGGGGGGTCCGAGGAAAGGCTGAAAAAAGAGGCCCTCTCATGTAGTCATTATACTCAGCCAACCATGATAAGACGCTTTGATCAAGCCTAGGAAAGGGATACGCGGGCCACCCAAGGTTACGTTCCTGAGATTGCGGTATGGCTGACATAACAGAAAATGCAAAGGTATTCATGATACACAACCTTAAAAACACTGAAAATTGGGAAGACAAAGCTAGCAACACATAAATACTAAGCGATAGCAAGTTTGCATTGACCCAACTTCTCTGGCATTTCTTTGCATTCACCGTCATTAAACAAGAAAGTTTATAACATGCTTTCCCCCTGAAAAAATGCTTGGTTTCCTGAGTTTGTTCATAACCGTGTCCTTAAGGGACTCCATGCAGCCACAGGCAACAACCAAACATATTCAAATCACTAAGTTTATTTCAAATTTCATCCATCTAACTACATGCAAGAACATGGCATAGATACAAAATAATCCAACTTGAGACTTGCTTTGAAAAGCTTTGAGGCTGGATGAGGCAAAGCTGCCCTCATCTTGCATTGACACTAATTGTTTGAAAACGTGCAAAAATAGCAAATAATTGATCACATACTTTTTGTAAACATTGCCACCGCAGCAAGCATGGGCGTCGGAAGGATTTTTTCCAAGGGGGGCCATTAGGGGATTTTTCCAAAATTTTTCTAGGAGGGGGTGAAAAGTGGTGAAAGTTGTTTTTTTCCCACTCGAAACTAAGGAAACAACCTTTTTCTGCTGACATTTTCAAAATCCAGGGGGGACAAGTCCCCCTGCTCCCCCTTCCGACGCCCATGGCAGCAAGTAGGCTACACAATTGCTTTAAATCTGTGTTAAGAAGAAATGTTACAAGTTATAATGGTTAGGAGTTGGCAAAGAAGCTTTGACATCACCTTGCAAGTCTACCTCAAACCAACAAGTTACTAGTCAAGCTTCAAATACCCTGTGACTTTAAGCATTGGCTAAATTCAAACCAGCTAAAATACATGAAGTATCTGTACAAAGTGACTACTCGTAATCTCTTTGAAAGCAGAGTACTTACAAATTGCAGTTGCTGTTGGGGGTACCTTTGAATGCAGAGTACTTACTTATAATCTGCTTAGGACTATATTATATGAGTGGACAACAAGTTTTTTCACAAAAATGAGGAAAGTTTACGCGCGAAAAACCTCGAGGGGGGCCCTTAAATGGGGGCCAGAGGCAAGTGCATCGCTAACTTCCCCTAAATATACCACTGATTAGTGAGCCAGGTGTCTCCAGATTTTGAATCACGAGTCTAATTGACAACTGTTTCTGCTTTGTTATGTCGAAGTAATGTTATTTTCTTAGAAGCAATGCCACGACAATACGCAAGGATTATAATTCGTTGAGACCCGGTTTTCATTTTCTGCTTTTGTGATATCAAGCGTAAGCTAACGCACTTAATTACTTTTCTTGATCTAAACCTTTCTCACAATTGCTTTGTATTGGAGCCTGAGAGTGCGAAGCATATATTGAATATGACGTGATACGGGCAAGAAAGTTCAAATCAGTAGCTCTCAACATTTAATCCATTTTTTTCCCTTACAAACCTAAGACACTTTTATCAGCCCCTATAAATCGCAATAAACCGGAAGATGAGCATTGCAATAAAAATAAAAACCTCGAGTTTATTGCGCTATTAAGGTTCATAAAAGAATAAAAAAGTTTCTTGGGCGAGGTTCAGTGTTAGACCTATTGTACTTTACTTTTCTAACAAATAAATTGTCAGTAAAAAGTAATTATAAATATAATCTCTTTATCTTTGAAAGGTATGTTATTTCGACAAGCTAATACTAAATTTCTTGAACTTATCTTCCTGTCTCAAAGTATTCAGTAATGTTTTTACTGAAATACTGGAGTCTACCACGCAAATCTATAACACAACACACCAGGTGCATGTTCTCCATCTCTTTACAATCACAGCAGTACTGAGATCATCACAATGGTTAATTGGTTGTTGTAACAACTCGCACCGAGTATGTTGACAAAATCCAGAATACAGCCAAGCGTCGAATCTATTAGAACGCAAGGTATACAAACAGAATTTCCGATTATGCGAAAGCAGAAAATAAAATCTTAGCATCCTTTTTCTTCCCCAATATCTCCCTTGGACAATTTTCCTCCCATCAAGTAAAAAATCTTCCTTTACTGAGCCAGGTGGCTTAGGATTGAGAATCGCTGGACTCTAAATGATGTTGCCATGTACAGTATGTGTTTTAGGAATGGCTCCCATCTCTTGTGATCGGAAGACGAGCGTGGAGGATTTTGGAGTGAATATTGACAACTTTTATTTCCGGGGAGGAACTTCTGGAAGGATAGGGAAGAGTACTAATCAAACTCTTTGGCCTCTGTTTGATGCAAATCTGATTAACGAAGCTTTGCGCTGCAAGCAAAATGCAACGCACTGGAAAGTACGTTACGTGTTGATTGTTGCACGCAATGCGTTTTTTCGCTCTAGCCACAGTATCAACTGCAAACAGCAGATGTCTTCTCACAATGCCATCCATTGTTTGCTGTAGCTTTGCAAAGCTGCAAAACGATACGGTCAAACGACTGGATTGATTCCAGGAAACCTAAGAAAATAGTATGAGATTATAACCAGGTTCAAAAATGTGTATTGCTGAAACTATTTTGATGTTTTGTATTACTTTACTATCGCACAGTCTTTCTTCAAACAATTAGTAAACTTTTAGGAAAAATCGCAATTGTAGATGGACGAACTCAAATGCAAATTGTCGATTGGAAAGTTTTAATATTTATTGCAGTCGTACCTAAAAAACAAAGATTTTCCGAAACGATTTCATTACGCTTTCAACGATCGAATTGAAGACGTTCAACTGCTTGTGGACGATAACTGGCTGGTCGAAGGGTGAGTGTTTTTGAAGTCTTGACGCGATACAAGATACTATTGTATCATGTTATGCGGCTCAAGTAACAGGAAACGCCAGAACATAAATCAAATAAAGTAAGGACGAAAGGGTTTTACTACATCTGCTTCAACTTTTTTTACATACTGAACTAATCAAGAAAAATACCAGTGTGTGGTTAAAATCATTTGTCTTGTGTAGAAGGCTAATTATGTTCAAAAATATTGTCCGATTCTTACGAGATGATCTGAAGTATCAAGCTATACGTGAAATTTTCTCAACAGCGCTGTGGTTTTCGTTTGCAGTTCAGACATTTTTTAAAAACCGGCCGCAAATATGGCTATGTGTTGATCTAATAAAGCAGTGTCAAAATGACCTTAGCTTGGCGTGGTCCAACTATATTCGATCTACGGGACATTTTACAAAAACGTGATAGCTTGCGGGCCACATCCAGCAAAATGATGTATGAAACAAAAGATTCACAAGAAACTAAAAAAGGAAGATAAGTGAGTGCGTCGTTGAAATGATTACACAATAGCAAATAACTACAAATCTCTATCGCTGGGATGCCTGTGGTTGAGGCTTCTCTGACACGTCCTCCCATTATCAATACCAACGTTAGTGGTAACAAGACGGAGACTATTATCCATGTTTCGTCTGCCGTTCGATTTCTCTTTTTAGATTTGACTTGGCCCATCGTCCTCACACACGTATGTATGCTTGTATTTCCAAACATCGAGTGCATTTTTAGTGCAAAATCTTTCAGTTTCGAAAATCTGTTATCGCTAACTAAATTCCAGACGCTCTCTACAGTTTGTTCTAACGCCGTTTATATTGTACATTTTTACGAAACGATGTTATGCTTATTCTAATTAAAACTATCTACTGTAACATACACACAACATTAAATCAATACTAAGAAAGTTCGCGAGCCTTCATAATTCTATCCGCGGGTCACATGTGGCCCGCGGGCCTGTAGTTGGACTGCACTGCCTTAGCTCGCTGCCATACTTTTTTGATTAACGACTGCCTACCACAACACGAAAATTCCTATAACGTCGAAAATTCCTATAATTGCGCCTGTTGGCTTCCGTTTGCGTCCTACAATTCCGAAGAAGGTGTGTCATCAGAAGTATCCCAAAACGAAAAATGTGCAGTGAATCACTTAACAACCCCAACCACTTTCTCTCAACTATTAATTTTACATACTTATTTCTATTTATTTCTATAACACTTTCTTCACATGATATTGATCCCAATCTTCAAGGTTTCTAAAACTACGTTTGATTTTTGTAAAGTTTTAATTAACTGATAATTGGCTGTCATGTAAAAAATTCTTGAGCTATCAATGTTTGATGTCTTTCATCTAATCTTGAAGCTCTTTTTAAAGGTTGTTTGCGTTCATATGCTGCAATACCAGTTGTTTGGTTTTATAGATATAGGGATGTTTTTCGAGCAGTTGCATCAGCCATGTACTGACATGGTCTGCAGTGCGATTTTTCATGAATCACTTTTAAGGCGTTTGTTAGATTTTATTTTTCTAAAGGTGTTGAACATATCATTCAGCTTCTGCTTGCTTGAAAGTTTATCCGTTCTGCTGTGCATTGGCTACGGGTTCATTCTTGATACTTCGTAATATGTGAAGATATTTTTAGCCATTGATAATGGCAGATTTGGATTTCACTTGGAAAGCAAAGGATATTCGCTCCGTTTAAGACGCATGGTGCCCTAGCTAAGCTGTATCGTAATATTTGATTTTTTGACGTAGAAAAAAGGGATCCGACGAGTGGTGCGATGGTGGAAGCCATGGATATGATCCCAACCTCAGAAACATGCATGTGAGTTACATATATATTGCGAACAAAATGGCCACAAATTATCGAATACACAATGTATTCGATAATTGTGATTATTTTGTTCGCAATAAGAATCTACAGCAACTCCGCGCATTGTTTCCCAGAGTTACGTTCAGTTTGCAGATTGTTTCAGAGTTAACGATATACAGGGTGTTTCACAATTATTGAAACAAAGCGATTGGGCACAAATCCAGGATTTTAAATGATACCACAATGATGATTACATTTATTGAAAGGTGAAAAGATAACATTTTATAATCTGCATCTGTTTGATAAAGTTGTAGATCCTCACCAGCATGTGCCTTACAGAAGACACAGAAATACCAAGTTCTTGGCTCCTTCGTCGCAGAGATTTGCTCGGACTCCGACCGACTGACTCTTGAACCCTAGTGACATTGTTGGGAGTTCGAATCGTTATTGGAGGCCCAGAGGGCGATGAGCCTGTTACCTTACGATCTCCACAAGTGCCATGAGTTTCAAACTTCTTGACCAACTTGAAAATCTGACTCCTGTTTGGAAATTTGTTGAAGCTGAACTTCCTTCTGAAC
>Ga0210059_1004773_pt1 | contig 21842 bp, 19 predicted proteins | sample Ectturendosymbi2_FD_188042 | JGI IMG/M metagenome (GOLD analysis project Ga0210059, IMG submission 188042) | Ecteinascidia turbinata endosymbiont from Florida, USA - Sample 2 (SPAdes) (version 2) | ecosystem: Host-associated > Tunicates > Ascidians > Unclassified | place: Key West, Florida...
AGTATCAAAAGACTCGGATTGTAGCCTAGTTTCCAGTAAAAACTTCAGCGAAATACTACCACCTAACGGTTGGCCTCCAGGGCCAGGCAAAGTGGGCCAAGGTGGCCTAAAAGTCCTCCACTTATGATGTCACTCACAGACAACCTGCACCCCCCAAGCAAAAAATTTTTTTTCGAGTCTAATCTACTAGACTGACCACGTTTTTTGAGATTTTCGCCGAGTCGCTAGAGCGAACAGGAGCGGAGATATTCATCCGCAAAGCCACGTTCGAAACAGCTGCTTTTTGCGAACCGCTTGAATTAACCCGGCAGCGAAAGTGCTTTATACGTCACAAAGCTGGAACCTTCCTAATGCGCACACGAACCGTCGCCAGAAAGTCTTCAATAGGGGTGCTTTACGTTTAAGTAGGGGGGCTTGACATTCTAAAATTTGACAAAAACTCCACTGATTCAAAGTGTTTCATATTTCAATTTGGGGGGCTTGGAGCTTTGTTTGGGGGGCTAAGCCCACCAAAGACCCCCGTGGCCACGGGACTGTACTGGTAATGCTTATATTAAACTGTATTGTAAAAATCTGATGTTGAAAAGAGGCAACAATCTGAGATTAACGACGCTGACTCCAGTGGCAAGACTGTCTGATATGCAGTGCGAGGTATGAGTGACCGCCAGCTGCAGGCTGAATTATTTAGCTATTCTGCTAATCAGTTGCACGCTGCTCGTTAGTCAGCGAAAAGTGTTGAGTGAAATCGGAAAAGTTTGTGGTGAAATTAAAAAGACATTCATCTTCGTATGAAACAGATCAGGGTGAGGAGCCTCAAAAAGTTTTAATGACCGGTGTCAGAACGGTAGGCCTACCTGTCCACCATGGGCGTCCGCAGAAATTTTTTCAGGGGGGGGGAAACGTCAACATTTTGCTCACCTTTCTCAGATTGCTGACGATGCAATGCCAATAGACATTCACAAAACCCTTTTCCCTTTCTCAGGGCCACAACCAGCTGATATTTTCGGAGTGGGGGTAAAATGATAGTAACATCATGATGTACCTAACAGCTAAACATTGTTTTTTAAAATTTTGGTGGGTCAGTTCCCTGGTTGCAGCCCTGCCCTTTCTACACTACAAAGAAAATGCCGTATGTTATAAGAGTCACAAAAATGCGCTTCGTTTGGCAACAATACTTTTTCTTCATTCATGCTTCTTTTCACAAATTTTTTCACCGTTCAGGATTTTTGAGCAACTTGCGCTTGCCCTGAAAAACAGACTTTGCCCTAAAATTTTTCGCTGTATTGAATATATTTTTTATCATTAAGGATTTTTGAGCAACTCTGCGTCTTGAAAAACAGAGTTTGCCATAAAATTTTTCACTGCACTGAAATATTTTGTAGCATTCTGGATTTTTGAGCAGCTTGCGCTTGCCCTGAAATTTTTCAAACCAGGGGGCGGCCGCCCTCCCGCCTATGCATAAGACTATTGACATTGAGAACTTGTGGGACATTCTCTTAGTGAACGCGACCGAAGAACTTTATTGTTAAATAGCTGGATTCCTTTATCTTCATACGATTTTCGTGTGGTACACACAGACCTCCAGGAGCGACATTTCCAAGTGCGATGGTTGGAGGAATTTAAGTGGTTAGCCTACAGTAAAATGCATGAAGGGTCACTTTGCAAATGGTGTGTTGTGTGCGTTTGCACCTGATGTTGTCAGCTAAGGCCCTTGGTATGTTGGTAAAACCAGCTCACAAAAATTGGAAAAAAGAGAAAGAAGACAAGTTTTGCGAGAAGTTTGATGCGTTTCTTAAACTTTGCAGAAATGAAGGAAACGTGGACGTGAGAAATATGCTTCCGACAGTAGAAAAAAAATAATAGATCAAACAAAACCCGGTTGAGACATGTAATCAAGTTTGTCGAGTTTTGCGGTCGTCAGGAACGAATATCAAAGAAACAAGATGGCAGTTTAGTTGGAAGGACCCCCAGTTTTCGTGGTGAGTACAGTCAATTGTTTATCCACAAATTATGTGCTTTCCTTGACTATTCCAATCACAAGCAATTCTTTCTTTTCAAGGCTTTTGCTTCTATCACTTGAGCCCCCGCCCCCCCTGGAAAAATCCTGGCTGCGCCCCTGGTGTTTCTGATCTGGCTGCTATTTGCAAAGGCCTGCCTCTTTTCGGGGCATACAATTTCTACTGCCTTCAGCATGCATGTTTTCACGCGCTCTCCCTCACAGTATGGGTTTGATACCAATGCAATATCTCTAGCAAAAACGCAACTTTCAATGCTGCAACACTGATATATCGGCTTTCGGAAAAAGTAGAATTGTTTCCTCATATTCAAGACCAATTCCCTCTCTTCTGTTTTCTCAACTTCCTTTGCAAGATATTGTATTTTTGGAAATGATGAGTATCACAGTGGTGCCGAATGTTACATTCTTCATGCAATGAAACATGCTGCGAAAACATCACGCACACAGGTTTTCCATTTATCTCCATGAACAAATACGAGTAGAACCACTGTTCTTGAAAAACATGCATCTAGTTTCTTTCTTTATGACAGACATTTTCTGGGTGCAACTGATAAAAACGACAACAACAAAACTGAAATCCTTCCAGCAAGTTAGACTCGCGCGTGATCACAAGTTATTGTTGCGTAGCCATTGTAACATAACTTCAAAGGTTGGTAAAGCAAATTACCACAAGAACTTGGGAAAACAGGCGTGAGCGTTGCACAGACAGGAAGAACAAAGCGTGCAAAGAAGAGAGTAAAGTATAAGCAAATTGAAATATCAATAACTTCTATTTACAAAGTGCTGTTAAATATCGTTAATTATGTTCGTAATTTCATACTTTGAGTCATCCTGCAGTGGGCGGGCAGCCAGGCAGAATGTCTGACACCCCTGATCTAAAGATTAGAAAATAAACATCAATGCAATTTTGCCCAACATTTCAGGAACCGAAGCCGAATTAAAAAGTTTTTAGTTGTTAACATCGTACGTTATCTGCTGCTTACCAAAGTAGCAAGCAGCACAGGGTAAAACTTTATTTCGTGGTTGCAATGCCAAATTAAACTTTGAATACAGGTACAATACACATTTGTCAAGTCAAGTACAGAAATATAACCCAAAAATTCAAAACAGCTGTAACTTTGAGTCTATCTAACACATTACTTGCTCACCTCAGAATGCTGAATATCACAGAAATCAACTTTATTTACATATATAAGCTTGTCCCCAGCTTTCAGACCGAGTTTTTCAGCTTCTGAATTTGGAAGAACCTTCAAATAATGAAACGGTACTGAATGTTTCAGTACTTTTTACATCTCATGTCATGCAAGATTTTGATTGAATGAATTGTAAAAGTAAATTTTACAACTGCACAAGCATTAGCATCAGTGGTGATTATATATTTCAACAATAAATATAGAATTGCATAAAATCGTTCAGATTACATGCAAAGCATAGTGCACAAAACCTGGTAAGTGATCATGGACAATCACACAACCTCTTTTTTGTAGAAGTTCTGAATATCATTAAACATTACCACTAACATAGCTTGTTTCAAATGCAAATTGTCCATTACAAACTGTTTTTGCAAGCAAGACCAATGAATTTGTGATGGTGCAACGTTTAAAAAACTGAAACTGTCACATGCAAAGTTCTGAAACAAAGAGAAAAGCATAATATAACGCAAAAAAAATTTGTGGGCTGAATGTGAGAAGGAAATGTGCAAAAGTATTACCGTGGCATGAAATCAGAACTACAAATATTATTTCTGGGCAGTTTTACATATGTTGGACTGTAAAATAAACAAAGGTTCCCATCTGTTCGAAGAATACTTATCTTCTAATATAATGTTCGTAGTATGAAAGCAATCAAGATAACTATCCTAAATTAATGCAAGGTTGTTTACACTGCAAACACTTTATAATTAAGTTAAATTAACTACTGTTTTGCAACTTGCAATGACATTTGTATGGTGATTATACTGTTATACAGGCCAAAAAGACTTTTTATGCATAGATTTATAAAAAGGCATTGAAATGGAACATAAGCCTAACATCACAACAGAAAAGCTGTTACGCTCTGTTTAACCGCGCGGTTTCTCTCTGGCACTAGTGATCGACCGGGTCCCCGGCCGGGGCAATGAAAAATTTTTGCCGGGGGCCAGGGCGGAGAATACATAAAAATTTAATGAGTGAACCGTTCATTTCATTAAACAAAATGATTGGGAAAGGAAGTCAATGGTTTTAGAATGTTTGCCTTTTGCGCAATCCCACTCAGCCGACAATTTGGTGTCAGGTTTGAGATCTGCTTTTGATGATTTCGAGATAGCGCATTCTGTTCATTTAATTGTGAGAGACAATGCCGCCAACATTGTAAAGGCGATGAGAGTGGGAGGTTGGAACAACGTTGGATGCTTTTTGCATGGTCTACATCTGGTGGCAGTGAACAGTCTAAAGTCGAAGACAAGCATGGGCGCAACTTGGTGGGAGACGCGTGTCCCCCCCCTTTTTCAGATGGGGGGACATAATATGCCATGTTCCCCCCACTTTTTTCTCTTTAGGTTTTGTATTTGAAGAGGTTTCAAAAATAAAAGTGATGTTTGTCACATTTCGTGTGAAGAGTTTTTCATGTTAGATGGTAGGCCACACGTAGCCAAGTTGATGTTGAAACAGAGTTTGGTGTGGTATCACTGATTCTGTTAGTTTATAAATTTTAGCTTCGATAAAATAATTTTTGGCATTCTTCAAGTTTCTAGAGACCGTGAAAGATATTTAACTGCTTCTGTCCGACATTTTACCCTGTGTGGTATACTGTTAGAAAGGTTATTTTCTTGTAAGAGTGGGAGTATTACAGCTGCACACGTGAGAGACCACAGTACAGCAATGATTTGTTCCGTGCGGAAATGTAACTGGCTTTGCTGCAACGTTGGTTGTCACGTATTCAGAAACAAACAGCGTATAATTTAACGATGTTAGTGTATATAATGTTATAAAGTTAGATTTTCAGGCAAATCTTTGCGAAGCTTTTGCCGAAGACAAAAAGCAGCACTATTGTGGAGACTTAGTTTTGGGATGGGGAGTTTTGCAAAAGACTGTTTTCAACCATTAGTGAACAGGATTTCAGTCAAAACGTTGGAGAAGTCGCCTACAGTATTTACCTAGCTGTATATTGACCTATAGCTCAAAACGTAGGGATTTGACTTCGGAAATAAGGATAAAATATACATTTATCCTAACTTTTTGTAATGTCGCGACAGTGGTGACCAACAAATCCAAAAGATATTTTTCCTTGACTCTTACACTTTGCTCTTGTGCTGAATGTATTGGTTCGTACGTCATCTGATTTACTTGAGTTTAACCAAACCCACAATGCAGCAATATGTTCATCCAAGTGCGAAACATTTGCTTTATAGATACATCACACTTAGCTTTGTTGGACATTCTTTTCGTGTTAAAGGTGAAACTTAGTACTTTTTTCGCCAATTCACCGTTGTGCATTTTGATTTGAAGTTCAAATATATTTTTGTGTCGTTATGCAAGTAGAACTCTTAGAATGAAACTTTTGATATGGTGCAGAGTTATAAGTCGGGCCAGGCTCGGGCTTAGGTTTGTCAAAATATTTCAGGCCTGGATACAAAACTTTTTTATGACATTCAGGGTAACGATTTTTTTCTTTCATGACGTAGATTTGTTGTGCTCACCGCGGTAACTTCTGTGAGTGAAGTGATTTGTCTTCAGCTAATTCTGTTTGCAAACACAGCTGCGTTCTTTTATTCTCTGCTGGGATTGGTCTCACACTCTTTTTGAGGAGGCGACAGCGGTGAGGAAATTCGCACGCGATGGCGTTGCGTCGAAAAGATCAATCACTCACGCGATTCTTGGCTTGTTTTAAGAAGCCTTGTAGATAGTTTCGTGATAGTTTATTTTTTTTGGGAAACATTATATTCCGCAGTATTATCGTTGATTAACATGCAACGTTTGTGCCAGATTATGCCAATGTTTTGGTCAAGGTGGTTGCTGTTTTCGGTGTGATAAACCGTGTACCAACAACCACACCTGCACACAACGTTTTTTGTTACTCCGCAGTTGCGCATATCTTACCTCCCTCGATAAATTTGGTTTTCGGGCCTAACTCGGGCTTCAAAAATAAATGTCGGGCTCCAGCCGTGTTCGGGCTGGGTTCAGGCTTCAAAATGAGGCCGATTTGCAACTCTGCGTGGGTATGTACGCAAGGGGCAACAAGGGGAGGTTGAAAAGATACATCCTCCACCTCCGACAGTAAAAATAGATTGAAATCATTTCGTGAAGTACGCTACGCTAATTTTAGGCCAATTGCTTTTGCTGTTGGTAAGAGGATATCAATGGAGATTTTGGTATGGGTGAGGATGCATGCATAATGCCCAGTGGCATTAAAAAGATTTGTAGCTTTTTCAAAAATCGGAAATGTGCGAGAAAAATCTTCATCGTCTTTGTAACGTTAAGCGACTTGAATAAAACATCAAATCGCGCTGTCACCCACACTTATAAAATGCGCACATGCGACCAATGCGATCCAGCATTTTGTGCACTCCAACTGACAGCTCTGATAAAACCCAATTAATGTGTTCTACTATATTGCTGTGCTTGTTTGCATCCAAATACGATATTAATGGAAGCAGTCTGAACTACAGTACCGTTTCCAGCAACAAATTTAAGTATATTAGTATGTAAATCATCTGCAAGGACAAAGCAAAGCGTGATTAGTGTTGCTCTCCAAACACCTCTAGAAATGAGATTGGGAATCTGTATATAAAACGTCACTTCTGCATCGATCGGATGACTATATTGGTTTCACACCAAGCTCTCCCCCCACATTTTACAACAAAATTGCGCCCATGCAGACAAGTGTAAATGACATGCTTGCCAAGGTACGCAACATCGTTCGTACATTTCGCCACAGTACGAAAGCCAAAACTTTGTTCGGTGCAGCTCAAGAAAAAGAAAATCTTCCCAAGCATGCACTGATCTTAGACCAGGAAACTCGTTGGAGCAGCTCTTATTCAATGCTAGAGCGTTTTCTCCTTCAGAAGAGAGCGACAAATTGAACAATCTTCCAGAACGAAATGAATGGGACTCTTGCCCAATTTAACCAAACTTTTGAAGGAAATATCTGATTCTGTTAACTTTTGTGAAAGGGAGGACTCGTGCATTTCGGAAGCAATACCAAGTGTCAAATGTTTTATGAAGACTTTGGTTAACACCGATTATTTTCGAGTGAATTCACTGAAAGAAGAGTTGATTCGTAATCTACAAAAATAATTTTATGGAGGCGACAGTCGGGAACACTTTAGAAATATCTAAGCAAACGAATTTTACTCTGCGGCAAGTTTGCTTGACCTTCTCTTTAAAAAGAAAGCATTTTTCAGCAAAAGAGCTGCTGATCAGGCTGAGCTCACGTTGGTGGAAGCAGTCTGCAATGAAATAAAAAAGCTGAAACGTAAAATAAATGTGGCTGAATATGCAACGCCAGACTCAAGCAAACAACGAAAAGTAGATTCAGCGTCACGTTTTGCTACAGCGCACTTCGCAAGCCTTGAAGAATCAAGCAGATGCTCCGAAGATGATGCGCCTGAGTTGCAAGAGTCGTCTTGTTACAATGCGGCCAAAGCCTTGGTGTCTGCATATCTCAGTGAACCGAGGTGCAAAGTTGATGACCCATCTTTGCAGTTCTGGAGAACTAATGGCAGCAGATTTCCAGAAATGGCAAGACTAGCCTTAAAGTTCCTCAGTGCGCCACTCAGCTCCGTAGCAAGTGAACGTGAGTTCAAAATTGCTCGCGATTTGACAAACGGAAATAGGAACCGACTGAGATCGCGAAATGTGCAAAGGTTGCTTTTTCTTAGCGCAACCTGAAAGTCATCGGGTATAATACTGTTTCGTTACCCGGGCTTTCAAATGAACCGGAACAACATCAGGAGCAAAATGAAGAGGAAAGCTGCCTTTTTGATTGCGACCTGTAAAGGACCAGCATGAACCTTTGTCGCTGGAGTTCATTAGATTTGAACTGCCTATTTTTGTGTGTTCTCTGGAGTTGTTACTCAAACTTTTTGTTGTTTGTTTCTATTCTGTTACTGATGCGTAACTCTTCAATCTTGCCAAGAGTTGTTGCGTTTGTTTCTCTGGTGGCATACTTACATTAAAAGCACGGAAAATTCTTGCATTCCATACTGTTGTTATGGATGAAATACAACACACACTTGTTCGTTGTCCACTCCGTGGGCAAAGCAACGGAAATGTTGGCGCAAAGTCAGAACGTGCATACAGAACTTGCCCTGGCCGGTGCAAATCCTTATACCCGGCCCCGGTCCGATCACTACCTGGCACTCGTCATCGCGCACGTGTGTTATCTCCAGAGGAAGTGTCTTCCTCAGACCACTACCAAACGCCGATTTTCTTGGCAGTGACTGGTTTATGAGGCTCTGGGAAGGTCAGCCTGTTAGCTTCGAAAATTTTTAGTACTGTCGTTGTAACTAGCCACAGTTCGCGTGTTCTTCCTCACTTGTTTTCAAGTGCCAACATTTCGCCTGTAAGATTTGTGTTACATTTACAGGACTGATGATGCGTTGGAAAACGCGAAACTGGTTTCCCCGTCAATAAAATGTGACTGATTTACTTGCAGCCATCTTTGTGGCCTATAACTATGAAAAATAGACATGCTTGCAAGTGTTAATCGTCGCAGAAGAAAGTAGGCAGATTCCTCAGAAGCTTGCCGCAAGGCTAAAGTTTGTTTGTTGTCAGATAATTGCAAATGATATACTCCATCTTTCTATATGCTTGAGAATCCTGGACACCCGCTCCAGAACTTCAAAGAAGGATCCAAACAACGGAATTGAGATGTCTCAGGAGAGTGCTCGGCATCCCTTACAATACTCATACCACCAACGAGGAAGTGCGACGCACAATTACCCAACATGTTAACCACTACGAAGATTTACTTACCATAGTGAAAAAAAGAAAACTAAGATGGTATGGACACGTTATAAGGTCAAATGGACTCTCCAAGACTGTTCTTCAAGGAACGGTTCAGGGAAAAAGCGGTAGACAGAAGAAAAAATGGACTGATAACATCACAGAGTGGACAAAGAAAACTTTCGCAGAAACTCAGGCAGTCGCACACAACCGTGAATTGTGGACTCAATTGGTGCATCAGTCCTTGACGGTGGCGCCCCTACGACCCTAAAAAATAGGGTTATGGGACAAGAAGAATTACAATTAGCGACTGGTTTAAAAATGCGAATTTAAAGGCGTTAGGTTATAACAATGTAACACGCCAAAATGTTAAATTGATAAACCAGTTGCAGTTGAAACTACCTGCATTTATGGACAGTCCGCTGTTCCCTATTTCAACTATCATGCAAATATACTTGTTGACAGGACTAGTTCCCCAGAGAACAGCAGTGTTTGCACGAAAGTTTGTCGTTGGCAGTAGTCAGAGGAAATGCTGCTAGCACTTCGGCCTTTGAGCCTGGTCTCAAAGTCATGTCTACCCCAAGCCAACCTGTTTACCAGTACTATTGCTATTTGCCCCCTTTGCATTTTGCATGATGTTAAATAGTCATGTTTTTTTCTGTAGGTTTTACTAAGCAACTTTGAAGTGACATTTTGCCTGACTTACAGCAAATTACACTTTGCTTTAATCTACACTTCTCATGGCTGCTACTCATGAAGCTGCTTTATCCTGATTTGCTCAGTTTTGCTCTCAACTTCTGGGGCAGTTTTGTGTTATTATGAACAACAGCAAAAAGTGTAATTCTGTGTGATTAACTAGAACACATACTACACAGCAATGACATGCAGTAAATCTTTGAAAAGACTACATTAGGCCTACCTTTGATATATACACCCCATATTCATTGGCTCTACCACCGCGGATATTAAATCCATGAGGTTCATCTTCAAAACGCTCAAGCACTACAGTTCGAGGCAAAAACGTTATTAAATTACTATTGTAATTGGGATTGCTCCATCTTTCTTGTGCAGGAATCCAAGGTGGTGGGGGTTCATATGAAGGTGGTATCATTGTTCCACAACCTTTTCGACCTCTACCAATTCTTTTCTCAGTCATTGTATTCCCAAAGAAAAGCAGGATAAACCCAGCTTCCACCAAATAACATAAAACAAACTGAGTAATTCAGCACAGATGTATTAAAACTTTCAATAAATTTGAAACAGATCTTTAAAAAAACATGTAATTTTCAAGAATCTAATCCGGAAATATCCAGTTAGTGAAACATTAAGAATGTATTCAGATGTGATAATATAAATATAATCAAAAGCAGGTATGTTTTCATAAACTAATACGTGAGAAATCAGGTTGATACTTAGTTAAAGAATATCATAGTAAGATTGAAGCAGTGAAAATGAATGTGAAAAAGTATATTATACTTTATTAAAGATTCAAAACTTGCAAGTAACTACTCTCCACAAGGGAGATAAACATGGAATCAATCGGTAAATTTTTAATAGGAAATTGATTTTATGTAATCCAACCCATCTTCAGTCCTAAAAGCTGCAAGAATTGCTTGCAGGTGCAATGTTGAAAGGCTAAAGTAGAAGCAGAGAAAGCAAACAAACTCAATCCTCAAATGAATAAATCAGAACACAAGCTGTGATAATTGATAACTGGAAAATACCTATATATTTCCCAAATAATTGCTTTCACTGGACCATCAAAACTAACTGACACCAAAGATCAAGCAACACAACAGAACTGCCTGAAACAACATGCTGTTATGACTCAGAGCATTGGTTTGAGCAAGACTTATTTTCTTATTTTTATTGTCACAGCTTGTGTTCTTAGTAAAAAAAAACATATTTTTTTTGACTGAAGATGGTTTAAGAATAATCCAAAACATCTCAAAATAAAACATGTATAGTTTTTTGAAGGCTTTTTTAGTGTTGATGAAACTGCTAAGTCTATCCCAGTTTTATGCTCCAAAATTATTCATATATATATTTAACAATAAGCATATAATGACTTTTGATAATAATATTAACTGATATATGTATAAATATTTAGAAATAAACAATATTTAAATGCAGTTCTATCTTCTACTGCTAACCTCAAATGTACCCCTTCGGATAGGCAAATGTACCCCTGGGGGTACATGTACCCCAGGTTGGGAACCCCTGCCCTAAACTCAAAATTGTGTGTTACAACTTGTATTTCTTTATTTTGGTAAAACTCACAATCATATACTAAACAGTAACACTATTGCGGATAAATCCTTCAAGTCTGAGCCATTTCTGTTAAACACTTTGAAATTAACTTTTCAATGCAATAACAATGCTAGAAATCTCTTGACCTTGTGCTCCACTTGTTGCAACAAGAGATGAAATCTATGAACTGCATGGAGTTGATGATCATAATAATCACATGCTGAAAACCATCAAGTCCACATATGTGAACGAAAGGGTAGAAACTCTTGACAGCAAAGACTTAGTCATACGACGGGTCCAACTGAAACAAAATCGTAAGGGTTAACTTGTACAAAATCTACTGCATAAACACGTGTTTTTAAGAAAGGAACACAAAAACAATGGTTAGCCATAACACATTACAGAATAAGAAAACAAAAAACAACAGAGAAATACAACCAAAAGAAAATAAAAAACACGATAGACATCAACATAACACAGATGAAGGTGGGCAAGCAATGGGTGAAGGGTTGATACATGTACAGATGAGCAGGTGAGGCAATCATACAGGTGAAGGAAGCAAGCAGCAATAAGGATTATGAGGCAGAGAGCAAGGAGTTTTAACACAGCATTTCATAACAAAAACAAGTAGCAAGGGCAGAAAACAATGTTTATACATTCAGATCGTGAAGAAACGTAAATTTACCCACAGACCGTAGTGGGGTGGGTTGCATGGATGATTGTTCCCAACCAGTAAACCACATGCATGGTGTCACCAAATGGAGTTGAAGAGACAAGGGTATGGACAGATGCATGGACCATGGTGTCACCAAATGAAGTTGAAGAGACAAGGTTACAGTAAAGCAGTAAACATTTATTTATTGCAATAAGTGTTAGGTACATGAAAAACAAAATACATTTATTAGTTAGAGAAGCATTTAGTCCCAAGGTATAGTTTCATAAAAAGTCACGACTTATTTATGTGAAATAACCACTTATTTCACAAATATAACCGGTATCATGTCATTGACACCGTCATTCAGCTTTATATGATTGTGGGCCTAGGCATTAGGCTGAAGTCAATGTCTGTGAGGTCCTGTAGGTGGACATCACTTTGTTTGCCTCAAAATCCTCGTATTGCAGCAAGGGTGCTCCTCAAAAGGGCAAATCTCAGCTTTGTCTGATGTATTTTATGACAGATGCATACAATTCCTGCGTTTTTCAGCTATTTTTTCTGAGTCTTTTGATGACTCTGTTGCATTCTGGTGCCATCCCTGCACTGGTTTTGAAGACAAGGGAATTGAATGAAGACTTCTCTATGTCAGTCACTCTGTGGTGGTCCTTATCCTTCTCTTTTTCATGTTGTTGGTAGACCTCTGCCAGAGATACCTAACCTTGCATTGTCAGCTGTGTTGACTTTTCTTTCATAGTCATTTTCGTTGATTGGCAGAAGTGTGGGTTTGATCTGAACATCCTTACCTACCCCTCTCATTATCTGTGCCTCAGAGTCTCTCACTGAGTTGTGCCTCACTGAAGTGTAACCACCCAGTTTACATATGAGGCTGTGATCCACAGAGTTTGTTTCTCCACAAGTACAGTGGGTGGGTATGCCTTTCACCTTCGATTCATATCTCATGCAGGTGTCATCATTGAATTCTTGTATGTTTAGTACATATCCAATCGCTTTGATTGGCAAGGCTGACAGCCAAGAAGATGCCCCTTTTTCCAATGCTCCTTTTATGAGTTGTTGTGATTCAGGGGTCATTTTCCCCAAAAGTTCATCACAGATGTTTTTGCATTTTTCTCTTGTCATATTCTGTTTTCGTGTGTGTGGTAAATTGCTGGTCCGAGGGGTTGTAGTCAAGATCGAGTTTTTGAGTGTAGATTTTGGCTGTTAGTTTATTGGCAATCTGAGTGGAGTGTTCGTATTCTGTTTTGGTGGTTTCCTGAGGATCTGTCAGACCTAGCTCACTATGCCTGAGAGAAAGAGCTAGTATTTTTCTTTTGGCATCACTAACTTCTCGTTCTATGAGAGCAGGAATCAATTGACTTCTGATGGCATTTTCAAGTGGTTCAAATAGTTCACTCGCATCTGGCACTGTTCTTTGGAAATGGGTCCATCTGGAGGATAATACTTTGGTGAACGCTGATTATGCTGCTTGAGGGCCATCTTGTGCATACTTTGAAAGTAATTGAAGGTCTTTTACCCAACCCTCAACCTTGTTTTTAATGTATTGTTCCCTGAATGATTCCATCCCAATTACAGATCCAAGGAGGTGTTCATCTTGGTCTGTGATTTTGATTCCATCATCTTTGAAGATTTTTTGTGCGGATTGCATTAGACTACTGTCTTTTATTAAGAGGATTGTCTTTGCAGGTTTAGGGCAGTACCCAAAGTCTGGTCCATTGGCCTGTAGGTATTCCCACCATTTTTTCGCATCTGCCAGTGATCCGACTGCAGAGCTCTCATCCGCATACCATACCTGTTTCACTTCATCATTTGCAGTTTCATTGTTCAATGCTTGTGTTGATAGTCATGTGGATAGGGCATACATTGCCATAGCTGCATTGTCCCCTTGCGTCCCACCCTCCCGTGACAGAATGTGGTTCCCATTTTCCAGATAAAGCATGGTAGGCAGGTGTGTTGTAACTGTTGTGTAGGTATGTGTACATGGTGGGGACACAGTCTTTTGATGTTTTCTACACTGACTTTTCAGTTGAGTTTGTTAAAGGCATTGTCTGCATCTACTAACAGCAGGCATTCACTGTACTGTTGTCCTCTTCAAAACTTTTCCTTACAGCATGTATTGCTGCTTCTATGCCTGATTCCAGTCCCATACATGTTGCAGTGTTCCCACTGCATGGATGATGTCTTCCTTTAGCAGTCCTGTGATTGTTTTGCCAATGATTCGTGTAAGCATTCACCGACACCCACTGGCCTAATGCCATTGTCCTTTTTCTTTAGTGGAACAAGTCTGCATGTGAGGAGGGTTGATATATAATCGTGTGGAATGGTGCCGTCATGAGACACCTGGCCAGCATGGCAAATTCATCAGCCAGCATTTCTGAATGGGTGCCATATGATTTCGAACAAATCATTTATCTCCAAGTGTCCATGTTAATCTGTGTTGGTCCTCCAGACCCCGATGAGTTTTTAGTATTGGATGCGATTTCGTCTTGAGTTATGTTTTCAAAGATGACCCTCTCTGTTTTGGTTTCAGCTTATCAATAATGGCAGATTGTTTTAGTTCCACTGCTTTTGGGTGCTTTTCTTTCAGCTTCTTTTCGATGTCTATAGCAATGTCATGTTTTCTGTCAATGTCACTAGCATGATCCACAAATCTAAGGGCCTTTTTCAACTGTCCTTGTAACATTAATCTATAGGCTTTCCAATCTGATTGCTTTTTGGCTTTGACTGATTTTTTGAGTCTTTTTTGAATGGCTTCACACTCTGAGATCAGTTCTTCTAGCTTTCCGTGTTTCCACCATTCCATTCTTTTGTTCAGGTATTTGACGCGTTCTCTCTGTTTTTTGATTGGAGTGATGGCTTCTGGAGTAGTAGTGGCAGAAATACTTGAAGCATGTGTATTTGCTACTAGCTCTCATCTTTTACTGTTGTTAAAGAGTCTTGTATGATGAGACACTTCAGCAATTAGTGTTTTTCCAGCTTTTCCTCTTGGGATTTACATATAGTTTTTTTTCCATCTTACAGTTTTTTGATATGCCGAATCGAGACTTTTTTCTGATTTTCTTTAAGTCTTTCACTTTGCCCCATGTGATAGACATTTCATTTTGGGTGATTTCCTTATTTTGGTCCATGCAACAATCGCACACCATTGCAATGTCAAATGTGTTATGCCTATCGTAGTCTTGACAGAATATCCGATATTGTTCACTCGACATTCCAACACATATGCAGTGGTACCATTTTGTGCACTTTCCATCACACAGCAGCGCCTCATCCTTCTCGAAGACAATTTCCTGACAAACTCCACATTTACTCATGATCTTGGATGCCCCAGCGGCCTTTCGGACAAGTAGCTTTAGTTAGTGTACATTATATATTCAAGCGTGCAATTTATCTCTGAAACCTAAAGTATTGAAATAGAATTTATTCAAATAGAAAATCTACTGTACTGATTAGAAGGACATATGATAATTACTACACACTTCAAAGAAATACAAGGTAAAGGTTGAAGTACTGCAATAAGTATAATAATCTAAATCTTACAGTAAAAAAGTGGTGAGAAACTTCTATCTAATCTAACCAACAATGCAAAATACTTCTACTACTGTAAAGTAACATTACTACTCATTTATTGCTCTTGCTGTATGCACTTATAATATACAGCTGAGTAGAGCAGTCTTCAGGTACACAGCACAGTTGCAGCAGTTCCAGTGGTAACCATAAGATTATCACTGGACTGAAGCACTTCTACAAAAGCTACTGACTACAACTGAGCTAAATCATTACTACCCAGCACACTCGAAATTCAAAGCAAAACAAGGTTGAAGTACCGCAATCATCCTGGAGAACACTCGCCCAACCACAACAACTGTCACGCCAAACAGTGTTTCACTTCCAAAAATAATTTTCCACATTATTAAACCTCAGACAAAAAAGCATTTCAAACAACTTTCCGCTAAAAAAGTGTGAAATCCGAGGCATAAAAATTTGTTGCCATTTTCTCCTGAATCCGAATATTACCATCAAAAACTCAACATTCACCCACAACACTTAACAAAAATGATTGATGTGACCACAGTTGTCACATTTGATCTTGATGTGAAAACTAATTTCTTCGCCATTGTGACCTCAGATACAAGTGCAATTTGAACCACTCTCCGGTGTCAAGCGAAATTTCTGACCTATTATTGTTTGTCAGTTATTTTGCTTCTCTGAGTAAATGATTAATGTTTGACGTTTACTTTTTTGATATGTGTTGTGTAAATTAAAACTTTTTGGTTAGATGTCAGATACCCTACCCACAACAAGCTACAGTACGGGAATAACTATAACCACTGAAAAATATTGGACTTAGTCTTAGATCTCAATTCTTTTTCTTATTCTAACCCTAAACCAAACCCTAACCGGACACACTTACCAAAACACCAAACCCTAAGCCCTAATCATAGTTTTCTCAGCGTGTTTGATATGTCGAGTGTCACTCTATGCATTTGCACATGGTGCGAAGTCAGAAATTTCGCATGACACCGGTATGGAAGGGTGAATTCTGAGGCATCAGAATTTATTGCCATTTTCTCCTGAATCCGAATATTACCATCAAAAACGCAACATTCACAACACTCAACAAAATTGATTGATGTGACCACAGTTTTCGCATTTGATTCTAATGAGAAAATGAATTTCTTCGCCATTGTGATCTCAGATACAAGTGCAATTTGAACCACTTTCCGCTATGGAAGGGTGAAATCCGTGGCGTCAGAATTTATTGCCATTTTGTCCTGAATCGGAATATTACCATCAAAAGCGCAACATTCACCCACAACACATAACAAACATGATTGATGTGATTACAGTTTCCGCATGTGATTTTAATGTGAAGACGAGTTTCTTCGCCATTGTGATCTCAGATACAAGTGCAATTTGAACCACTTTCCGGTACGACAGGGTGAAATCTGAGGCCTCAAAATTTATTGCCATTTTGTCCTGTATCCGAATATTACCATCAAAAGCGCAACATTCACCCACAACACTTAACAAAATTGATTGATGTGATCACACTTTTCGCATTTGATTTTATTATGAAAACGAATTTCTTCGCCATTTTGATTTCAGATACAAGTGCTATTTGAACCATTTTGCGGTATGACAGGGTGAAATTCGAGGGATCAAAAATTTTTGCCTTTCTCCTGAATCAGAATATTCCCATGGAAAACGCGTCTTTGACCAATACAACACTCATTGAAAATACTTGCTACGACCTCAGTACACAGCTGAAGAATGTCATTTACCGTCTGTAAGGATTTCAAATTAATGTTTGTCGGTTACTAGGGAAAGCACACAGCTCTGCATGGATATTCACTGCGTATTCTTAATTTTAACCGAATTTTCTACTTTTGTTATTGAGAAAACAAGATTTTAACAAAGGATGCACTATAATGTGGAGATGATTCTTTTGAAATAACTGTAGCAACAAATACAAAGATATTACTAATACACGATTTCATTGCAAATGTATGTCGAATGAGTCAAAACTGTAGATGCGCTTATATCCCAGGCAAATGAATTAAATCATGAAATCAAGTTATTTCTGCAGGAACGAAAATGCATTGCGCAACTCAAAATACAACTGTCCTAACCGGACAATCACATACAGTTGCATCACCCTCGGTTGAAGCTTTTATTCGGTCGATAGTTGAATATCTTAGTCTTGTTCGAAACTTGCTTAAACTTTGATCAATGTTATGATGAAGAGAAACACATAAAATGGAGTTCGAGGACAGCATATTCCGTGCTCTTCATCTTCAAATGAAAAGTTTTAAGTTCAGGGTGTCATTGATCTTCGACACAGCGCAGCAGATTTTTGACAAGCAAAATGCTGTTTGATTGATGCTTTGGTTTTGTCGAATAGTTCGGGACTCTGAAAATGCACAAAAACCACATGATAAAAGTTTTGTAATTTTATTTCGAGCTGCATGCCAATAACAACAGTAAAAGTCAACATGAGAAGTTCGTTCCTAGTCAAAGCACTGACGTGATGGATGGTGTAGGGCAGGGGTCAGCAACCTTTTTGAAACTGCGAGCTACTTCTTGTGTACCGATTAATGCGAAGGTCTAATAGTTTGATACACACTTCAGAAATTAAAATTTTGCTCAGTTGACTTCCACTTGTTTTAATATTGATATTCTTTAATATGAAGACATTGATCATGCTAATGTTATTTTTAGAACAGGCCCGCGGGCGACCTGGTGCCCGCGGGCACTACGTTGGTGACCCCTGGTGTATGGAATCTGCCATGGGTGGCAGAAACCTTTTTCAAAGTAGGGGGCACAAGTGCACGACAAAAAAATTATAGCAAATTTTTGTGGTTTCAATTGGCAATTGTGACGTCAAAAGCATTGATATATGACGTCATTACATATGCACCATATGAATGTCTAAATTACACTATTTTAGACAAAATGACATCACTATGAAAACGTATCGGTAAACCACCTGAAATTGAAATAGGCTGTTACCGGGGCGACACAGGTCATCAGCGTCACTCGGGCTAATCATACGATTTCTTCTGACTGAATAAAACCGTTCAACGCTTGCGTCACAGAAATTTCCATTTGCTTTCATTATGGCTGGCATTATCGTTGCCCAGTGACGTTATGTTATGTAACAACAAATGAGAAATTCTCATGAGAACTTGTCCATTGTTGAGTAACGTACGTGACAGAGCAATGATAACACCAGTAAGTCCTCCGCTTACTAGGCTCATTCATATTAGACCGAGTTGTTGGACAATTTATCGTTCGTTTTAAATTATTCTCGAAATGGGAACTGTCCATTGGATTGAACTTCAAATCCAATGTTCTATACAAATCCATTGCTTCAAAAAAACATTCAGTCCGATATGAATTATGTTTGAAAAATACTTAACTGCATAGGACAGCTCAGACTCTAATGGATGAGCCCGAGTAAAGCGCGAGCGAATGAAGTCAAGAGCACGCCTACAACGAATGATATTTTTTTATTCAGGGCACCTGTAAATTGAACGCGAGCGGCCAGACATGGAATGAATATGTATGAGCAGTGACAAGAAGGCCCAAAGAAAAGAGCTCGAGTTAACAACTTCGTGAAGTATGGGACCGTCGGTGGTGGCACAAACATAGAAAGCAAGCAAACTCGCGTTTTCCGAAATATATCCTAATCGTAGACTCGGGCGAAGCCCGAAGGACCCGTACGCCCGAGTAGCCATTGAACTGTTAATTTTAATGTATTTGTTTGTGAGCAGACACGAAGTTCACAGTATCAACACACACGCTCCGCAGAACGCAGGTTGATAAAAACAGACAAAACAGAACGTAGTACAAGGCATTGAAGCGGGCAAAATCACAGGATTACAGACACTTTTTGCAACTGCATTGAAGACAGAACTATAGGGTTACAGACACATTCTTAACACTATTGTTAGCTAACACGTCACACTTGTTACAGCACTACTGCGGAGTAGGGCGCTAATTCCTAGATTGGTCGAGTCTAGGTAAAATGCGAAGGCATTGTGGCTTGACACGCCATCGATCAAAAGGACTCTGCAAAGTTCGATCACTCATTCACAGAGTAAAATGCGATTATAGTGTTCAAAGAATAGTGACGAAACAAACAATCTGACTGCATCAAAGCACGTAACCATACGTTGTTAGATTTTCTGCATCTTTCGAGAAACAGGTACGTGTATTTTCGTAGCAGAGCCTCAAAGGTAGGAATGTTACATTGAACCTAGTGGTTACTAACGCTCGCTCTCCAGGGCAGGTTGTATAGAGCTCTGCATCCAAAATTATATGCCACCCGCAATCTCTGCATGCATGGCTTCCTGAAATTACACCATAATTGAGATGCATACATGGGCGTACAGATAGAACGAAAAAGTACGTTTTTAACTGCATTTGAACAACGGGAAAAAGAGGCTCGCAGCTTGTTTGCTACACAATATTGATATCGCAGTTGTCTCTGAATGTGTTTGTCATCTGAGAGCTCAGTATCCAATACGATCCCCAGATATTTGTATTGGTCAACAGATTTTACGAATTGACCACCCAATTTCAATAATGGAGTAGCTGTGCTTTTTGCACTCTTAGCCTTAAACGTCATACAAACAGCTTTGTTGCAGTTGAAAATAACCCCATGCGATTCTGCATACGCCTGGCACACAGTGACATCTAGTATTCTTTGCAACCAACGTACACTTGGACAGAACAAACAAATATCATCAGCAAACATCAAGTGATTTAATAAGACTTCACCAATATAACACCCTGCTTTAATGTTGTTTATTTCGTTGGACAAATCATCTAAATAAACAGCAAACAAGTATGGACTCAGTACTCCCCCTTGTTTAACCCCATTAGACACATGAAACGGTTCAGAAAAATGCTTGCCCCATTTAATTCGCATCGTTTGTTCTTTATACCAATGTTTCAGTAGGCGCACAAAACACATGGGCACCTTTCTTTGAATTAGTTTCTCAAATAATTTTATGTGTAGTACTCGATCGAATGCTTTCGAGGCATCCAAAAACACAGCATGCACAGATGAACCATGGGTTGCAAAGTATGAAGCAGTTTGCTTCAACAAAACTGTACATTGATCAGTACTATGACCAGCCTCAAAACCAAACTGATTGTCTATGGTACCAAGGAAAGGAGAGATATTAGATAATATGAAGTGCTCAAGTAGCTTTGACACCATTGTGGCTACTGCGACTGGTCTGTAATTTGAAGTGTCAGACATATTCCCATTCTTGTTTTTGCATAGGGGAACTATTGTTGTGTTTAAACAGGAATTGGGTATATACCCGTGAACAATACACATGTTGAACAGTCACTGAGAAAAAACGCAGAGATTCATCTGCATACAGCAGATGCTCTGCAGAAATACAATCAGGCCCTGGAGCTTTGTTGAAGGGCAGCTTTTGAAGAAGTGATGCCAAGGAGACAAAAGAACACATGGGCATTTCAATACCCAGATAGTTATCCTTGCAGTCTATGCTGTGTTCCACAAACTCTGCAGACCCATTGCCGGAGTTTTCAGAGTTTAATATTCCCTTGAAATAGTCTTTCCACATTTTAACAATCTCTGAACCACCATTTGCCCCACCCACCAATGTAGGTAGTGATGGGGATCTGTTTTTGTTATTGACCTTTTGCCAAAATGACTTATTGGTTTTATCAGCCTGTAGTGCAGCTGCTAGGCCAGGCAAAAATGACACAGCGTTGATACCTGTCTTAAAAACATTCAAAATCACACCTTTTACACATCTTGAACGCAGAAGTATCATGACTGAATACTCATTCTACAACTGCATTCAATTTTTGGTGTTACTTGCCATGAATGCCTCATTTAGAGGTCTTTTTCAGCACTAAAGTGGGTGAAAACTTACTTGCGTACAACCATGACCCAAGGACCAGGACTATTGAACGATTTGATAATTTTACATGTTCACAAAGAACGAGTTAACAGATATGATTTGGAAAAAATTGCTGAAGATTATGTTTGTGTAAGAGAGAACACACTGAGAAAATTTGGTTCATTTTTGCAAGTGGCATGAGAATTTTGTCGGTTCGTAACATTGCTTATCAACTTAATGGTAGACACGTTTTTATCTCTATGTCTGCTAACTCAATGGCGATGAGTTAGGGCAACAACTCCGTAGTGTGCATTGCAGGCAATTGTTTTTAATTTGCAGAATTCGTGGTGTAGAATAGTCAAGTGCAATGTTTCTACTAATTGTTTGGAACTGCGAGGAAAGAAATATCCTTCAAGTAGTTTACTTTATAAAGTTTTCAGTTCAGGTTGGATTTAGACCCGCAACCGTGGCAGTGTAGCAGCGCAAAATTAATGCGTGCTACAACTTAATAAACAAATATTAAAGCTACGCAGATTTGCGTCCTAATATTCAGAAAACAAAAGTAAAACTAGTCCAAGAGAGAGAATCTCAAC